>Ga0068860_100000930_pt1 | contig 32372 bp, 24 predicted proteins | sample KBSSwiS32_FD_66597 | JGI IMG/M metagenome (GOLD analysis project Ga0068860, IMG submission 66597) | Switchgrass rhizosphere microbial communities from Kellogg Biological Station, Michigan, USA - KBS Switchgrass S3-2 | ecosystem: Host-associated > Plants > Roots > Rhizosphere > Soil ... | reverse complement strand
AGGATGAACTTGCTGCGGATCTGCCAAGCACCGATTTGCCGGTGTACCTGTCGACCGGATACTTCAAGCTGGACGATACGCGCTACTTTGTTCCCGCATCGATCGTCGTTCCGGGGAGCGCGATTCCATTCTCGCGCGAGAGCGATCAGGATCGCGCGACGTTGGACATTCTCGGGGCAGTGATCGATCCGGGCCGTGGCGGCCCCGAAGGCGAACGCGGCGGTGGTGGTCGAGGCGGACCCGGACAGCAGCAAGGACCAAGGATTTTTGGACAGATTAAAGACACCGTCAAGCTGGCGCTGCACACGACAGAGGATGTAAAGCGCAAGAATGTTCAGTACGAGAGCGGTTTCCTTCTGCCGCCGGGGCGATACCGCCTGCGCTTCATAGTCCGCGAAAACGAAACAGGCCAGATTGGTTCGTTTGAAACCGATATCTTCGTTCCGAATCTGCTTCAGGCACCCGTGAAGATCAGCTCTGTCGTGGCTTCGGCGCAGAAGCAGGCAGCGAAGCCGAAAAAGGATAATCCGTTGACTCGCGAAGGTACGGAGCTGATCCCCAATGTGACGCACGTCTTTTCAAAAAATCAGCACCTTTATCTCTTTTACGAGGTCTACGATCCAAAACACCCGGAAGATGTCGGCGACAAGAATGCCGCTCGCCTGTTGACGAACGCCGCATTCTACAAGGGCGACAGCAAAGTCTTTGAAACGCCTCTGGTCGAGGTGAATCGCGTGAACACACCGGAGCGTCACGCCGCCGCTATCGAGTTGGACGTCCCTCTGTCGGACTTCAAAGCAGGTTTCTATACCTGCCAGGTCAATGTCATCGACGATGCTGCCGGACAGTTTGTGTTCCCACGGCTGAGTCTTCTGGTGCGGTAGCGGATAAACCGACGGAATTCCTTACAATACTCCATCCACAAACACGCCAATCGCATCGCTCACACAACACTTTTGATTTCTCCAACTTACTAGCAATCGTACGCGATCCAGCCCCCTCTGCTGGTCTGACCGAGTCGGATTTTCTTACACCTCTTTGGCAGGACGTGACGCGGTCGCGCGTTCCCGCCTTCTGAAAAGGTTTTGTGAATCCTGACGAATTTCCGTCATGCGCAGTTTGGTCCCGTACTTGCTGTTTCTGTCACCAACGTTTAGCTCACATCCCTATTATTTGCAGACGGGCAGAAAACACAGGAAAGGAAACCCATGCGTTTCAGAGTCACGACAAGCATTCGTTTGTTTTTGGCGGCGTCCGCGATCGCTTGTTACGCATCGTCCGGATCTGCTGCTACCATCGATCCCTTCTACGCTGGTTCCTACACAGCGACGAGCCTTGGCAGCGTACCAGGACTGCCTACTCAATATGGGGGCCTCACATTTTTAAACAGCAATACGCTGCTGATTGGCGGGAACGCGAACACCGGCACCGGCAGGTTGTACCTGGCTAATGTGACGCGTGATGCGGCGAATCACATCACGGGCTTCTCCGGCCCGGTAACGCAGTTCGGCGGCACATCATCGCAGATCGGCGACTTTAACGACGGCGGCGTTGTATTTGGCCCAGGGGGCGTGCTGTTTCTTGCGCGCTGGAACATCAACCAGATCGGTCAGGTGAAGCCTGGAGATACTGCGGATGAAAGCAAGGTGACAGCCGGGCCGGCCGGCGCGAGCAGCTCCGTCAGTGCACTCAACTTCGTGCCTGCCGGCTTTGGCGGAGCAGGAAAACTGAAGGTCGTCACCTACATATCCGGACAGTTCTATGACGCCGCATTCACTGCGGATGGTACGGGCACGTTTAACATCGGCCCCTTCAGCCAGGTCGATGTCGATCCCGGCCTTGCGGGAATTCAGAATTTGGTAGGCGGCCCGGAGGGGTTTGTGTACATCCCTGCGGGAAATCCGTTGTTCTCGTCGAACAGCATGCTCATTGCGGAGTACTCATCCGGCCTGATTGGGTCCTATCAAGTCGATGCCGACGGTAACCCTATTGCGAGCACCCGCCGCACGTTTGTAAGTGGGCTGAGCGGAGCAGAAGGTGCGGTGATCGATCCGTTGACCGGCGACTTCCTGTTTTCAACCTTCGGTGGGGCAAACGAGGTGATCAGGGTTGAGGGTTTCATACCACCCGAACCCCCACCGACCGGCGTACCTGAACCGAGTTCGTGGCTTCTGTTAGCGTCGGGCTGCCTCGGTCTTCTGGGATACAGAGTGCGGCTTCGACGGCTCTCACGGTCGACCATGTAGGGTTTCCTTCCACCGCGGCGCGGTGCACGGATTCTAGCCAGGTGTGGAGCGCAAAGCGCGACACACCTGGGTCACGGTGCGACCCCTGCCATCCCCTCCTGAAATTCTCACCGTATTTTTTTCTTCGCACTATTCGAGGAAGCAGATAACTTCTCCGTCATTATGAAGAACACAGTGAAGCTTTCTGTCGTTGTGGTGATGCTGCTCGCGGCTTTGGTATTCGTGGCGCAAGCGCCGCTGCCCTCGGCTCCTCGGCCCTTCACTCCTGTAACGCTGAAGATGCTGGAGAACCCGCCTGCAGACGACTGGCTGATGTTCAGCCGTACGTACGATGCCCAGCGCTACAGCCCGTTGAAGCAAATCACCAAACAGAATGTCGGTCAACTCAAGATGGTCTTTACTCTGGACATGCCGAATGGATCCACCGAAACGATACCGCTGGTCCACGACGGCGTGATGTACGCCACGCTGCCCTCGGGAGCCGTGCGTGCTCTCGATGCGGTCACCGGAACTACGATCTGGGAGTACAAGCGGCCCGGAAATGGCGGACGCTCCAAGACTCTCGGGATCTTTCAGGACTTGATTCTTTACGCCGCGCCCGACAGTTATGTGGTCGGCATTGACGCGCGAACCGGTGAAATGCGGTGGCAATCGAAGGTTGAAACGCGCGGGAATTCCTCCGGACCGCTCGTCGCCGACGGTAAGGTGATCTCCGGCGGCTCGTGCGGCGGGAATCGCAACAACTGCTTTATCTCTGCGCACGATGCGATGACCGGCAAGGAGCTGTGGCGATTCTACACAACGCCCGCGCCGGGCGAGCCTGGCGATGAAAGCTGGGGAGGCGCAGACGTAAAGAATCGTCAGGCTTCTACGTGGGGATTGCCCGGCACTTACGATCCCGTCCGCAAGATGCTCTATTGGGGCGTCGCCAACCCGATGCCCGATCAACGCACGGCACGGCACGATGGCAACCCGGACGCCGTTTCCCGCACAGCGCCGGCAGACCTCTATAGCAATTCGACAATCGCGCTGAATCCGGAAACAGGGAAACTGGCCTGGTACTATCAGCATTTGCCCGGCGACGATTGGGACTCCGACTACACGCATGAGCGCACGCTGGTGCGCACGCGCGTGAGTCCCGATCCGCAGTATGTGAAGTGGATCAACCCTACCGTCAGGGCCGGCCAGGATCACGACGTGGTCGTCGCGATTGGTGAAGCCGGGGGCATCTTCGTGCTCGACCGCAACGATGGCAAATTTCTTTGGGCCACGCCGTTTCCGGCAGACGCTCCTGAATTTGTGATCTCGGACATCGATGTGAAGACAGGGAAGACATCGATCAACTGGAACAATGTCTTCAAGCAACCCGGGGATCATCACATCATTTGCTTTTGGAACACGCGCAGTTACTGGCCGACCGCCTACAGCCCCGTCACGAACTCCCTCTATACGTCGTATATCGACAACTGCCGCGACCTCACTGTCGGTGGCGCCGGGGCGCGCGGAGGAGGGTTGAACATTATTCCTCGGCCTGGCTCGAATCCAAACGAACTCTCCGGCCTTGCGAAGATCGATCTCACAACCGGCAAAATTCTGCGCTTTGATGTCGGCCGCGCTCCCGGCAACGGCGCGATGCTCGCGACGGCCGGCGGACTGATCTTCCACGGGGACATGAGTCAAAAGTTCAAAGCTTTTGACGCCGAAACCGGAAAGGAACTCTGGCAAACCACGCTGGTCGGCAACATTTCAGTCAGCACGATTACGTATGCCGTAAAGGGAAAGCAATACGTTGCCGTAATGACGGGCGACAATCCCAAAGTTCCGGAATTGTCGAAAGAAGTTCCGGAACTCAACACACCAAAACACAACGCGATCTACGTTTTCGCGCTGCCGTAACAAGCAGGGGGCAGATTCAGAGTTCCGGTGACCTTGACCCGAATTCGCGCGAGAGGCGCGAGATTTACGCGAGTTCTTGTCGCGCGGTGATCAACGTTAATGTCATCTCGAGCTGGTCACTGAGCACTCTCACAATTGGTTCGTGAGAATCTTCCAGCCGCGACGAGGACCATGATGTGTTCTTTGTTGTGGTCTCGCCCATGACTTACAAACTCTTTGGCCGCAGACTAAAACACTGAAATCCGTTTCCTAAACTTAGGAGGAGCGAATGATAAAAGTTGCTGTGATGTATCCGAACACAACCGGGGTCCGATTCAACCACGAGTACTATCGCGACAAGCATATGCCGATGGTGAAGGCGCGAATGGGCGCAAGCTGTAGAAGCTACACCATAGACAAAGGCCTGGCAGGTGCGTCGCCGGATGTTCCTGCACCTTACGTCGCCATGTGCCACATTTTTTGTGACTCCATGGATGCATTTCAGAACGGCTTCGGTCCACATGCACAAGAAATCCTGGCCGACATTCCGAACTACACCGACGCGACGCCTGTGGTCCAGATTAGTGAAGTCGTGGTGGGATGAACCTTCGTCGTCGCGCTGCGTTTCGAGTTGTTCCAGAACGGACGGTATCTTTTAGGTCCTTGAGACAGGGGCGGCCGACTTATAGGATGACGGCATGAAACGAAACCTGATTCATCTGGCAGCCGCTATCTCCATATTTACCGCATCCGCCGAATATGCGCATCACAGCCATCCGCTTTTCTACGATCAATGCAACAAACTCACGCTCGAGGGACGCGTCGATAGCGTGCAATGGAAGAACCCGCACATCCTGGTCGTTATAAAAATGGATGATGGTTCGACATATACAGCCGAATGGGCCTCGCTGCAGGAACTGACAACCAGGAACATCGTCGGTCCCGCGCAAGCCGCGCTGATGCCGGGTTCGCGCGTGGTTGTCGTTGGGAATCCATTGCGCGATCCCGCTCAAATACGCGCCAGCTTTCCGGACTTGCCAGCGATCTCGAACACAAAAGTCGTCGATCTTCTCCAAATTCGCCGTACGGACGACAGTTGGAGCTGGGCGCAGCAGTCGCCGCCGCCATGTAAGTAGCGAGTTGGTGTAATTTCCAGGGTTCCAGAAGGTAGAGTTGCTCGTTCTCTGACGAGCGGCTCCGTTGATCTACGCGATCAATTATTGCGCGTTGGACCGACGACCACCGAGATCACCATCGTTCTCTCGAATTGACTATCACGGTCGCCCCATATGACTTCTAAGGAATCTCCCCGTATGCGACGCCTTGCATGCAGCGATCTGTTCAGGCGTGCCCGTTACGACAACCTCTCCGCCAGCGTGGCCGCCTTCAGGGCCGAGGTCGATCACGTGGTCTGCGGTCTTGATGACATCCATGTGGTGTTCGATGGCCAGTACCGTGTGGCCTGCGTCCACAAGTCGATGCAGACAGTCGAGCAGCCGCTGGATATCGGCGAGGTGAAGTCCCGTGGTCGGCTCGTCGAGAATGTAGAGTGTGTGTTTCGATCGTTGTAATTTGCTCAGCTCTGCCGCGAGTTTGATGCGCTGTGCTTCACCGCCGCTCAGCGTGGTTGCAGACTGGCCGAGCGTTAGATAGCCGAGACCGAGGTCGTTGAGGACTTCGATCTTTTTGCCGACCGCCGGTTCTCCAGCGAAAAACCCAACGCCTTCCTCGATCGACATGTTCAGCACGTCGTCGATCGTCTTTCCCCGGAGCGTCACCTCGAGAGTTTCGCTGTTGAAGCGGGCACCCTTGCAGGCGGCGCACGTCACCTCGACGTCGGGCATAAAGTAAAGCTGCGTGCGAATAGTGCCTTCGCCCTGGCACTCTTCGCATCTTCCGCCCTTGACGTTGAAGCTGAACCGGCCGGCCTTGTAGTCGCGTTCGATCGAAAGCGGTGCTCGGGTAAAGAGATCACGGATGGTGTCGTAAAAGCCGATGTATGTCGCCGGATTGGAACGGCTGTTCCGCCCGATCGCGGTCTGATCGATGCTCACGACGCGGTGCACGTGCTCTACGCCATCGATCGTCGTGTGCTCGCCCGGCAGCGTCCGCGTATCGACGAGATGCTTCCAGAGCGCCTTGTACAGGATCTCGTTGATCAGCGTGCTCTTGCCCGACCCCGATGCTCCCGTGATCGCGACAAAGCGGCCCAACGGTACGGCCACGTCGATTGACTTGAGATTGTTCTCGCTAGCGCCGCGGATGATAAGGGACTTGCCATTGCCTTTTCTGCGCGTCTGCGGAATGGCGATCGAGCGTTTGCCCGACAGAAACTGGCCGGTCGGCGAAGCCTTGCACGCGAGGATGTCTTTCAACCTCCCCTGGGCGACCACAGTTCCACCATGTATACCCGGTCCGGGGCCCATCTCGACAATATGGTCGGCAGCACGAATGGTGTCTTCGTCATGCTCGACGACGATTACCGTATTGCCGATATCCCGCAGGCTTTCCAGCGTCGCGATCATCTTCACGTTGTCTTTTGGATGCAGACCGATGCTGGGCTCGTCCAGGACGTAAAGCATACCCATCAGCCCGGAGCCGATCTGAGTCGACAGGCGAATCCGCTGCGACTCGCCGCCCGAGAGTGTGCTCGACCGGCGATTGAAGTTGAGATAGTCGAGCCCGATGCCAAGCAGCAGGTCCAGCCTCCCACGAATCTCGTTCACGACCTGCCTGCCCGCTTCGGCGCCGCGCCCAGTCGCCTTGATCGTTCCAAGGAATGCGTAAAGCTCGTCGAAATGCAGCTGCCCAAATTCATGAATGCTCTTGTTGTTGATCGTGAACAAGAGGCGCGTCGCCCGAATGCGGGCGCCGTTGCAATCGGGGCAGACGTGTTCGACCATCACCTTGTCCAGCCACGCTTCCATGCCGGAACTTGCTTCGCCGCGCTGGCGGTATCTGCGGTAGTACCGCTCGATACGGCGCGCGATCCCGCCCCAGCCGACTTCTTTTCCTTCCCAGTTATCGCGCTTCACTTTTGACTCTGGCGGAGAGATGAACGGAACCTTGCGCCCTTCGATGCCGTTGAGAATAACGTTCCTGGCTTCTTCCGAGAGATTCCGCCACGGCGTTTCCAGGGAGAATCCTTCGCTCTTCGCAAGGCTGTACATCATGCGGCCGTCCCAGGTATCGACGTTGTACTTGAACGCCTCGCGAACAAAACAGCCCCCGATGATGCTGCGCGCCGGGTCCGGAATAAGCAGGTCCGGATGCGTCTGCTTGTGGGTGCCGATGCCACCGCATGTTCGGCATGCGCTTTCCGGATTGTTGAACATGAAGTAATCCGGCTGGATATCGCCGTACACGAAGCGATGGGTCGCGCTCGTTACGGTCCGCAGCGCTCGCTCGCACTCGGCCTTCGACGCGCCCTTCAGCACGTTCAGCTGCATGAGTCCGTCGCCGACCAGCAGCGTCGCAAGGATGCCGGCCTTGATCTGCTTTTCGTGGGCGCGTTTGACGACGAATCTGTCGACAATGGCGTCCATGTGCCGGATCTTCATTTCGTCGAGCTCCAGTTCCTCCGAGAGATCGACCGACTTACCGTCAACCATCAGCCGCCGCACGCCCTTCTTGCGCAGTTCAGTGAAGACGAATTCGAGCTCTTCGCCGTAGACCTTAAATACCGGAGCGCGCATTTCGATCTCCGCGCCTTCCGGCAGGTTGAGAATCGCTTCGAGAATCTGGTTCGAGGAACGACTCGGGGTCAGTTCGCCGGTGCGCGGGCAGTGCGGTTCGCCGATGGTCGCGAAGAGAAGGTTTAGATAGCTGGCGATGTCCGTCATGGTGCTGACGGTGGATCGGGGGTTGCTCGCGACGGTCTTCTGCTCGATCGAAATTACCGGCGACAGACCGAACATGAAGTCGACGTCAGGCTTTGCAACCTGCGCCACGAAGCGCTTCGCATAACTCGAAAGCGATTCCATATAGCGCCGCTGGCCTTCGGCGTAGATCGTGTCGAATGCAAGCGAGCTCTTGCCCGACCCAGACAGCCCGGTGACAACGATGAGCTTATCGCGAGGAATTTCGAGTGAAATGTTTTTTAGATTGTGCACGCGCGCGCCCTGCACGGCGATGGTCGTGCGGGCTTCGATCTTCTTGGGCATGGCTACAAAGCTCTAACCGCACCCCGGAGGAGTGCGAGACAATTAGCCGGTGGTTAGGCGAGCAAAGCGAGCGCAACCACCGGTGATGTTATCTACAACTCCTGGCAGGCCAGCTGGCGTGCCAGGCTCCTTTCGCATTGATCCAGGGTTTGCTCCGCTTCGCGGCTGAACCCTGGCTAATATACGTGCACCCTTTCGGGGTACGGGATCCAGGCTAGGAATTTCTAACTCAGAACGTTAGAACTCATCCGACGGCTCTCCAAAATATACAAATGCGAGCTCCTGGACCTCGACGTTGCTGCGCTTTGTCAGCTTTGCTGCAATCGAGGCCTTTCCGATTAGCCCACGATCCGCGAGAAATTCGCAGGCGGTCGTGACACCTTCGATGCCGAAGTTCCGCTCGAAATGATGTTCGATGTCACTGCAGGACCGCGCTTCTCCAACTTCCCGCAAATGTTCGACGATCGGCTCGAACACATCCATATGGCCCGACAGGTACGCATCGATCACGTCGAGCGCCGCTTCGACATTCTTTCGGGTCTTTTTCGAGTTGAGCATCTCCGTATAAACGTCTCGAAAGAACCCGGGATTCAAATGGAGCGCCTGCGGAATCACTTCGCGATCGGCAAGAAGGCCGTGGCTCATGACCTCGATCTTGGCAAGCGGGGTGGCGGCATAGAGAATCCACAGCGCCGCATAGTCCAGATCGCCGCGAGTAACAAGCCACTTCCGCGCCTTGTAGATTGCCGGCAGCGCGCTTGTCGCAGCCGCGAACAACTGAAGGCGGGTGTCACGCTCGCCAATCTCGACGAGTCTACGGCACAGGGCCTCGAGCGAATCGTCGTGCGTATAAAGCAGCTTTCCCTTGGCGAGCAGCGAGTGCATGAACGAGTTATGAAGGGACCCCTCGACGGTCCGGCGGAATTGGGCGCGAGGAATCACGAACGCATGGACATTGAGATCGTCGGCATAAAGGGAGAGGGATGAGCATTCATTCTTGTACGGCTTGTCGTCGATCGTGACCAGAACGAGATCGATATCGGACTTCTCCCACACCCTGTCGTGCGCGAGGCTGCCGCACAGAATAGCCGCGAGGATGGAGCGATCTCGCTTCAATTGTTCGACCAGCCGGTCGAGTGCGCCTTCGAATTTTTCACGAATGGAGTCTGTAGCCGATGTCCGCTTCATGGGCAAGATTTTACTGCCGGGGAGTCGCCTCCAACCTCTGCTTAATCGCCGCCAGCGTACGTTCAAGTGAGGATCGACTCTTTGACACAGCTGAGCTGCGCACGATAGCGCCTTTGAGGCCGGTGAGACCATCCTGCTGCGAAGCCTTCACCGTTAACAGGTAAAATCCGTGCTCCCCCGGGCGAGCCGCATCCTTCACGCATATCGTTAAGTCAAGCGCAGTCTGAAAATAGTGATTGGCGTAAAGTTGCTTCAGCGCTACCGCATAGACGGGTCCGGCGGCGCTGTCTGCACGATAAGTAATTTGCTGAACGACTCGAAGTGTAGGCTTCAACCCAAAATCCACCTTTTCCCAATAGAACTCAGACTGTGCATTTGCTGAGTCCAGAGGATATTCGAGGAGAAGCCGGTTAAGCTCGGGAAGGTAGACCGGCAGGGCCGTTAAGCGGTTCAGCAGGCTTCGAAAGGTGTCACTGACTCTCGTCGGATGGTCCTTGTCGCGATAGACGCCCAGCGCGGCGTTCCCTCCCTTCTGGTAAGCCAGGACCGCATCGATAGTCATCTGTTGTGCCAATCGAGTTGCCTGAGTTGCGGCATCCGGCGCATTCCAGTTCACGGACTTTCTAAATTGCTCCATCGATTCCGATGGCAACTGAACTTCGCAGTCACCCGGCTTGCAGTCTTTCAGTTCCTTGAGGTCATCAGCGTCGATGTTGAATGCGTCAACATCTAGAAGTCGCGGAGGATTGCTGAATTTTTGAGCTGCCAAATACCCGGGAAGTTTGCGCAGGCCGTCGATGTCATTAGCGAGTTTGAGATAACTCTCTGGGGCTGCGTCGATGTAGATCGTGCCAAAGATCAAAACCTGGTTAGGGTTCGGAGTTTCAATCGACGTCGCAATGGCTTTTCCTTGATGAATCGAATTGATTTGGCCGCTGTCCAAGTCTGCGTTCTCTTTGAAGAATTTGTCGATCGCGAAAGCTTGCTGGCCGGCACCGGACGTCGCGCCTGACGACAAAATAAGCAGTAGGCAAGCTATCGACAGAGGGGCTACAACTGTTGAAGTCATTATCCTACTCATGGAATATCAGCTTCCTTTCGGGCAAGGCCGTTCGGCGATACCCCCACCAGATGTTCTGCAATCGCGGTCTGTGAAAGTCTACGGCGGATCTTAGACCCAACGGGCGCTGAAAGGAAAAAAAGAGGCAGGGGCATCAATTCGGGGCTGTTCGCGTCCTTAATCATACGGTCCGGCCAGGCATAGAAGTGCAAGAGGGTGTCCACTCGGGCACACCCTCTTAAGTTACGCGGCTTCGGGATAGTCGAGTTTTGTGTAAAAGGCGCCGCGCCCCTCTGGCGTGAGATCCATGATGTTCCAGATCGGGTTCAGTTCATCGATCCCGCGTTCCTTCATGTCCTCGGCCAACCACGGATGCCCGGTGTAAAAGTGACGGATCGCGCCTTCGGTGTCCCGAGTAAACACGGATATCGCCGAGTCCTGATTTCCTTCCTTGTCTTCACTACCGAGATCGTACTTGAACGTGCTGGAGCCGGCACTGAGAAGTCGCAGTCTGTTCCAGCCGCGTTTGCGGGCATGATTCCGCAAGTCCACTGGATTTGCGGCCGCAACAACCGCCAGGTCGAGATTGGGAGCAAGATGATGCGCGATACCATTGAAGCTGTCGATCCAGGCTGTGCACATCGGGCATGGAGTCGTTTGTTTCTTGCCATACATGAAGTGATAGAGGATGAGAGATCGGCCTGGTCGGCTAAACAGCTGACTGAGCCGTACCGCCTGGAGGGGGTTATCTCCTGCATCAAGTTTCAGGGGACCCTCATGGAAGACATAGTCCTCAACGATTGGTCCCTTGGGAAGCCGACGCCGGAGTTCTGCGACACGTTCGCGCTGATTTCTTAATTCAACCTCGGCGCGACGCAATTCCTCCCGCTTCAAGAGATATTCTTCGGATTCGTCCGTCAGATTCGTCTGCCGTAACACGCCGTTCATTTCGCCTAACATGACAAGCCCTCCTAGGTGATTCACTTTACCAATCAGGATAGACTACGGAAAATCTGCAGTCATCGAGTTCGTTTGGAAGGACAGACGGCTATGGCGCGAGCGAAACGAATACTGTGCCTTGTGGCTCTGTTTCTGCTGCTTTCCATCACATTTGCCTCTGGCTGGTTGGTGGCCACGCTGGGCATCGGGTCGGCTATGGATCCAGCAACATTGCCGGAGCGGGAACGTCAGTTTGCAGAGCGGATGAACAACGTGACGATGGTGGGGGCGTTCACGTTCGCCGGCCGCGACGATCGCGTGCGCCGCGCCGACCGGTACGACATTTCCAGCGTGGAGAAGGTCGGTGAGGACCGCTGGCGTTTTAACGCGCGCATGCGGCACGACAATTTCGACCTCACGGTCCCGGTGACGGTAACCATGCGCTGGCTCGACGATACTCCGATGATCATGATGACCGATGTCGCCATCCCCGCACTCGGCACGTTTTCGGTCCGAGTGTTCTTCTACGGTGACCGTTATGCCGGCACATGGCAGCACGGAGAATACGGAGGACATATGTTCGGCCGCATCGAGAGCGGCAACCGGACTACGCCGAAAGCCTGAGGCATGCCATTTGCCTGACCACGAGGGCAAGAGTCACGGCGGCAAGCGCGTTTGGGCTAGGATTACGATTAATGCTCTTACTTTTCGCACTTCTGGCGGTTCTCCAACAAACTCCCCAGACTGGGACCATAGAAGGTACAGTTGTGCGGCTCGGCACAAACTTCCCCATCGCGGGAGTGCAGATCCGCGCAACCACTGTTTCTTCCGGGCGCCTGGACACCGTAACGGATGGTGCCGGCCGCTTCGTTCTGCGTGACGTTCCAGCGGGGCGTGTTTCTATTGAAGCCAGAGCGGACGGGTACATTTTTCCCATAGGTCTCCCAGCCGATGCCAGGATACGCGACGCTCTCGAGTCGACACTTCGCAGTGCCGAAGGATACATACTGCCCGATCCTGTGTTGAGGTTCTCAACCAATCTTGCGGCCGGACAATATCTCAAACTTCCAGTAGCTCCTGCTACTCGCGCATCTGTGATTCGGGGCCGTGTTGTCGATAATGAGGGTCACGGTATTCCGGAGGTTGTGGTGGGATTCATTACGGGTATCGGCAATAACACGGGAAGCCAACGAGTGATGATGGAAGTGAGCGCGGCGCGAACGGACGCTGACGGCAAGTACGAGCGCGACATGCTGGGCGCCGGAGATTACTACGTGAAGGCGACCGTAGACCGGCCGGGAGCTGCAGCTTTGACGGTCTATCACCCTGCCACGCCAAATGGAAACGCTGCTGCACCCGTCGTGTTGGGGGAAGGCACCGAAGCGACCGCGGACATTTCGATATCCGACGCTCTCGAACAGAATCGATTCAAAATCTCCGGACGTGTACTTTCATTCCCCGAACAACGCGGCAATACAGCCGTCAGCCTTCTGCTGAAAACACAAGCTCCACCATCAACCGCCATAGCGGACGCATCTGCGGACGCGAAGACGGGCCGCTTTGAACTGCGCGGAATCCCTGCCGGCGCTTACGATCTCTTTGCGAGCGCCAATTATCAAAACAAGCAGTTCCTGTCCAAGGCTTCGGTGGAGATTCGCGGCGAGGACGTTCAGGATATCGAAATCACACTTCAGTCTGGGAGTGAGGTCAAAGGTCGGCTCGTTGCTGACAGTGATTCGAAGGACCTTGAGTTCGCTCGACCCGGAGCCGGAACGGTAAGAATCGCATTGAATCGCAGAGACGGGTTGTTTGGGGACATTCTCAAACCTAGGATTGACGAATCCGGGACCTTTTTTTCCTTTGAAGACGTGCCGCCCGGCGAATACGACGTCTCCATCCGATTTGTCTCCGATGGCGCGCCACCGAGCCCCGATCTCTATGTCGACGACATTCGGGCAAACGGTCGCAGCGTTTTCGATAATGGTCTGCAAGTGGGAGTCGATCCAACGGACGCCATTGAAATCAGCGTCGGAACTCATGGTGGAATCCTGGCAGGAGCTGTTCTCAATGCCACTTCATCAAGGCGTGCCACCGTTGTTCTCGTCCCTCAATTCGTGGTTCGTGGTAACCCATCGCTTTTCGGTTCAATCGTTGCGGGAGCGGACGGCCGATTCCAATTTCGCGGACTGACGCCTGGAACCTACAGGGTGTTCGCTGTGCCCGCCGGTACGCCGGTATCCCGTCGAAGCGAGTTCCTTTCGCAGTATGAATCTGCGGCTACCACCGTTGTCGTTCGGAAGGGCGATTCGATTAGTGGAGTTGAGCTTGTACTGAAAGCTTCTGGAAGATAGCCCGTTGCATCTGCACCGCGGAGCGGTGCAGGAAAGTAGCAGGGGTTGAGCAAGCGCAGCGAGCTCCGCGGTGCACCGATCCAACTCGGCGCGAGGATGTTTAAACTGGCAGCTGAGTTCGTGGCGAAAATGGCAATTCTTAGATGTCGAAGCACAGGACGCGCACGTGCCATGTAAAATCGTAAGTCATGAAAACTGAATTTGAACTCGATTTTGCCTCCGATGAAATCTAAACGGCAAAGGTTTATCCGACGATCGCTTAGCGTCCGTTCAAAATTAATCCTCGCCTTTGTTTCGCTGACACTCCTTACCGTTGCTGTAGTATCCGGCGTCGGATACCTCTCTGCTCGCCAGAGTCTCCGCGCCGCCGCTGAGCGACAGCTCGTGGGCTTGCAACGATCGAAGTCTGCGATGGTCAAGACGACGCTCGAAGCCGCTCGCAACGAGGTGCTGAGCTTGTCGGCATCGCAGCTCGTGCAGAATGCCTCGGAAGAACTGAAAGCGGCGTACCGCCAGCTTGGCCGCGAATCGGTGACGCCGGAAATGAAAGCAGAGGTCGAACGCTTCTACCGCGAGGAATTCATTCCCGCGTTGTCAAAAAGATCGTCGATAACTTCGTCGGAAGGTAGTCTGCTGCCGGCGACTTCGACTGCAATGTACCTTCACTATCACTATTTCGCGACAGGCGAAAAGCCATACGGGACAAGACGCCTGAACCAATCCGCCACAGACAAGAGTGCGTATGCGCAGGCGGTTGCAAAGTTTCTGCCCATGCTGAGTACCCAGATTGACCGGCTGGGCCTGGAAAACTTTACTTTGGTGGATCCGGAGACAATGGAGGTGTTCTTCACGCTGGAACAGTCGGTCGTCCTGGGAACCAATGTCCTTACCGGTCCGTATGCTTCGAACAACGTGGTGAGCATGGTGCGAGCGCTTCGTGCTTCGCAAAATGAGGGTGATTACAAGGTGGCCGATTTCGAGGCGTATCGGCCGGCATTGGGCCGCCCCAGGGCTTTTGTCGGCACGCCTGTTTTCATTGGCGCGCGCATGACTGCGCTTATGATTCTTCGCGTCCCCAACGATCCGATCGCCAACGCTTTGTCGGGAAATCGTTCGTGGGAGGCGGAGGGGTTGGGGAAGTCCGGCGAAGTATACCTGTTAGGACCCGATCAGACGATGCGCAGCGATTCTCGATTTCTCATCGAAGATCCGGCCAAATTTATTAAATCATTGGGTCAATCGGCTCTGACGAGCGGCACTGTCGACAACATCGAGAGGATGGGCACCACAATCCTGACCCTTCCTGTGAAACATGAAGCCGCTGATGCGGCCCTTCGGGGTGAGACGGGCTTGAAACGCGTCAACGACTACCGCGGCATTCCGGTTTTGATGGCCTATGGTCCCGTCGACCTCGATTCAGTGCGTTGGGCCGTCATGGCAAAGATCAATGAGGACGAGGCGATGGCGCCGCTGCGTGACTATTCCATCCGTATGCTCGCGTGGGGCGTTGGCCTGTCGCTGCTCGCCACCATGATGGCGCTCGCGTTGGCGCATGCGCTTACGAGGCCAATCACCTCGCTTGTGCGCGCGGCCAAGCAGGTGAGTGAGGGCGCACTTGATGTAGAAGTCGAAGTGAACGCTCACGACGAGTATCGCGAACTCGGCGAAGTGTTTAACGAAATGGTTTCGAATCTTCGTACCAGCAGGCATGAACAGCAACGTCAGGTGATGGAAAACGAGAGACTCCTGATGAGCCTCTTACCCGCTTCTGGCGCCGCTCAGGTACGTGAGGGAACTGCGGGAGCGCGCCAGGCATTCGCGGATGTTACTGTCGCCTATGTCAACTTCGTCGGGTTCGACTCGCTGCCCCCAGACCTTGGAGAAGGGGAGTCGATGGCTCTGCTTTGCGATATCGTGGCTGCGTGCGATGAGGCCGCGGAGCAACACGGCGTGGAAAAGGTCCGAACCATTGGGTCTTCCTACCTTGCTGTTTCGGGGTTGTCGGTGGAGCGCCCTGACCATACGGCGCATATGGTGCAATTCGCTTGCGAGGTTGTTCGCATCGTCAAACGTTTTAGTGCGGAGCGTGGCGTGCGTTTGGCGGCAGAGATCGGTATCAATGCCGGCCCGGTCATCGGGGGGCTGGTGGGACGGCGCAAGTTTATCTACGATCTGTGGGGTGATACCGTAAAACTCGCAAGAGGCATCGAGTCCAATGGCAAGATGTCGATCCTGGTAACGCGGCCCGTATACGATCGCGTTCGCGATCTGTTGGACTTCGGAGCAGCTACCAGCGCGGATGTGCACGGTGTGGGTTCAGTCGAATTATTCTCGCTTTCGGACGAGGCCGTATGACCGAGTTGCTGAACCAACTTGAGGGCCGGTGGCTTCTTGCACTCGGCCTGGCAGTCGGCTTTCCGCTGTTGCTGGTGGCGCTCAGTGAACTGGAGTTCGCCCTCAATCGGGTGGGGCACCCGGTCGAAGTTTCCGTCCGGCGCATTCGAACGTGGGTGCTTCCGCTCAGTGTCCTCACGCTCTTTCTGCGCTGGGTATTACTTTTACCGCGAACAAACCTCATCGTCCGGCTCGTCGAAACCCTGTGTTGGGCAACGGTGATTGTCGCCATCATGGGCACCGTCAACACCCTCGTGTTCGAAACGGCTCGGCCTGGCACCTGGCAGCGCAAGGTCCCTCGATTACTGCGCGATCTGCTACGCCTCGTGCTGGTCGGAATTGGGCTCGCGCTCGTCTATTCCTTCGTATGGGGAAGAGAGATCGGAGGCGCTATTGCGACCCTCGGCGTTACCTCAATTGTTGTCGGCCTCGCGCTGCAGGAGCCGCTTGGCAATCTGTTCTCCGGTCTTGTGCTACTGATGGAACGCCCGTTCGAAGTCGGTGAAACGATCGAAGTGGGCAATGTGTCCGGAAAAGTAAAAGAGGTCAACTGGCGGTCGGCCCACATCGAGTCTTTTGGCGGCGCCATCCAGGTGGTTCCTAACTCCAAGCTGAACAAGGAGACGATCCTGAACTTTTCGCGGCCGGATCCGATACGCATGGAGCTCATCGAAGTAGGCTTCAGCTACCAGGATCCTCCTAATACAGTCCGTCAGGCACTGCTCGAGTTGATGATGAAGACGGACGGCGTGCTGGCGAATCCGATGCCAATCGTTGCGACGCTGGGGTACGCCGACTACAGCATCAAATATCGGTTGATCTACAGCACAGAGGAAGCAGACCGGTGGCCAGTGAAAAACGAACTGGTCACGCGCATCTGGTATGTGGCCAAACGCTACGGATTCACAATGCCCTGCGCTCTCCACCAGAAGGAGGACGGCCCTCTCAACCGGGCGCAACCCGATGCCGCGGACCTACTGAGGCAATTTCCAGCTCTTCCCCAGATCAACCCCGAGGATCGTGGGCATACGCGTGCATTGACTTTCGGCGCTGGAGAGCGGCTCTTTACTCCGGGCGACGAACTCGAGGGTGTGTATTTTGTGGTGTCGGGAGCGGTCTCTCTCCAGGTAGTCAAGGACGGCGAAGCCACGGAAATCGCAAGGATCAGTGCCGGCGAATTCTGCGGGGAAACCGGTATGCACGGCCGCCAAACTGCGGACATACGAGCCGTCGCGATGGAGGATACCGTCGTCGCGCTTATCGCACCGGACGTTGTCCGCCATTTGTTCGAGGCGAGCCCGCGCCTTGCGCGCGAGACCGGACATATTCTGGACGTCCAGCGCAAAGCACTACAGTCCGCACGCTCCGCGGATCACCGTCACGCAGGTTAGGCGGGGGCGAGCTCCTTTGTTCATCAGTTTTCTTGGGAGCGGGAGCTTTGTGATAGATGAACTATGAATTATTATTTGTGAAGTTTCGGAATCTTGCGTGTCTCCAAAATCACAAATACCAATTCATAGTTCATCTATCACAAAGCTCCCGCTTCCCCCTACGGCAGGCTGAACACAAAGAGCCGCGGATTCGCGGGGCCCTGGCCTGTTGCCGGCGGTGCGGGCACGCCACGCTGAGTTGCGGCGATGCCGGGTTCCTGAGGCGGCGCGGGTGCGGCGCCACGCGGCGGGGCTGGCGCGCCACCGCGGGCAGGCAGTCCGAACGATCCGCCCACAGCGCCTTGTCCCCCCATCAGCGCGATGTACTGTTTACCATTGTGTATATAGGTGATCGGCGGTCCCAGGCCTGCGGTTTCTCCCGTAGGAATATCCAACAGGCGTTCGCCTTTATCCGCCGAGTAGGCCCGAAGACGTCCCTGTGGCGTGACTTGAAACACCAGATTGCTCGCGGTCGACACAGCGCCGCCAAAACGTTGGCCTCCACCCTCGGCAAACCAGCGTTCCTTTTGCGTAACGGGATCCCACGCGCTGAGGATGCCGGTTCCTTCTTTCAATTCCCGCACGGGCCCGATGGATGGAGGCTTCGCGAGGTTTGTATTGGCTCCGAGAATCATTCCGAAATTCTGATTGCCCGGCGTCGGAGTGTATTTGTCCTGAGCCAGGAAGTTCAGGCTGCCCGAGGTAGCAATCGGAACATAGACCAGACCACTATTAGGATTGAACGCCATTTGCGACGTATTGTGCATTTGTATCGGAATGATCGTCACACCGCGCTGCGCTGTGTAATAAGCCTCCGGATTCACCTTCGGTCGACCCGTCTTGGGATCCAGACCGCTCGCCCAGTTCAGCTGCGCCATGGGCTCACCGGAAATGAATTCACCCGAAAGGCGATCGATCACATAAAAGTAACCGTTCTTGTTGGCCTGCATGATCACCTTACGGTCGCGCCCATTGATCCGGAGATTCGCGAGCATCAAGTGTGAAATGGCGTCGTAATCCCATTCGTCTCCAGGTGTAGCCTGGAAGTGCCACTTCAACTCGCCGGTGTTGGCATTGAGCGCAAGGATCGACGCGACGTAAAGATTGTCGAGGTGCGGCGTACCTTTTCCCTGACGCACCTCCTGTGACCACACGGTGCCGTTACCGGTCCCGACATAGACCAGATTGGCATCGGGATCGTAGGCCATGCCGTCCCAATACGAGCCGCCACCACCCTGCTTCCACCATTCACCGGTCCATGTCTTGGCGGCCTGCTCCATCGCCTTGCTTTCGAACTTTTTTGAAGGATCTCCCGGAACCGTATAGAAGCGCCACAACTCCTTGCCGTTATTGACGTCGAACGCGGAAACGTAACCGCGATACGGAGGAAACTCTGCGCCTGCATTGCCAATGAAGACTTTTCCGTTCGCGACGCGCGGCGCCATCGTGATGGAGTAGGAGGAGAGCTCGTCTTTCTCGGTTGGCGGAATGGCCAGGACCGACCAAATCCGTTTGCCGGTCTTTGCATCGATTGCTTGCAATCGGCCGTCAATTACGGGAACGATCACCTTTCCCTCATAGAGCGCGATGCCGCGACTATTGACACCGCAGCAGAGCCGCGAGCGCCCAGGCTGGGTCATCGTGCGGTCGGCCTGCGGATCATAGCGCCAGATCTCTTTACCGGTCGTCGCATCCACAGCGAACGTGATGCTCCAATTTGTGATGCCGTACACCACACCGTTCGCATACAACGGAGTTCCGGCCTGCGGTCCTCCACCGCTTCCAACTTCATAGGACCACGCGGGAGCGAGTTTTCCTACGTTGCTGGTATCGATCTGAGTGGCTGTGCTGTAACGCTGCTCGCCGTAGTCCATTCCATAGGACAGCCATTCTGTTCCTTTAGCCGCGCTCTTCAGTGCCTTGTCATCGACGCGGGGAGTCTGAAAAGCCAACACCGCCATTCCGGCAATGAAGGTTCCCAAAACCGCGGGAAGTAGCCATTTCTTTCGATGTCTAGTCATGTTCAGTCGTTTACCTCACAGGAATAATCGCACAATATGTAGATCTAAATCCCGCACCCCGAAGGTGCACGTCCATTAGCCAGGGTTCGGCCGCAAAGCGGAGCTGCGCCCCGGAGGGGCGAAGGGAGAGTAGCCAGGGGTTAAGCGCGCAGCGCGAAACCCCTGGTTAGTTCAACCGGCTCCTGGCGCCCCAGCCGCGGCGCCAGGATTAGCAAACACGTTGACCAGGGTGGCTCGCTTTCGCTCTCTCACCCCTGGCTATTCTCCGTTTGCCCCTCCGGGGCGGAAAACGTGCTCTACCTCAAAACACTACTTTGCTGTACGACCGCGCTTGCGTTTCGGTTCCGCGATTTCAATGCCGAATAACTCCGACAGGTTTTCGCCCTCCAGAAGTTTGGCCGTGTCCGGCTTCGTCATGCGACGGCTGGCGTTCGTGACGAGATCCGCTTGATCGACGTCACGCAACTTGAAGAGAAGTTCCGGACTCATGTCGAGCCGTGCACCGATTCCATATAAAACGGCCGCGACGTGTTTGCACATGCGCGCAGAATCGGGACATGAACAGCTGAACTTCATTTCGGCCGGCGTTGGAAACAGTCCCGTGTCCTGCCGGCATAACCGTTCCATCGTGGTTTTGGAAAACCGGCCTTCCAGCAATTCGACCAGCGAATCGATTGCACCGGCGCAATCGTGACAAACATCTGTCCAGCGTCGTTTCGGGACCGGGGAAACACGGATTTCCACGTTGTAGAGATCCGAGCCACTCACGAGCGCACTCACCTTGCCGGAGTCGACACGGAGATCCACCACGCAACCGCTGCGCACGTAAGTACGACCTCTTGGCAAACGGTTTACGTAATCGCTATAGCGCTCGAGATTCAAACACCAGGATTTTCCCCAGAACGTCTTGGCGATTCGCGTTCCATCGATAACGATGGGTGACGCGGATTTCAGCCGTGCCGCGTGGCGCTCTGCCTTACGGCGCCGTTCACCGATCGACACGTACTTCGGAAACTCTTCGTCGTCATAGAAATACCGCGGCATCCGTTACTCCGCAGATGCCGCGTGGATATCCAGCGCGACGAGCTTCAGTATTTCGTCGTTAGTCATTTCGGTGATCAGCAGATCCGCGGACTCTTCGAGAATATCTTTGGACATTTGCTGCTTGGCTTCGATCAGTTCATCGATCTTTTCTTCCAAGGTACCTCGACAGATAAACTTATGCACGAGCACGTTCTTCGTCTGGCCAATGCGGAACGCGCGGTCGGTCGCCTGATCCTCGACCGCTGGATTCCACCAACGATCAAAGTGGACCACGTGAGAGGCTGCAGTAAGGTTCAGACCAGTTCCGCCCGCCCTTAGTGACAGCACAAAAAATGGAATACGTTCGTCGTCCTGAAATTGCTTCACCAGCGACTGCCTTTTCCTTACTTCGGTCTCGCCATGCAGGACGAGGCCAGGACGGCCAAAAATCATCTCGAGAAATGCTGCCGCGTGAGATGTCACCTCCCGAAACTGCGTAAAGAGGAGAACCTTTTCCTGGCGCGCTGCAATCACTTCCACGATCTCACGCAGGCGCGCGAGTTTGCCGCTGTCACGCTCGGCCCACTCATCGTCGCCCATCCACTGCGATGGATGATTGCAGATCTGTTTGAATCGCATCAGAAAAGAGAGAATCATGCCGCGCCGGTCGATTCCGTCGTCTCGCTTTTCGAGTTGCCGCGCCAGCTCTTTCACGCCTTCCTGATACAAGGCGGCCTGTTTGCGGGTAAGCTGGCAGTAAGCCTTAACCTCAGTCTTGTCCGGCAAATCGCTGATGACCGATTTGTCTGTTTTCAGGCGCCTCAATATATACGGTCGAACCAGTTCCCGAATCGGCGCGTATGGGTTGTGGGTTCTTTTCGCAAGATTCTTGGAAAAAGTCGTGAATTGTTTCGCGGAGCCCAGCAAGCCGGGATTGATGAAGTCAAAAATCGACCAGAGATCTCCCAGGCGGTTTTCGACGGGTGTGCCGGTCAGTACGATTCGCTGTCTTGTCTGAAGCTGTTTCACCGCGCGCGATTGTTTAGCGCCGGGATTTTTGATTGCCTGTGCTTCGTCGAGAATAGTCAGATCCCAAGGTATGCGAATGAGTTCGGGCACGCGTACCAGCGTTCCATAGCTGGTAATCACAAGATCGATATTCTTAAGAGGCTCCAGATCCAGGACCCGGAGCTCACTCGCTGACATCGCAGAAGGATGAGCGATCAACGTGTTTACCGTTGGAGCAAATCGCTGAACTTCCGCTAGCCAATTCGCGAGCAGCGATGCAGGCGCGACTACGAGACTCGGTCCACGCAAGTATCCGCTATTGCGAAGGACGAGCATCAGGGCGATCACCTGCATTGTCTTCCCCAAACCCATGTCGTCGGCGAGACAAGCGCCGAGACCGAGCGTGGATAATAAGTGAAGCCACCGCACGCCCGTCTCCTGATAGGGACGAAGCACGCCGTGCAGCTGATCGCCGGTTGTGACGCGAGCAAGATTAGCCGGGTTTCGGATGTCCTGCAGTGTCTTTGCAAACCAATCCCCGGCGGTTATTCGAGACCACTCCAGGGTTTCCTCTTCAGGGACGTCGCCTGGCAGTTCTGCTCCCGACAGCAGTCGCATTGCATATCCAAAGCTCACGCCCGAATCGGCCACCGCTTTTTCCGCCGCGCGGAAATGATCGAGAAGCTTGGCTAGTTTGTCGCGATCGACTTCCACCCAGCGTCCGCGGACATAGTGCAGTCCACTCCGGCCGGCCAGCAGGCGTGCGATCTCCTCTTCGGTCAGGCTCTCGCCGTCTAGCGTCACTTCAACGCGAAAGTCGAGCATGGCCTCGGCGCCAAATTCGGAAGGAGGTTTGTCTCCGACCTTCGCGCTTACTTTTGGGCGCGCCGGGCGACTGCTTCGCCATCTTCCCGGCACTCGCACGATCACGCCGGCGGATTCCAGTTCGGGAACGTCGTTCAGGAGTTGTAAAGCTTCTGAGGGAGTCCAGCGTAACGGGTGGTAGATCTCGCCGTTATCGACCATCGCCTTCAACCATTCACATTGTTCCGAGGCTCGCTGCACGGGCAAAAGCAGGGAGAGGAGGCGGGGCTTGTTGGCCGTCCCGCCATACTCGGTGAGCGCTCTGCCGAGGGGCACGTGCAATGCTTTGCCGCGAGAGGACAGTCGGTGCGTGTATGTTGCAAGGAACGCGAACGGAAACTCATCGTCCTTTCGGTTTTCGGCGAGGTTGAAATGCACGCGGCCTACGAGATTCCAGCCAGGGTTCTTTGCCTTTAGAAACTCCTCCATTGAAGTTTTGGATTCAGCTAATTCAAGTCGGAAGGCGGAGTCGAGGTGCTCCCAAAGAGACCCCAGAACCGCCGCGGACAGGTATTCGGCTCCAGTCATGGCAGGAGAGGCTAGAACTAGAGGATCAAGATCGCCACTCAAGGGCGGTGGAATCGGTGGCAGTGCGCTGTGGCCGTCAAGCGTGACTGCGGTACGCACCGCGATAATGTAGCGCGATGCAAATTCCCGCCAATAAGCGAAGACGGCCGGCATCGGCGTTTGAACTTCTGCTGCGCCCAGTTGGAGGAGTCCGTGTCCGTCACCGCGGACAAATGCTGGGATCAAGCGTTCCCCGAGGTCTGGCGTAAGCGGAGAGTCTGCATCAGCTCGGTCTTCGAGTAATAACCGCCCGTGAGGTGTGAGGGTCAGCGTCAGCAATTTGTCTCCCTAACACGATAGGTTATCGCATAGCGGGAACAGAACTCAGGAGCGGTTCGAAAGGTGATGACGCTGTCCAGGGCTGCGCTCGCTCACACCTTTCGGTCATGCCGCGATTCGCTCCTGCTTGCGGGCCGGCTTTCTTTTCGTCGACCTCAACGGCGTCACCTTCTTTTCCTCTTCGGCCATCTGCCGTTCAAGGTCGTCCGCAACTTGGCGAAGAACTTGCACCGCCTTCTTCCGTTGCGCTTTTTGGCTGGAGCTCCATGTCTCCTTGTCCGCGCGTTTGTGAGCCAACTTGAACTTCAACCCCGTCAATGACGTCGAATAATCGTTGGCGTTCAGTTTACTGACGATCTGATGCGCGATTACGTACCAGTGATATTGCGTACCGACCGGCACACCGGAGCCCTCGGGCGCTTTCCCCGCCCGACGCTTCGTCACGGAATAATTGACCTGCCACTCTTCGGGAGTGATCTTTTTCTCAGTCCAAACACCCTGATCGTAATACCACTTGTGCGACCGGCCGATCTTCATCCCGGTGTACCGGCGTCCTTCGAATTCCTTGAAGCTGTCGTAAGTCTGGACGTTATCCCTTTCAAGTGCGGTGGTTTCCGCCTTGCTAACATGCCTGACGCTTCGTGTTGCCATACCTTTTTCTCCTACATCTTGACGACTGCAATCCGATTTCCGTGCGCTTCAAACCGGTGGTCTATTGTCGGGAGATGAACTGCTGGAGGCGTACGGCTCGAGGTAAGACCAACCAGAGGGTAACGAAGAACGCGCATAGGACGGCCGTCAACAAAGATGTCAGCAAATGGCCGACAATCAACTGGCCGATCAAGTAAAACTCAATGCAGATGCTCGCTGCCAACGGAGCCATACTCCATAAAAGTAAGTGGCTGGAAACGTCGATAAATGTCTGTGTCACGATTCGAGGCCCGTTATGGCGGTGTAATGCGGGCGGGGTCATGATGATCGCGATAGCCGCAGCAACCAGACCGATGGCAAAGAAATGAAGGCGTTGCTCAGCCCTCGTCAATTTGTTGGCGAAGCCGTCGCTGAAGACAGCAATCAACTGAAATCCGAACAAAGCCTGGATGCCCGGCAAGACCATCCGGCACTCATTCAATAGGTGCTCAGCAGCTTTAGAAGGCGCCAATTCCTCCGTTTCGTGTCCTGCCTTTTCCGTAAGTCTGTTCTCCGCTCCGCCTATTTTCGAAGCGCTGGTTGTCTTACGAGGATTGCTCACAACATTGCTGTGGCACGCAGGATGCCACAGGCCTGTTGAGGCGGGGCAGTACTTTCACTCATAAATGCCTCAGACTTGGTCAGACCAGACATCAACTTGCGAGTCTGCAAATCTTCTACCTGTCGCCGTGCGTTGGTAACGGCACTCGTGGTGTAGTCTGGCCTCGTATTTACAGTGCAACCCCGATACCGGTGGTCTCAGAGTGCGTCTTAAGTCTGCGCTCGGTTGCTCTGCCAGACGGCATCCGCGGTGGACGAGATCGCGGCCATGGAACGGCCCGATAAGGCGGACGTGTCATCACGCTTTTGGGAGATCGTGCGCATTCCCGGGGCGCTTTTGATCCAGTACCATTGCGGCCGTTCACCGCCACCTGAGTTGCGAACCAGGATCCATTCGCCCTTGAGCTTCCGACCATTCAAATGAAACTGTAGAAAACCCTTGTAATAGTTGCCTTCCAGCAGTTCATACGTTCCGATGTCCCAAACCATGACTGTTCCGCCGCCATACTGCCCTTTTGGAATGATTCCCTCGAAGTCCAGATATGCGAGGGGGTGGTCTTCCGTAGGCATTGCCAGGCGTTTCTCATTCTCCACGTAAGGTGGGCCCTTTGGAACGGCCCAGGATTTCAAAACGTCGTGCATTTCCAGCCGGAAGTCATAGTGCAGGTGACTGGCCGCATGCTTCTGGACAACGAATCGCCGCTGGCTACCCTGACTGCTACGCCGAACAGGGGCAGGTGCTGGTTCGCGTGTTTTTGAAAAATCGCGTTTTTGTTCATAGCGTCCGAGCGAAGAAGGCCGGCGTGCGCGGAAATATTGCAGAACGCTCGGAGGCAGGTCCTGTTTCATCGACAACACTGGATGGAACAGGTCTCCTTGTTCTTCTACGCGGTCGAAGGCCGCGTTGATTTCGAAGTACAAACTTTTTGTGTCGTTACGCTTCAAGGCGGATTGAAGTTCGTCCCACTCAACGGGAACGGAAACATAGGGGCGGGGATTGTTGGCGCGTAGGGAATACACTCCGACCGTCGTTTTGAAGTCGGAATTCTGACTCCAGTCGATAAACACCTTACCCCGACGCAGATTCTTCGCCATGTCCGCAACGATAAGATCCGGTTGCTGCTGCGATAGAAGCTCCGCGACAGCTTTGGCAAAGGGCTGGACAAGGTCATATGTGGCATTCGTATTGAGTGGCGCATACACCTGGAGTCCCTTTGAACCTGAGACCTTTGGGAACGTTTTAAGGTGAAGGCCTGAAAGCAGTTCGCGAAGGAGCAGGGCAACGCGCGCGCAAGTAAGCACGTCTGCGCCTTCACCCGGATCAAGATCGAAGACTATGGATGTCGGACGATCCAGATCCGGGGCTCGATGGAGAAAAGGATGCAGTTCAAGGTTCGCCAGACCTGCGAGCCAAACTAGAGTTGCGCGATTATTAATAAGGATGTAGCGGATGTCCGGAAGTTTGGACGCGTGACGAGGCACTGGAAAAGTCTCAACCCATTCCGGTGTATAGCCGGGCGCATCCTTCTCGTAAAAGAACTCCCCCGTGACGCCATTGGGATAGCGTTTCAGCGTCACAGGCCGCCCATACAAATGCGGCAGAAGGTATTTCGAGATCCGGACGTAGTAATCGACAACTTGCGCTTTGGTGACTCGTCCGGATGGAAACAACACCTTGTCGAGATTGGATATCGTGATGTCGTGTCCGTCAACCGTCAACTGAGAAGGCTTTAGTTTGGCCATGGCGCGTCCGTCAGAGAGCCCGTAAGGTCGTAGGGCAATCTGGATTCCTCACCGCGGTAGCAAGAAAAGGGACGTGGCATCGGATATGCACTGTGTTCTCAGACAAATGATGAATACCGATTCACTCTTAGGGAGGTCCTATGCCTAGACAGAAAAAGGCCGAAACCGCGATTGCAATGCTGAGGGAAGATCATCGGGGTGTGAAGGCCTTGTTCAAAAGATTTGAGGCTGAAGATAGCAAATCCGCCAAGCGGCAGATCGCCGCCGATGCGCTAATGCAGCTCAAGCTTCACGCGACTATCGAGGAAGAGCTCTTTTATCCCGCTCTAAGGCAGCGGATGGAGGATCCAGATGGCTTGTTGGACGAGGCCGACGAGGAGCACCACGTGGCAAAGATACTTATCGCCGAATTGGAACAGATGAAGGGCGATGAAGACCACTGGGAGGCCAAGTTCAAAGTTCTTGCCGAAAGCGTCCGCCATCATATCAAGGAGGAAGAGGGCGAAATGTTTCCCAACGCCAAAGAGACGGATATCGACTTTGGCGTACTCGGCCAACAGATGCTCGACCGAAAGAGCTCACTGATGGAGAACGGCATCCCGGCCGACGCGGAATCCAGAATGATCGCCAGTGCGGGGCTGCGAGGCGAGAGTCCGTCGAGAAAAGCGCAACAGAGTATCAACGTCCCCATGAAGGCCGCATAGACGGTCGCGGTGTCTCATCTGTACGCAAAGTTAACTGATAGCTCCGGCCGCCGCGGAGGAGATTATTCTCGCCTCCAGGAATGCGCGAGAAGACCATGCGACTCGCTGCGGCGGATGGAGCAGAATCCTGCAGCTTTCGATACTCCTATGGCCGCCTCGCGAACCAGACCGTGCAGCGGTTGGTTTTGTCTCTTTTATAGGCAAGTCGAATCTCGGATCGCGCCGGCCACCTCTGATCCAGGCTGGCGACTCGCGCACGGCAACGCGTTTCGTGGTCTCGGACGTGCACACGAAGAAAACATGAAAGCAATATCAACAAAAGCAATCGGAGGTTTCATCGCAGGATTGTGTGCTATCGGTTTGATGGCCGCCGGCCAAAGCGCCCCGCAAGCGCCGAATGATGCTGTGGAGCGTGGACAGCAAACTAACCTGCCCCTCGCAAATCGACCGGAACAAATGAAGAATGCCCATGACCAGTCCAACATCTTCAATTCGAGTAGGGCGCAACCCGCGTCAGAAGTGACGAAAGAACAACCGAAAGGTGGACGTATCACCGGATTCGACTTTTATCGCGACCCATTGAATGCCGATCAGCCGAACATTAATCCAGATGACATTGTGAAGAAGGAAACTGCCAATCGCCCTAATATCACGCGTGCTCAGCAGCAACTTCTCGAACGCCGGTATGTCCTTGAACCCAAAACAGACGCGTCGGTGAAGATGTCTCGAGGTAAACCCTTACCCGTGGGCCCAACCGCACGGCTCCAACAAGGTGTGACCTGGGACCAACTTGGCGGAATGACGCCCGCGCAGATTCGCGACCGCGGGATCTTTCCCTATCTCGCTTTGCCGCACCCCTTGCAGGTCAATGGCGGGCAGGTTTTCCCCAAAATGCAGATCGATATGTTCCCCAGGCTCGAGCGATTCGATGTTGAGTTCGATCTTCCCGATGCGTTTCTGCCGGAGTTTCCGCCGGCCATATTTCTCTCGAACCGGCCAGAACTTGGCGACGTGTCACGGGGAGAGGTCGTATCGATCAACAATTATTATCGGCTGTTCAAGGACTTGCTTACCCCGGTTCAACTGGATGGACTGCGATTGCTTCTGACCCCATTCCCGCAGGAAGAGTTCAATCCCACTGACGATCGCAAAACGACGCAACCCAGTCTGGGCGTGGCATGTCTCGATTGCCACGTTAATGGTCACACAACGGGCCAGTTCCATCTAACGCCCGACGTGCGGCCACAGGAGCGGAGGTTCCGCCTGGACACGACGAGCCTACGCGGCGTTCATAACCAGCAGATCCATGGCTCCAAACGCAGCTTGCGCTCCGTTGAGGACTTCACCGAGTTCGAACAACGCACGGCCTACTTTAATGGCGACGAAGTGCATGCCATCAAGAAGGGTATGAATATTCTCGATCGCATCCAGGTTAGCCATATGGCCCAGATGCAAAACATGTTCGACTTCCCGCCGGCACCCAAGCTCGATTTGCAAACGGGTCGATTGAAGCGAGACCAGGCGACGGAAAGTGAGCTTCGAGGCGAGACGCTTTTCTTTGGCAAAGCGCAATGCGCGAGCTGTCACCCCGGGCCATTTTTCATGGATCAGCAGATGCACGATCTCCAGGTCGAGCGATTCATCAAGACCGAGCCGCCCGATGGTCCGATAAAGACATTCACGTTGCGGGGCATTAAGGAAAGCCCACCGTACTTTCATGATGGCCGGCTTTTGACGCTGGAAGATGTGGTGGAATTTTTCAACATCGTCCTGCAGACCAGGCTGACTCCGCAGGAAAAGAAAGATCTGGTTGCGTTCATGAGACAGCTCTAGAGTGGGGTGTGAAGAATGATTGATGTTCGATGTTGCTTCACTAGTGCGCTCCATTGAACGTTGATCGTTCCCACCCCTTCGAGCCACAGTCAAACCATGTCATCAGACATCGTCCTTCATACCTCCGGAATGGCCGTTCTGCTTATCGACGTCATTAACCACTTTGAGTTTCCTGATGGGCAGCGCTTATTCCGGCAGGCAAGTCCCATTGGCCCACGGATCGCGCGGCTAAAAGCACGAGCACATGAGTTGAGAGTCCCAGTACTCTACGTGAACGACAATTTCGGCCAGTGGCGATCCGATGCGAAGTCCTTACTTCGGTATTGTGTGAGGCCTGATGCTGCTGGACGACGGTTTGTGGAAACCGTTCGTCCGGGCGAGGAAGACTACTTCGTGTTGAAACCAATGCACTCCGCCTTCTACCAAAGCCCGCTCGAAGTGTTGCTTCGTGAGCTCCGGACTACGGCACTGGTTATTGCGGGTCTCGCGACGCATAGTTGTGTGGCCTCGACCGCAAATGACGCCGACATGCGTAATTTCAAGGTCATCGTGGTGTCGGACTGCTGTGCCGCTCGTAGCGTTCAAGAGCACCGCCGCGCACTTCAGCACATTAGAGCTATGGGACACGCCAGGGTCGTGCCGTTGCGGCAACTCCGGTTGTCGCGCCAGACAATGGGGAGCAGTGCAAAGAGGGGAGCCAGGGTTGACTGAGCAAGGCCCGTCTACGCGGCCGAAGATCTTTCAGTTTGCGAAGGCTCAGGGACTAGTTCCGCGGTGGGCTTGGGAACGATCTGCGATCCATGTCGCCTCGCATAGACCTGAGTAAATTCCGCTCCAAAGAACAGGATCTGCGCCGAATAATAGATCCATGTGATGAGGACAATCGTCGATCCTGCCGCTCCGTAGCCGGAGCCGATTCCGGCTTTTCCAATATAGGTGCCGATAACAAATTTACCCGCGGAGAAGAGGAGCGAGGTGGCAAAAGCCCCAATCCAAACATCCGCCCATTGAATTTCGACATCCGGTAGGATCTTGAAAATCATTGCAAATAAGAACGTAATCACGGCAACGGAAGCGACGAACGCGAGAAGACGCCCCAGGATCTGCCCTCCCGGAAGCCACGAAGCGAGGATGTCGCTGGCGGCGGCGACAATGGCGCTCACAATCAACGAAATGAGAAGCAGAAAGCAAATTCCTAAGACCATGGTGAACGCTGTGAACCGCCCGCGAAGGAGACCTTTCAGGCCCTGCTCCTTGGGTCGGACACCCCAAATGGTATTCAATGCATCCTGCAGTTCTCCAAAGACCCCGGAGGCTCCGAAGAGAAGTACGGCAATGCCAACGATGCTGGCGATAATTCCGCCTTTTTGGCTAGTTGCCTGAATACCTGTGAGAAGAGCTTTGGCAGTGTCGTCTCCAATTAGGCTTGCCAGCTCACCACTAAGGCGGCCGGAGACGTCGTCTGAATAGAAGAAGCCGAGGACAGCGAGCACAATCACCATGAGAGGAGGTATGGAAAATATCGCGTAGTAAGCCAGCGCCGCTCCCAGTCGCGGGCCCTTGTCACGGCTCCATTCCTGATAGGTTTCTTTGAGAAGCGCTCCCGTCTTCATAGTGCAGAGTGATGCGCGAGGGACAGTGTTGCCATCGCTCCGCGCGCCGCAGTTGTCCCAGCACGCAGGCAGCCTTTGTGGGACCGCTGGATTTAAGCGGCCGTGTTGCCTTCTGAAACACAGTTCACACTGAGGCCACCGCGGCTGGGTTCCTGCCTACATCACCAATAGCTTCAGCCAGGAATTTGGCCCGTTTAAACACTCACCGCAACGGCATCAGGAATGCGGCGCCAACCGAAGGTTCGATGCGAAGGTGTTCGAGAATCGATCGTTGCCTGTCTGCTGTGCTGCGACCGCCAGCGTAGGGCCAATAGAGGAATTTAGAAAAGGAAACTTTGTATGAATACAAATGCCCGCTTCCCGGATGCTGAGAACGACGCTGAAGACAACAAAACCGAAATAAATTACCGCCGCATTGCGAAAGGTCTCGGATGGTTCAGCCTTGCGCTTGGAGCTGCAGAGGTCGCTGCTCCCGGAATCCTCGCCCATCTAGTCGGCGTACGTAACGGGAGCGTGAATCGCTGGCTGTTACGATCTCCAATGTACGGCATGCGCGAGATAGCTACAGGTGTCGGCATCTTAAACCATCCACGACCCAGCGAATGGCTGTGGGCTCGCGTCGCTGGCGATCTTGTCGATCTCGGTACATTGGCACTGTCGCTGCGAAGCGACGAAAATGATCGGCGGCGCCTTACAGCCGCTATTCTCGCGGTCGCGGGAATCACCGTCCTTGACTACATTACCGCACAGAATCTCGCCCCAACTGCCGACGTTGTGACAGGGAGCTCCGAAGCTGCAAGGTTCACAAAAGGTGTCAGAGCCATGAAATCGGTCTCGGTAAATGCTACCGCGCAGCAAGCCTATAGCTTCTGGCGCGATTTCGAACACTTACCTGGATTTATGCGTCACCTCGAATCTGTCACAAAAATAGACGATGACCGATCTCGCTGGCGTGTTAACGCATTCGGCAAAACATTCGAGTGGGAAGCTCAAATCACGGAGGACGAACCGAATCGACGCATTTCCTGGTGTTCAACGGAAGATGCGGATATCGAGAACTCGGGGACGGTGGTCTTTGAACCGGCGCCGGGAGGACGAGGAACCATTGTTCATGTAGATATGTTTTACGCTCCACCCGCCGGATCTGCGGGGGCAAGTCTGGCTAAGGTTCTTGGAAGGGATGCCGGGCAGATGCTTGCCGACGATCTGCGTGCATTCCGACAGGCTATTGAAGTCGGCGAAGTCATCCAGTCTGATGCCAGCATCCATCGGACAATGCATCCAGCACAGCCATCCCAGGAGTCGCGACGAACCGCGTAGCAGCCAGCAAGGGACTAAGGAGGAATTATGAGAGCGAACTGTTGGATTGGTAAACGTCACGTCGAAGTGCGCAACGTGCCTGATCCGCAAATCATCAATCGACAGGATGCCATTGTTAAGATCACCTCCACCGCGATCTGCGGCTCGGACTTGCATCTCTACAACGGCTTGATTCCGACTATGGAAAGCGGCGACATTCTCGGTCACGAGTTCATGGGCGAAGTTGTAGAAGTTGGCCCGGACGTTCAAAACCTCAAAAAGGGCGACCGAGTTGTCGTTCCATTTCCAATCTCGTGCGGCGTATGTCTTTCGTGCTCAAGCGGCCTATTCTCGTGCTGTGAAAACTCCAATCCCAACGCATGGATTTCGGAGAAGGTGTGGGGGCACAGCATCGCCGGCGTTTTTGGGTACTCGCATATGATGGGTGGTTTCGCTGGCGGGCAGGCGCAATATGTACGAGTGCCGTTCGCCAACGTCGGGCCGTTGAAAGTTCCCGATGA
>Ga0068860_100000926_pt1 | contig 32568 bp, 31 predicted proteins | sample KBSSwiS32_FD_66597 | JGI IMG/M metagenome (GOLD analysis project Ga0068860, IMG submission 66597) | Switchgrass rhizosphere microbial communities from Kellogg Biological Station, Michigan, USA - KBS Switchgrass S3-2 | ecosystem: Host-associated > Plants > Roots > Rhizosphere > Soil ... | reverse complement strand
GGGGTCGACGCCCTTCACTCCGGCAGCGTCGCACGGCTGAGGGGCGGCATGGTGTTTACCAGGGTCAGGGACCGGACCATGTCCTCCACATCCAGGGGCACGAAGCCCATCCTCAGCAGGTACCCGTCCGGACCCAGCGCCGCGCTCGAGGTGAACTCAGCGCCCAGCCCGCCCAAGCCGCGGACAGTGCCGACCCGGGCCTTGTTCACATAGAGGTAGAGCTTGCGGGTGCCAGGGTATTTGCCGGCGTAGGCGTTCTCCGGCGTCGGCTCAGCGCCGTCCACAGCCACGGCGCGCAGGTGCGCCCGGTTCGCCTCCAGGAAGCGATAGCCGAGCACGCCCAGCGCCTCGGGATGGATTGCAAGCTCGCGGACGATCTCCTCCTCGCTCACGTGCACCGTGACGGACGGTTGGTCGTCCCGCATCAGCTGCAGCGCGCCTGGCGCCGTACCGCCCGGCCAGCGCTTCGCAACCCCCGGGTTGGCCAGCGCCCCCTTGTGAAGGAACAGGCTCTGCAGCGCCTCGCGCGAGCCGGACTGCGTCGTCAGCACTCGCACGTCGATGCGTGTATCGGGCAGCGCCCGGTCCGCCTCCGACCATTTGCGGTGCGGATTGGGCACGAGCCCGCCCGCCTCGTCCGGGAGCAGTCTCGCCAACGCCACGAACATCTGCTGCGAGGTGAGCGCCTTGACGGGACCCGCCTTCGCCTGCGCCACCACCAGCATGTCGAGACCGACGGGGATCTCGACCAGCTCCGCCACGCCGTTCCGCTGGCAGACGTCGAGTTCGGCCTTTCTCAGGCGCCGCTCGACACTCGCCGCATCGGGATGATCGGCGCTGCCGCCGGCGCAGAGATACGCAAGCCCGAGCGCCGTCTCCGTGCTCTCGACCATCGGCGCGCCCGCGCCGGCCGCCTCGGCCACCTTCTGTGCCACCGCCTTGGTGAAGGGCTCGCTCGCCGACGAGCTTACGATCCACATGACGTCGCGCGCCGCGGCCGGTCGCACTGGCCCCACCCACGCAACCGCAATGGCAGCCCCGAGGGCGCCTAGAACCCAGCGTTTCATCCCCTACCCCGTTTTGCTTATGGCCGCCGCCCCTCGCAAGTCGGGCCGAACGACGGCGCTTGCGCGTAGTATAGGGGCTGCGTCGGCCAAATAGAAAGAGCAGCAAGACGCACGCCGGCCGTCAGCCGCCGGTGAGAGCTTGGCGCGAACCTGGCACACGCGACGCGCGAGGCGACAGCAGCGAGCTCCAGGAGGCGGGAGCCATCCTGCGCGTCGGCCAGCAAGGGGATTGGGCAACGAGATTGGAGCGAAAGCCTGCCGTCCGGGGCGGCGGGAGGAACCCGCCGCAACTACCGGTCGATCAGCGGCTGTAGAACTCGACCACCAGGTTCGGCTCCATCTGGACGGGGAACGGCACCTCGCCGAGGCCCGGCACGCGCAGGAGCTTGGCCGTCATCTTGTTGTGGTCGGCCTCGATGTAGTCGGGCACGTCGCGCTCGGTGCTCTTGATGGCCTCCAGCAGCAGCGCCATCTCCTTGCCCTTCTGGCCCACCTCGATCACATCACCGACCTTGCAGCGGAAGCTGGCGATGTTCACACGCCGGCCATTCACCTTGACATGGCCGTGGCTGACGAACTGGCGCGCGGCAAACACCGTCGGCACGAACTTGGCGCGATAGACGATGGCGTCGAGCCGGCGCTCCAGCAGGCCGATCAGGTGCTCGGAGGTGGAGCCCTTGAAGCGGCGGGCCTCCTCGTAGATGCGCCGGAACTGGCGCTCCAGGATGTTGCCGTAGTAGCCCTTGAGCTTCTGCTTGGCCTTGAGCTGCAGGCCATAGTCCGATGGCTTCGACATGCGCCGCTCGCCGTGCTGGCCGGGACGCGACTCGCGCTTGTTGAGCGGGCTCTTCGCCCGGCCCCACAGCTTCTGGCCCAGGCGGCGATCGATCTTGTACTTGGCGCGGATGCGCTTCGTCATGTGGCACTCCCAAAGTCGCGCAAAATGCGGATGGCTCGGTTAGGAAGCACGCCTTCCTGTGCCGCGGACATCTCCGGGGCTGACAGGCGCCTCTCTTCCATTCGGATGGGGGGCGCCACAGGCGTGCAGGCAATGCGGGCCTAACCCGGCCCGCAAGGGCGCGTTATAGCGAAAGGCCGGCCGGCGTCAATGCCGCCAGCCGGCCAAATCTCAACCAGGTATTCGGGCAGCCATTTCGGGCAGGCATTCGGGTTGCAGAGGCTGCCGCCTCTGCAATTGCCGGCTTTCCGCTACTTCTTCTGCGTGCTGGCTTTGCCGGGCTCGGCCGTCTTGGCCTTGACGGGCGCCGAGTTGATGTAGTTGGCGATCTGCGCCTTCACCTGCGTCCGCTTGGCTTCGGTGCACGGCTCATGAGGATTTGTCTTCGCGTCGCGCTGGACCGGCTTGAGGTTGCCTTCGCTCTCCACGAACGTGATCTTGCCGGTCATGATCATGACCGTCGCCTGATGGATCTTCTGGATGTAGAGCTTCTGCTGGTCGGTCCAATTGGCATCGCGCTGACGCGCCATCAGCGTCTGGTAATTGGCCTGCTGCTCCTCCAGCAGATTGCACAGCTGGGCGTGGGCGGAGAAATAGCCGACCCGGACCGCCTCGCGTGCGGTCTCCATGGGCACCTCCACCTCCTTCGGCTTGGACTTGTCGATCGCGATGGTCTTGCCCTGCGGCGGCGTGAATTTCTCAGGCAGCAACATCCACGCGTAGCGCATGAACATGCGCACGGAATTGTCGCTCGGGTCCTTCTCCTGCGCCAAACCCGACCCACCTGAGAGCAACGCAACTATTGCGGCGCACACCAGGCCAGCGCCAATTCTGGCGCCTACGTTGAACATCTTCGAGCCCCCTTTCATCAGGCCGGCCCCATGACGTCTTCCCTTGGCATTTTGGTGGCCATGCCTGGACTTTTCCATGCCGGCATCGCTCGGCGGAAAAGGAGGCATAACTAAGGCGCGCGGCGCTTGGGTCCCTTGGGATGGGCCAGCGCCTTGACGATTCCCCGCAAGGTGCGGACTTCCTGCTCCGTCGCCCCCATGCGCACGAACATCGACCGCAAATTCTGGACCACGCTCGGCCGCTTGTCCGGCGCCGTGAAGAAGCCGCTGGCATCGAGCTCGCGCTCGATATGCTCGAAGAAGGCCATCAGGTCCTCCCGGCCCGCCGGCGGCGAGCCGCGGGTGTGGAGGCCGGGCGCGATGGGCGCCTCGTAGGCGGTGACGCGTCCGAGCGTGCCGCCGCCCGACTGCTTCATCCACTCGTACGCAACCAGCAGCGCCGCCTGCGCCAGGTTGAGCGAGGCGAAGCTCGGGTTGACGGGGGCCATGACGATAGCGTCGGCGTTGGCCACCTCGTCGGTCTCCAGCCCGTTGCGCTCAGGGCCGAACACGATGCCGCAGCGCTGGCCCAGCGCGATGCGCCGGCGCATCTCGGCCACCGCCTGCTCCGGGGTGAGAACGGCCTTTGCGAGGTCGCGCTGACGCGCGGTGGTGGCGGCGACCCAGTTGAGGCCGGCCAGCGCCGGCTCGAAGGCGGGATAGGCCTCGGCGCCGTCGATGATGAAATTGGCCCCCGAGGCGGCGATGCGGGCCTTCTCGTTGGGCCAGCCGTCGCGCGGCGCGACGAGCCGCAGGTGCTCCAGGCCGAAGTTGGCCATGGCCCGCGCCACCATGCCGATGTTGTCGACCAGCTGCGGACGCACCAGAACGAAAGCCGGAGTGTCGCCCTGAGGTGGGGGTGCACCCATCTGCCCGGCGCGGCGGATGCCGTGGCGCAGCTTGCGCAGCACGCGCCGCGCCCAGAACCAGTACTCCTCGCCGGCCCAGGTCTTGGCGAGGTGCTCCAGGCTCCGCGCCTCGAGCCGCCCCTCGCCTGCGCCCGGCAGCCGCAGGTCGGAGCCTTCGAAGGTGATCTCCGCGTGGCGGGCGACGAAATCGTCGAAGGTCCTGAGTCCGAGCTTCTCCGTGCGCATGCGGCAGCCGGGGCAGGTGGCGTCGTCCGCCCGACAGCGCTGCTCGGCGCAGTAGGTTAGGATCGGCTCGACCTCGTCCCGGCTAAGTCCCGACGACTGCCAGCGCTCCAGCGCGCCGGTCAGCGTCCGCTCATGCGCCTCGTGCACGACCACACTCACGGGCTCGCGGATGGTGCACACCACGGGAGTGCGGCCCTCGGCCTCGCCCTCGATCCGGATGGCGGTTTGCTGTGTGTCGGCGCCGGTCATGGGATTGTCATCGGCTTCATGGGCGCCCCTATGCCACGAAGTCAGCCGGCGAGGAAATCCCGCAGGTGGCCGATCACCACGTCGGTCCGCTGGTGCACCACCCAATGGTCCGCGCCGGCGATCTCGCGCACCGTGAGGTCGTCGCAGTAGTCGGCCAGCGTAGCGCGCGACACCGGCAGCAGCGCCCGGTCGTCCATGCCCCAGAGCACGAGATGGGGCATGCGGATGCGCAGGAGCGCCGGGTCGAGCTTCATGACCTTGGCCGGATCGACCGTTTCGCCGGGCTGGGGCACCACCAGCGGCGAGGCCCGGTACCAGTTGAGCATGGCGGTGAGCGCACCGGGCGCCGACCACGCCTCGACGTAGGCGGCGCGCTTCTCGGGCGTCAGCCACGGCTGCGGCCCGAACCGGCTGAGCATGGCCAGTAGCCTCTCGAAGCCGTTGGCGGACAGCCGCGCCTCGGCCTCGGGGGCGCGCAGATAGTGCATGTAGCTCGAGGCCTGGCGCTGGGCCTCGTTCTCCACCAGCGCGCGCTGGAACGGCCCCGGGTGCACGCCGTTAATGACGACGAGCCTGGAAATGCGGTTGGGCGCCGCGATGGCCGTTGCGTAGGCGACGGAGGCGCCCCAGTCGTGGCCGACAATGGCAAACGCCGCGTTGGGCGAGAGCTGGTCGCCGACAGCCAGCACATCGCGCACGAGGCTCTTCACCCGGTAGGCCTCGACGCCCTCCGGCTTGGACGAGCGCGCGTAGCCGCGCTGGTCCGGCGCCACGGCATGAAACTCTGTCGCGAAGGCCGGCAGCACCTCGTCCCAGGCCCCCGAGTGCTCCGGAAACCCATGCAGGAACAGCAGCAAAGGCGCCGCCGGATCGCCCATCGAGTGCACGAACAGGTCGATGCCGTTCACGCGCAAGGTTTGCGTCTGCATTGCCTTCTCCGGATCACCTGCCGCCTCGGCTCAGGATGCACAAAAGGCGAGCGGGTGTCGAAGCTATCCCGAGCATGCGACCAGAGCGTGTCTTTGCCGCAGGATGCCCTGATGCTATAGCCCCCGCTGCATTGCGAGACGAGGAAAGAGGGCCCATGGAGAGGATCAAGGTCGCCGGCACCGTCGTGGAGATGGATGGCGATGAGATGACGCGCATCATCTGGCAGCTCATCAAGGACAAGCTGATCCACCCCTATCTGGACCTGAAGCTCGAGTACTACGACCTCGGCATGGAGAGCCGGGACAAGACCAACGACCAGATCACCGTCGACGCCGCCAACGCCACCAAGAAGCACGGCGCGGCCGTCAAGTGCGCCACCATCACGCCGGACGAGGCGCGCGTGAAGGAGTTCGGCCTCAAGGAGATGTGGAAGAGCCCGAACGGCACCATCCGCAACATCCTGGGCGGCGTCATCTTCCGAGAGCCCATCATCTGCAAGAACGTGCCACGCCTGGTGCCCGGCTGGACCCAGCCGTTCGTGATCGGCCGCCACGCCTATGGCGACCAATACCGCGCCACCGACTTCAGGTTCCCCGGCAAGGGCGTCCTCACGCTCAAGTTCGTCGGCGAGGACGGCAAGGTGATCGAGCGCGAGGTCTTCAAGACGCCGGGCGCGGGCGTCGTCATGGGCATGTACAATCTCGACGACTCGATCCGCGACTTCGCGCGCGCCTCGTTCAACTACGGGCTGGCCCGCAACTATCCGGTCTATCTCTCCACCAAGAACACCATCCTCAAGGTCTACGACGGCCGCTTCAAGGACATCTTCCAGGAGGTGTTCGACGCCGAGTTCAAGGCCGAGTTCGACAAGCGCAAGCTCACCTACGAGCACCGCCTGATCGACGACATGGTAGCAGCGGCGCTCAAGTGGTCGGGCGGCTACCTGTGGGCCTGCAAGAACTACGACGGCGACGTGCAGTCCGACACCGCCGCCCAGGGCTTCGGCTCGCTCGGCCTCATGACCAGCGTGCTGATGACGCCCGACGGCAAGACCGTGGAGGCGGAGGCCGCGCACGGCACGGTGACGCGCCACTACCGCCAGCACCAGCAGGGCAAGGAAACCTCCACCAACTCCATGGCCTCCATCTTTGCCTGGACGCGTGGGCTGGCCCACCGCGCCAAACTCGACAACAACCTCGCACTCGCCAAGTTCGCCCAGACGCTCGAGAAGGTGAGCGTCGACACGGTCGAGGCCGGCTACATGACCAAGGACTTGGCCCTCCTGGTCGGCGACCAGCAGAAGTGGCTCTCCACCACCGGCTTCCTCGACAAGGTGGACGAGAACCTGAAGAAGGCGATGACATAGGAAGGCCCAACGCAGATGGGGGGAGGGATGGCGCCCCGCCCGCAAGGCGCACTTTCCACGCGAGAAGCGCTGACGGTCGCCCGCATTCTCAGAGTCAATCATGCTGGCGAATACGGCGCGATACGCATTTACGGCGCCCAGATCGGCGTAGCGAAGCGATGGTTTCCCGACATCGTGCCGGCGCTCGCCGAGATGCTGGGCCACGAGCGGCAGCACTGTGCCAAGTTCTTCGCCGCGATGCCGGCGCGCGGCTCCCGCCCCTGCCGGATCATGTCACTCTGGAGCCTCGGCGGATCGCTGCTCGGCCTGCTCACGGCGCTCGCGGGGCGGCAGAGCATCTGGGTGTGCACCGCCGCTGTGGAGGCGGCCGTGCACCGCCACCTCGACGACCAGCTCCATTTCCTCTCCGGCCGCGACGCAGACCTGCACGCGATTATTCTGTCGATCCGAGAGGAGGAACTCGCCCACCTGCGGCATGCCCTGGACCACCTGGACGAACCTGGCCGCATCCAGCGTGCCTTGCAGGCGAGCATCTCCGCCATTACCGACCTTCTGATCTGGCTCTCCACCTGGGGCGACTCGACGCGCATGGCGCGCGACTTGCGCCGCGCTGCGTCCTGGCATTAAACGCCACGGCCCCTGACTGCACGCCGCCCTGATGCCTCAAAGCAGTGCCTTGTGGCGCATCTCACGAGGAGGTGGCATGCGGCGCACTCTACTGATCGGACTTGGACTTATCCTGGCGTTCGCGGCCTTCGTCTATCTGAACAACACCAACCAGCTCAGCGCGCCACGCCCCGGCAAGCCGACGCTGCTCGCCCATCGCGGCCTGCACCAGACATTCCCCTCCGAAGGCCTCAAGGGTGACACCTGCACGGCCGAGCGCATCTATCCGCCGGAGCACGCCTACCTGGAGAACACCATCGCCTCCATGCACGCGGCCTTCGAGGCCGGTGCGGATGTGGTCGAGCTCGACATCCACCCAACCACCGATGGGCGCTTCGCCGTCATCCACGACTGGAGGCTCGACTGCCGCACCGACGCTACGGGCGTGACGCGCGAGCACACCCTCGCCGAGCTGAAGGCGCTCGACATCGGCTACGGCTATACGGCGGACGGCGGAAAGACCTATCCGTTCCGCGGTAAGGGCGTCGGCTTGATGCCCTCGCTCGACGAGGCGCTGACGGCCTTCCCGGACAAGCGGCTGCTCATCGACATCAAGAGCAACGATCCCGCGGACGGCGAGAAGCTCGCGGACCGCCTTGCGCGGCTGCCCCAGCCGCAGCTCGCCCTCATCATGGTTTACGGCGGCGACCGGCCCGTGGGGGCCGTGCGGGCGCGCCTGCCTCAAATCAAGACGATGTCGCGCGCGAGCGTGGGACGCTGCCTCATGAGCTACATCGGCCTCGGCTGGAGCGGCTGGGTGCCCGCCGCCTGCCGGGACGGCCTGCTCCTCGTTCCCGTCAACGTCGCCCCCTGGTTATGGGGCTGGCCGGATCGGCTCCTCAGCCGCATGGCTGACGCTGGCACCGAGGTGTTTGTCGCTGGTCCGTGGGACGGCGGCTTCTCGAGCGGCATCGACGACGTGGCAACCTTGCGCCAGCTGCCCCGCGGCTATGCGGGGGGCATCTGGACCAACCGCATCGACCGCATCGCCCCGCTGGTCAGCGGCCCCCGATAGCAGAAGGTGAAGCACGCAGCGGGGCCGCCCTCAATCGCGCCCCTCGGAGCCGGGGCTGGGCTCGTCGCGGCGGGCGCCGTCGAGGCGACGGGCATCCAGCGACCGCTCGGCCGTGGTCTTGGACCGCTCGGCCTTGGGGATGCCGAAGCGCGCCCGCTTCTCATTGGCCCGGCGCTCCCGCTCGGCCCGCTGCTTCTGCTTGCGGTAGCGGTTGAGATTGACGACCTCGCCCATCACGCCTCCGGTCCGATCATCTTGCCCGGGTCGACCAGCCGGTCGAACTCCTCAGCGGTCACATAGCCGCCCTTGACGGCCTCCTCCCTCAACGTGGTGCCGGCCTTGTGCGCGGTCTTGGCGATCTTGGCGGCGTTGTCGTAGCCGATCTTGGGGGCCAACGCGGTCACCAGCATCAGCGACCGCTCCAGCGCCGCCTTGATGTTGTCCTCGCGCGGGGCGATGCCGACGACGCAATTGTCCGTGAAGCTGACGCTGGCGTCGGCGAGCAGCTGCACCGATTGCAGGAAGTTGTAGGCCATCACTGGATTGAACACGTTGAGCTCGAAGTGGCCCTGGCTGCCGGCGAACGTGAGCGCTGCGTGGTTGCCGAACACCTGCACGCAGACCTGGGTGAGGGCCTCGCACTGCGTCGGGTTGACCTTGCCGGGCATGATGGAGGAGCCGGGCTCGTTCTCCGGCAGGGCCAGCTCGCCAAGGCCGGAGCGCGGGCCGCTCCCCAGGAAGCGGATGTCGTTGGCAATCTTGAACAGCGAGGCCGCCACCGTGTTGATGGCACCGTGGCTCATGACCATGGCGTCGTGGGCCGCCAGCGCCTCGAACTTGTTGGGCGCGCTCGTGAACGGCAGCCCGGTGATGGCGGCGATGCGGGCCGCCACCTTCTCGGCGAAGCCTATGGGCGCATTGAGCCCGGTGCCGACGGCGGTTCCGCCCTGAGCCAGCTGCATCAGATCCGGCAGGGTGGACTCGATACGGCGGATGCCGTTCGCCACCTGGGTGGCGTAGCCGGAGAACTCCTGGCCGAGCGTGAGCGGCGTGGCGTCCTGGGTGTGGGTGCGGCCGATCTTGATGATGTGGCTCCAAGCCTCGGCCTTGGCGTCGAGCGCCGCGTGGAGATGCCGGAGGGCGGGCAGCAGGCGGCGGTGGATCTCCTCGGCGCAGGCGATGTGCATGGCCGTCGGATAGGTATCGTTCGACGACTGACTCATGTTGACGTGGTCGTTGGGGTGCACCGGCTTCTTGGAGCCCATCGTGCCGCCCAGCATCTCGATGGCGCGGTTCGAGATCACCTCGTTGGCGTTCATATTGGACTGGGTGCCGGAGCCCGTCTGCCAGACCACCAGCGGAAAGTGATCGTAGAGACTGCCGTCGATCACGTCCTGCGCCGCGGCCACGATGGCCTTGCCGAGCGCGGGGTCGAGCCTGCCCAGGTCCATGTTGGTCTCGGCGGCGGCGCGCTTGACGATGCCGAGCGCCCGCACGATGGCGGCGGGCTGCCGCTCCCAGCCGATCCTGAAGTTGCCGAGCGAGCGCTGGGCCTGCGCGCCCCAGTAGCGATCGGCCGCGACCTCGATGGGGCCGAAGGTGTCCGTCTCTACGCGGACGCCGGCAGAGGAGGATGGCTGCTGTGCGGTCATCGCCGCTCTTTCCCTCGCGCAAGAGTAGGATGATGCGCCGATCCCCTAGCACGGCCGGCATCGGGGCTCCACTACAATAGGAGCACGAGGCTCAACGCTTGGCGAGAGAGGGCGAGAGCTGGGCCGGCGGAGCTGCCCTGGGAGCGCGATGCCCCCTCAACGCACGAGAATGTACACGGCGCCGATCAGCGTTGCGGCCACCGCCAGGTCAGCGGGATGATCAGGATCTCCAGCCAGGCGCTGGAGCCGCGCAGCGGGCCGGTGGCGGTCTCGATCGGTGCCGCCAGGAAATCGCCCGTCGTTTGCGGGTGGTTGTGCGTGTTGGCGACAGCGATATGGCGGATGATGACGGGCAGAGCGAAGAACACAACGGCCAGCACGACGGCGATGCCGAGCGGCAGGTCGGCGTCCATGTCGCGCGCGAATGCCAGCCAGGAGGCGAGCATGATCCAGCCGAATGCGGCCAGCACCGAGACATAGACGAAGGCGGGGAACTCGGCGCCGGGCACTGTGCCATAGCCGGAGCGCGGCTCCTGCTGGCCCGCCTCATTGGCTCGGTCTTTGGCTGCGGTGACCGCCGGCTCGGTCCAGCCGCGCTCGCGGTCGGCATGGCGCCGGTGTGCGGCGCTGTGACTTGCTGGCCCCATCGTCTCCTCCAGACGCGAAGGCCTGCCCCGTCGAGCCGCACGACTGACGTGGGGTCGCGCCGCCAAAAATGGAAGGGGTCAAACGGGATCAGGGCCCTCTCGCCCCTCGGACACCATCGCACGAAGGGGCTTTGGAGCCACGGTGTCGGGCCCGAAGCCGGAGCGTCTGGCACCGCGGGTTGGCCTTCTGCTGCCGCCCTGTTAGGGGATGCCATGCCCGACGCCATTCCCGTTCTCTCCTCCATCGCCGAGCTTGCCGCCACCACCGATGCCTGGATCGTGGATATCTGGGGTGTCATGCACAACGGCGCGCGCGCCTATCCGGGGGCGGCGCGTGCCTGCTCGGAGCTGCGCGCGCGCGGCGGCACTGTGGTGCTGCTGTCCAACGCCCCGCGCCCGTTCCCGGCGGTGGTGCCGCACATGACCGACCTGGGCGTGCCGCCCGACGCCTACGACGCCGGCGTGACCTCCGGCGACGTCACCCGCGACATGCTCGCCGCCTGGGAGGGCCGGGCGCTCCTGCACATCGGTCCGGAGCGCGACCGCGGGCTGCTCGCCGGCTTGGGCATCCGCCACGCCCCGGCTGTGGAGGCGGATGTCGTGCTCTGCTCCGGCCTCTACGACGACGAGACCGAGACGCCCGCCAACTATGCGGACCTGTTGGCGACCCTGGCCGCGCGCAACGTGCCCATGATCTGCGCCAACCCCGACATCGTGGTCGAGCGCGGCCACCGCCTCATTCACTGCGCGGGCGCCCTGGCGGCGGACTATGAAGCGCGTGGCGGGCAAGTGACGTACGCCGGCAAACCCCACCTGCCGGTCTACGAGCGCGCGCTCGCCGAGATCGCGCGCCTGCGCGGCGGGCCCGTCGAAAAGAGCCGGGTGCTGTGCATCGGCGACGGCATCGAGACCGACGTCAAGGGCGCGCACGCGGCGGGGCTGCGCAGCGTGTTCGTGGCAAGCCCGATCTCCGCCCCCGCCGGCCTCAGCGTCGCCGTGCTGGAGGAGCTGTTCACCGGCCGGCCGTTCGCGCCGGTCGCCGCCATGCCGGCGCTGGGCTGGTAGGCGGCCTGCCGGGCGCGAAATCTCTCAGGCCGAAGCTTCTGAAGCTTCTCAGGTCTTCTGGCCGATGCGGTCGTTGGGTGGGCACGACCACTTCTCCACCCGCCAGCCCGGATGCTCGGCGATCCATTTCTGGATCTCGATCTGGCCCTGGTGGGCGCAATGGAACGGCAGCTGGAGCGAGGCGCCCTGGTCGGGCATGACCTGGATTTGGATGTCCCTGCAGGTGACCGGCGAGGCGATGAGGCAGATAGCCAAAACGATGGTTTCTAGCACTGGTTCACTTCTTGCTTTCCCCGGCCCAGCCCCCGACGCGCCGCCCGGCTCATTCGAGCCGGCCGCAACAGGAAGACGGGCCCCCCACCCCGCTAAAATGCAGCGTAACCCAGGGTTTGCGCAGAGAAATTGAGACGCTTTGTCCCACAGCATGAGATAGCGGGACCAGATCCGGCGATTTGACCCAAGTCTGATGCCTTGGGCGCCGCCCCTGCTATAGTTATCGCAGCCAAGCTCTCCGGATCGGACCCTCAGTGACACGCATCGGCTTCACCTCCGGGTCGTTCGACCCCGTCACCAACGGCCACCTGGACGTGATCGCCCGTGCGGCGCGCATGGTGGACCGGCTGGTGGTGGGAATCGGCGTGCATCCGGGCAAGACACCGCTGTTCTCGACCGACGAGCGCATCGAGATGTTGAAAGCGGAGACCGGCCCGATCGCCGAGGCGGCCGGCTGCCGGATCGAGATCGTGACGTTCGATAACCTCACTGTCGACGCCGCGGCGGCCGCCGGGGCAACCTTGATTTTTCGCGGCCTGCGTGACGGCACGGATTTCAACTACGAGATGCAGATGGCGGGCATGAACGGCACCATGGCCCCGGCCGTCGATACGGTGTTCCTGCCCGCCAGTCCGGCCGTGCGCCACATAACCGGCACGCTGGTGCGGCAAATCGCGCTGATGGGCGGGGATGTCTCCCAGTTCGTCTCGCCGGCCGTCGCCAAGCGGTTGGCAGCGAAGAGGAGGGGGCCGAAGAGGAGGAGACAGGCCGCAGGGGCCAGGATCAGGCTCGTGACCGGCGGCTCTTGAAACCTGACCCTTGAAACCTGCCCCCTCCCCGGTTGCACCCGCGCCGGGGAAAGGCGATAAGCGGCGCTCCCGTTCTTTGCCCATACGCCCCGGCCCATGCCGGCCGGAGCCGACCAGCAATCCTTCGCAGACATTGGAGTCGCTCGTGATCCGATCCCTCGTGTGTGCCGTGCTGGCCCTCTTCGCGCTCGCCTCGGTGGCGCAGGCCCAAGCCCCCGATCCTCAGAACACGCTGGTCATCGAGCTCAAGACCGGCAGGGTGCTCATCAAGCTGCGACCAGACTTGGCGCCCAAGCACGTCGAGCGGGCCAAGACGCTGGCGAAGCAGGGCTTCTACGACGGCATCAAGTTCCATCGCGTGATCGACGGCTTCATGGCCCAGACCGGCGACCCCACCGGCACCGGCAGCGGCGGCTCGAAGCTGCCAGACCTCCCCGCCGAGTTCACGCGCGAGGTCTACAAGCGCGGCAGCGTGGGCGCTGCCCGCACCAGTGACCCCAACAGCGCCAACAGCCAGTTCTTCATCTGCTTCGGCGACGGCTGCCGCGCCCTCACCGGCCAGTACACTCTCTGGGGCGAGGTGATCGAGGGCATGGAGCACGTGGACAAGATCACCCGCGGCGAGCCCCCGCGCCAGCCCGACGTGATGCAGAAGGTGTATCTGCTGTCCGACGCCAAGAAGTAGGTTGCCGGGAAAACCGGAAATCAAGGAAGTCGGAAATCAGAAAACAGAAAATGGAGACCGACCCGCTCATCGATTTTCCGACTTCTGATTTCTGATTTCCGATTTCCGATTTCTGGGGGGACACGTCGTGCCTGCACTGCATGCCAACGATCGAGCCCAGGTGCTCGCTGACCACTACCACCACGCCGCCGAGCAGGCCTCCGAGCGCTGGCAGGAGCGCAACCGTCAGTTCCTGGCGCTGGTGGCCGTGCTGGCGCTCGCCGTGCTCCTGACCGCCAATCCCGGCGGCACCGACAGCTTCTTCCTCGCCCTCGTGGCCAAGCTCGCCGGCGTCAAGGAGGACGACATCGACAGGCTGCGCGAAAGCTTCCCCTACGTGGTCCTGCACGGCCTCTTGGTCGTGCTCGTGTTCTACTTCATGACCGACGTGTTCCGCCTCAACGCCAACATCATCCGCAACTACGAATACCTGCGCGGCCTGGAGCCCGACCTCCGCGACGAGCTGGGGCTGCACCTCGATCACACCGCCTTTTCCAAGGAGACGGCCTTCTACGACTCCTTCAGGGTGAAAGGGAGCGGGGCCGTCAAATACGCCTACGTGCTGATCGTGGGCGGCATGCTCGCCTTCTTCCTGCTGTTCCGTATCACCAGCGACTGGCCGACGGACGGGTTTACCATCTCGCAACCGGTAGCGTGGCAGGCAGTCGTGCAGTGGCTCACGAAGCATTTCCTGCTGATGGTGGATTTCGTGGTTGGCGGCATGACCGTGCTTATGTATCTCGCCTACGCATGGCTCTCGCTCTGGCCGCCGCGAAGGAAGCAAAGGGCCGCCCAGGCCCTGCCGGCCGAGTAGCCGAACGAGGAAAGGATACAAGACGATGGCCGCGCCCACCCCTGAGAACACGCTGATCATGGAGACCACCAAGGGTCGCGTCGTCATTGCGCTGCGCCCCGACCTGGCGCCCAAGCACGTGGAGCGCATCAAGACGCTGGCGCGCGAGGGCTTCTACGACGGCATCGTGTTCCACCGCGTCATCGACGGTTTCATGGCCCAGTGCGGCTGCCCCAGCGGTACCGGCACCGGCGGCTCCAAGCACCCGAGCCTGCCCGCGGAGTTCAACGCCGAGCCGCACGTGCGCGGTATCTGCTCGATGGCGCGCTCGTCGAACCCCAACAGCGCCAACAGCCAGTTCTTCATCTGCTTCGACGATGCCAGCTTCCTCGACAAGCAGTACACGGTGTGGGGCAAGGTGATCGAAGGCATGGAGAACATCGACAAGATCAAGCGCGGCGAGCCCGTGGTGAACCCCGACAAGATCGTGTCGATGAAGGTGGCGGCGGACGCGTAACGGTCCACCATCCCGGACCGAGCCATGCAAGCCGACGGCGAGCGGCGCCCAGATCCGGGATCTCGTGAGGTCTCTACTCACCCATCCATCTGCGGGGCCCATGTCCAAGTCGCTCGTGCAGCAGCAGTTCGGCGCTCATGCCTCGGCCTATGCCACCTCGGCGGTCCACGCCAAGGGCGCCAGCCTCGGACGGCTGGTCGACTTGGTGCGGCCTGAGGGCCACTGGCAGGTGCTCGACATCGCCACGGGCGCCGGGCATACGGCCGCGGCGTTCGCGCCGCATGTGGCGCACGTGATCGCCAGCGACATCACGGAAGAGATGCTGGACGAGACGAGGAGGCTCGCCGCCGCCAAAGGCTTCGCCAATCTGGAGACGGCCGTCGCCGACGCCGAGACGCTGCCCTTCGATGACGCGCGCTTCGACCTCGTTTCCTGCCGCATCGCCGCGCACCATTTCCCCGACGTGCCGCGCTTCGTGGTCGAGGTGGGGCGCGTGCTCAAACCCGGCGGCACGTTCGCGCTGGTGGACAACATCTCGCCCGATGCGCTCTCCACGCCGGGCTTCTCCGAGGCCGATCTGGCCGACGCGGCGGCCAGCTACAACGCCTTCGAGAAGCTGCGCGACAAGAGCCACGGCCGCTGCCTCGGCCTCGCCGAGTGGTGCGCGGTCATCACCGCCGCCGGCCTCACCGTGCTGCGCCGGGAGATTCTCCCCAAGGCCATGGCGCTTGCCCCCTGGGCCACGCGCATGGACGCCGACGCCGCCACGACCGAGCGGCTGCGGGCGATGCTGGAGGAAGGCACGCCGGCACTCAAGGCGTTCCTGAGGCCGCGGCTCGACGCCGGCGCGCTGTGGTTCACCCTCGACGAGGCCATCGTGATTGCGCGCAAGTAGGACGTCGGGCACTGCAGCCCTGACCTTGCTGCCGGCGTTCGGTTCCGAGCCCGCCTGTGGGTTGGAGCGCGCGATAGCGGAGCCGCACCCTGTCGCGGCCTGCTCGCGGGGGTATCGACCGCCCGCGGCCCCGCCGACACAAGATCGCCTGCCTTTCTTGCGCAATCGGCGAGCCATTGGCGGGGCCACCCCCTTGCCACCCGCACCGGAGCAAGTCCACAACGTACGGGTAATGGGTCTGCCCCAGTCCTGAGGAGCCGCCCAGGCTTGTGGGAGGAAGCGATGACGCAGGAAATCGATATCAAGGCCGCGGACGGTGTGCAGGTCATCCGCTTCCTGCGGGCCGACAAGAAGAACGCCTTCACCGGCCCCATGTACGCCGCCATGTCGCAGGCGCTGGAGGCGGCCGAGACCGACGACTCCATCGCCGCCCACGTCTTCATCGGCTCAGGCGGAGTGTTCTCTGCCGGCAACGATATCAACGACTTCCTGCGCCGTGCCCAAGCCACCGTGGCGGGGGACGGGCCGGGTATCCCGACGCCCTCCCTGGACTTCATCCGGCGCCTGCCCAAGGTGACAAAGCCGATGATCGCCGCCGTGGACGGCCTCGCCATCGGCGTCGGTACCACGATGCTCCTGCACTGCGACCTGGTCTACGCCACCCCTGCCGCCAGCCTGCGTACGCCCTTCCTCGACCTGGGCCTGATCCAGGAGGCCGGCTCCAGCCTCACCGCGCCGGCCCGACTCGGCTATCCGCGCGCCTTCGAGCTGATCTGCCTGGGCGAGCCGTTCAGCGCCGAGCGCGCATACCAGGCCGGACTCATCAGCGCCATCGTCCCGGCGGAGCAGCTGGAGGCCACGGCGCTGGCGGCGGCGAGACGCCTCGCCGCCAAGCCGCACCAGGCCCTCATGATATCGCGCCGACTGCTGCGCCAGGGCTTCCCCGATATCGGCGCCATGATCGACCAGGAGGCGGCGGCCTACGCCGTGCTGATGCGCTCGCCAGAAGCGCGCGAGGCCTTCTCCGCCTTCCTGGAGAAGCGTCCGCCGGACTTCGCCAAGGCCCGCCAGAAGGGCTGATATGCGCGGCTGAGAGGCAGCAGGCCCGGCCGAGGTTCGCCCCAAAGGCGCGGTAGCATCCCACCATGGCGACAATCGAGAACCTCCGCTTGGGCGCATGGCCCGCACGCCTCCGCACCCTGCTGCGGACGGTGGCGCTGGCCGCGGTCCTGCTCCTGCCAGTCGCCATCGTGGCGGGGTGGCTTGAGAAGATTGCCGGTACGGCTATCCGCAGAGGACCGCCGGTCTCGCCGGCTCTGGAGAGCGCCGTGCGCTACGTGCGGGGGGTGCCCGCCAAAGCGGACGTGGTGGCGCTGGCCGCCCAGGGCACGCCGGAAGGGCACTGGCGCTTCGTCAACAGATCCGGCGAGATGTACACCGTCGGCACGCCCGACGAGATGAAGCGGGTGGTGACGGTGCTCCATCCCGAGGCGAGGCCCGGCGCCCGGCTCGCCCTCTATATGACCCAGGATACGGTGCTGCGCGACCGCGTGGCCCTCAAGGCCCTGCCTGCCGGCATCGAGTTGAGCGTGGTTGTCGGGGCGGAAAGCTACCGACTGCTCCGGCGAAGCGAGGCCGCGGGCGAGCGCTTCTTTGCCGAGATCCGCCCCAACCTGGTGGTCGAGATGGGTGACAAGCGGCTGTTCGAGGAGGCCGTCTGGCAGCTCGCCCGCCCCCTCGACGCGGCCCGCGTGCGCGTCCTGGCGCTGGAGCCCGGCGGGCCGGCGACGCTCCCCACCTCGCCTCGCGTCGACCCGACGAGCAAGCGGGCGCTGGTGGACCCGATCGACCCGGCGAACCTCGCCCCCGCCATGCGCGGCGTGGCTGGCCAGACCCTGGTGATTGTGGGCCGCCTGGAGCGCGACGTCGTCTACGTGCGGCCGTCGAGCGGGCCGGAGCATGTGCTGCTCGCCAAGGACCTGCTCAAGGGCGCCGCCGCCGCCGACGTGAGCCTGGTGGTGCTGCTGACCGCGTCGACGCCGCGCCAGCCCGGCGGGCGCAACTGGCTCTGGCAGAAGGTGGGGGTGCGAGGCCTGGAGGAGGCCCTGGGAAATGCCCGCATGGCCGACTTCATGAACGCGCTCGGCTCCCCCAGCCGGCGCCTGGCCGTCGTGGCGCTGCCGCAGGGACAGCGCACCGCGCTCGACCTCCAGCCGGCCGGCGACCTGCCGAGCGCCGCGCCACCCCGGCCGGTTGCAGAGCTGCTCGCCAACGCTGTCTCCGACCTCACCGGCAAGGTCACCGCCACCTCGATGTTGGCGAGCGTGCGCAGCGCCACGTACCAGCAGGAGCTGGACCACCGGCTGCTGCCGGGCATCCCCTCCGAGGTGCAGATCGGCTACGGCCTGCTTATCGTGCTGGGGCTTCTGGGCGTGCCGGTGGCGCGCGTCTGGTGGCAGCGGGTGTGGCCGCCGGAGCAGGCCGACGACTACGCCGGGAACACGGGCTACTGGGCGGCGCGCGCCGTGCGCGGCTTGGCGTTCGGGCTCCTGTTCGTACCGCTGACGGCGCCGGTCAGCACGCCCTACAGTCTTGGCCGCCAGGTGCGCGAGGCGGTGACTGCGCCCGCCCGGCTGTGGCGCAGGCGGCCCTCCGCCGGCCCGGCCGAGGAGCACGCCAATCTTGCACCACGGGTCGCCGAGGCCGCTATCGCCCCGGTTGCGGCGGCGGCGCCCCAGAGGATGATCGACGATGGCGCCCGCAGTTCCAGTCCCGCGGTGTCAGGCGAGCTGACCGAGGATCGACCTAGGTTCCTGAGCCGGCGCTGATTGCGAGCCGGCCAGTCGCGGGTCCACGCCGGCATCCGAACGCCGGGGTGCCTGCAAAAGCCGGGGTGCCTGCAAAAGGAGAGGAAACGCCAGAATGACCACGCTCAAGGGCAAAACCCTGTTCATCACCGGCGCCAGCCGCGGCATCGGCCTTGCGATCGCGCTGCGTGCCGCCCGCGACGGTGCCAACGTCGCCGTCGCCGCAAAGACGACGGAGCCGCATGCCAAGCTGGAGGGCACGATCTACACGGCGGCCGAGGAGATCGAGAAGGCCGGTGGCAAGGCGCTGCCAATCGTTTGTGACATCCGCTTCGAGGACCAGGTGCAGGCGGCGGTGGCCAAGACCGTGGAGACGTTCGGCGGCGTCGATATCTGCGTCAACAACGCCAGCGCCATCTCGCTGACGCCGTCCACGGCCACCGACATGAAGCGTTACGACCTCATGCACGGCATCAATGCCCGTGGCACCTTCCTGGTGTCCAAGACCTGCATCCCGCACCTCAAGCAGGCCGCCAACCCGCACATCCTGACGATCTCCCCGCCGCTCGACATGAACGTGAGGTGGTTCGCCCCGCACGTGGCCTACACGATGGCCAAGTTCAACATGAGCATCGTTGCGCTCGGGCTGTCCGGCGAGCTCAAGGCCGATGGGATCGCAGCCAACACGCTGTGGCCGCGCACCACCATCGCCACCGCGGCCGTGCGCAACCTGCTGGGCGGCGATGCCCTGGTCCGCCGCTCGCGCACGCCCGACATCATGGGCGATGCGGCGCACGTGATCCTCACGCAGGATGCCAGGACCTTCACGGGGCGCTTCTGCATTGACGACACGCTGCTCTACGAGCAGGGCGTGCGCGATTTCGAGAAATACCGCGTGGACCCGAGCCTGGAACTGGCCCCCGACTTCTTCGTGCCGGACTCGATCCCCCCGCCGCCCGGCGTCAGCCTGGGAACGCGCATGCGGTAGCTAGTACGATCCGCCGCGCGCCGTTCTGGAGATGATGGCCTCGGTCGCCGCGTCCGGGCCATACTCGTGCGTGGGGGAGACGCTGAGCAGCTCAATGAGCTTGGAGCGCGCCCGGTTGACGCGGCTCTTGATGGTGCCCACCGCGCAGCCCGAGATCTCCGCCGCTTCCTCGTAGGAGAAGCCGGCCGCGCCCACCAGCACCAGCGCCTCGCGCTGGTCTGGCGGCAGGGCGTCCAGCGCCCTGCGGAAGTCCTGCATGTCGAGGTGGCCCGGCTGCTCCGGGTGCACCGAGAGATCGGCCGCCTTGATGCCGTCGCGGTCCTCCACCTCGCGGCGCCGGCGGCGGCAGTCCGAGAAGTAGGTGTTGCGCAGAATGGTGAAGAGCCAAGCGCGCAGGTTGGTGCCTTCCTGGAAATCGTCGATGTTATTCCAGGCCTTAAGCAGGGTCTCCTGCACGAGGTCGTCGGCACGCTCGATATTGCCGCACAGGGATACGGCGAATGCGCGCAGGTTGGGCACCAGGCGCAACATGCCGTCCTTTACCGCGCCGGACACGCTACTCACCGAGACTTCTCCTTGTCCTTGCTCTCCAGCTTGGCCAGCAGCGTAACAAAGCGCTCCGGCACCGGCTCGTCCGCGACATCGGTAAAGGCGTCTCGCAGGAGGCGGCCGATCTGCGCCTGCACCATGCGGTCCAGCATGGCCGGGGGCCTCTCGGAAGCTTGGAGGATACGATCTGGGGGTGGCATGGCGACCGGTGACGGAACGTGAACTCGATCCGCGCTGTGTACGATCCGAAGCTGCGGCTGGTTCGTCCTCCCCGATGATTTTGCTTGTTGACTCAACTGTTTGTGATCGTCGGCCGGATTATCTTGCACTGTTGGCAGCGGCTCGGCAGTTCCAATGTTCGTCATCTCCCTCCCTCCCCAGGTGCATGCGGTCCCGCTTGAACAAACCCCCAAGACCGTCGGAAGGTTCCAGGCGGGGAACGGCGCAGCCTCCTCACGCGTTGTCGCAGGATAGGGCAGCCTAGGCCCCGCTGCCGGAGGGAGGGATATGTCCATCGCGGAAAGAGTTAATGCGGACCTGCCGTTCCTGCGGCGGTTCGCCCGCTCGGTCACCGGCAGCCAGGAGGCGGGCGATGCGGCCGTGGTGTCCACGCTGGAGACTATCGTCGCCGATCCTACGGTGCTGGACCAGGGGCTGTTGCCGCGTGTCGCCCTCTATCGAGCGTTCCTAAAGACCCTGAACGACGGGGCAGCGGCGCCAGCGGCCAGTGCCGCCGGCGGTCATGACGACCCGCGTCACGCCGCCCTGAAGGCAGCCGAGCGCAAGCTCCAGACCCTGGCGCTCAAGGCCCGGCAGGCCTTCTTGCTTGTGGCGGTGGAAGAGTTCAGTTCAGCCGATGCCGCGCGTGCCATGAACGTAAGCGAGGCGGAGTTGCAGGCCCTGATCGACGAGGCTGGGCGCGACATCGCGCGGCAGGTGGCCACCGACGTGGTCATCATCGAGGACGAGCCTCTGATCGCGCTCGACCTGGTCCAGCTGGTGAACGACCTGGGGCACCGCGTGGTCCGGGTAGCCCGCACCGCCGAGCAGGCGATTGAGGCCACGCGCGCGCTCAAGCCCGGTCTGGTGCTGGCCGACATCCACCTCGCCGACGGCAGCTCTGGCCTCGATGCGGTCAACGAGATCTTGCGCACCCTCTCGCTGCCCGTGGTGTTCGTGACGGCTTTCCCGCAGCGTCTCCTCACGGGCAACCGCCCCGAGCCAACCTTCCTGGTCACCAAACCGTTCCAGCCCCAGAACGTGAAGGCCATCATCAGCCAAGCCCTGTTCTTCGACATCCGCGGCCGTCCCGAGGGAGCGGCGCAGACGCCGTGAGGTCGGGCCCGGGGGTGCAGCCCAGGTGCCGCCCGGGGGTGCCGCCCGGGGGTGCCGCTAAGCGGGCGGAGTCGCTCTACTTGGGCTTCTTCTCGGCATCCTTCAGCATCTTGTGATTGAGGGCCTCGAATCCCCGCACCAGGCGCTCGCACTCCTCCTCCGGGGCCTCGCATTGCACGCCCATGTCGATCCGCAGCTTGCCGCCCTCCTCCACCGGCTCGCGGCAGATTGCCGAGGGGTGGGCGGGATGGCCGGCGACGGTGAAGGTCCAGATCGTCCCGTTGGTGGCGTCGTTGATCGTCACATAGCCCTTGTCGCGGAAGCTCTCGGCGAGCTTCTCGGTCTTGGTGAGGCGCTGGAACATGGCCTCTGGCGCCTCGCGCGGCCGGCCGCACAGATCGTCCTGCGCCAGGGCCGGTGCAGCGGCCATGGCGAGCCCGCAGGCGAGGCCCAGCACCTCGATCCAGACGACGGTGCGCCGCGTCATACTTTGCCTCCGTCTCAGCCGGCCAGCCGCGCCTCGATGGCGGCCAGCGCCGCGTCGGCCTTGGAGCCGTCGGGGCCGCCGGCCCGGGCCAAGTCGGCACGGCCGCCGCCCTTGCCGCCCAGTACCTCGGCGCCGGCGAGCGCCAGATCCACCGCGCTGATGCGCTCGATGAGATCCTTGGTGACGCCCACCACCAGGTTGGCCTTGCCGTCCTCGGAGACCCCGACGATAGCGACCACGCCCGAGCCCACCTGCCTCTTGCCGTCGTCGACGAGGCCGGGCAGGTCCTTGGGGTTGAGGCCCTGCACCGAGCGCGCCAGCAGCTTGATGTCGCCCACCGCGCGGATCGACGCAGCTGCGCCGTCGGCCGCCTTGCCGTTGGACTGCTGGGCCGCACCCCCGCCTAGGGCGAGCTGGCGCTTGGCGTCGGCGAGCTGGCGCTCCAGCTGCTTGCGCTCGTCGAGCAATGCCTTGACGCGATCCACCACGTCGTCGGGCCGCGTGCGCAGCACGCCGGCCAGCTCGCGCATGCGCGTATCTTGCTGGGCTAGGTACTCGCGTGCGCCCTCCGAGGTCAGCGCCTCGATGCGGCGGACGCCGGCGGAGCTGGCACTCTCCGCAACGATCTTCACGAGGCCGATGTCGCCCGTGCGACTGATGTGGGTGCCCCCGCACAGCTCCACCGACCAGGCCTTGTTGGCCTTCGTCGGTGTCGGACCCTCCGGGTCTGACACCGTCTCACCCATGGAGACGACCCGCACCTCCTCGCCGTACTTCTCGCCGAACAGCGCCATGGCACCGGTCTCCAGCGCATCCTCCAGCGCCATCAGACGGGTCGTGACCGGGGAGTTCTGCACCACGTAGGCATTGGCCATGTCCTCGACCGCGGCCAGCTCCTCCGCGCTCATGGGCTTGGTATGCGAGAAGTCGAAGCGCAGCCGGTCGGGCGCCACCAGCGAGCCCTTCTGGGCCACGTGGGTGCCCAGCACCTGGCGCAGCGCCTCGTGCAGGAGGTGGGTGGCGGAGTGGTTTGCCCGCGTGGCGGTGCGGCGCCCACGGTCCACGGTGAGTGCCACGGCCGTGCCCGGCTTGAACGAGCCGTTCTCGACCCGGCCGAAGTGCACGATGAGGTCGCCCAGCCGCTTCTGTGTGTCGGTGACGCGGAACAGCGCCCCCTTCAGCCCCTCGATGACGCCCTGGTCGCCAACCTGGCCGCCGGACTCGCCATAGAACGGCGTCTGGTTCAGCACCAGCGCGCCCTCGTCGCCGGCCTTGAGGCTCTTCACCTCCTTGCCGCCCTTGACGATGGCCTTCACCTCGCCCTCGGCGGTCTCGGTCTCATAGCCCAGGAAGTCGGTGGCGCCGACCGCCTCCTTCACCTCGAACCAGACCGTCTCGGTGGCCGCCTCGCCGGAGCCCTTCCAGGCCTTGCGCGCCTTCTCCTTGTCCGCTTCCATGGCCGCATCGAAGGCATCGGTATCGACCTTGATGCCACGCAGCTTGAGGGCATCCTGCGTCAGGTCTAGCGGGAAGCCGTAGGTGCTGTAGAGCTTGAACGCCGTGTCGCCGGACAGCGCGTCGCCCTTCTTCAGGCCGCGGCTCGCTTCGTCGAGCAGGCCGAGGCCGCGCTCCAGCAGCGAGCGGAAGCGCGTCTCCTCCAGCTTCAGCGTCTCGCTGATCAGCGCCTGCCCCCGCCCCAGCTCGGGGTAGACTTGGCCCATCTGCTCAACCAGCGCCGGCACCAGCCGGTGCATCAGCGGCTCCTTGGCGCCGAGCAGATGCGCGTGCCGCATGGCGCGCCGCATGATCCGGCGCAGCACGTAGCCGCGGCCGACGTTGGACGGCAGCACGCCCTCGGCGATCAGGAAGCTGGTGGCCCTGAGGTGGTCGGCGATCACCCGGTGCGAAGCCTGGTGCTCGCCCCTGGCGGGCACGCCGGTCGCCGCCTCCGAGGCCGCGATCAGCGCCCTGAACAGGTCGGTCTCATAGGTGGAATACACGCCCTGCAGGATTGCCGTCATGCGCTCCAGGCCCATGCCGGTATCGATGGAGGGCTTCGGCAGGTCCACCCGGTCGCCCGGTGCGCGCTGATCGTATTGCATGAACACCAGGTTCCAGAACTCCAGGAACCGGTCGCCGTCCTCGTCCGGGCTGCCGGGCGGGCCGCCCTGCACCTTGTCGCCCTGGTCGAAGAAGATCTCCGAGCAGGGGCCGCACGGCCCGGTGTCGCCCGCCGACCAGAAGTTGTCCGAGGTGGAGATACGGATGATCTTCTCGTCCGCGAACCCCGTCACCTTCTTCCACAGGCGGTAGGCGTCCTCGTCGTCGTGGTAGATGGTGACGAGCAGGCGCTTCTTGTCGAGCCCGAAGTCCTTGGTGACCAGCTCCCACGCCAGCGGGATCGCCCGCTCCTTGAAGTAGTCGCCGAACGAGAAGTTGCCGAGCATCTCGAAGAACGTGTGATGCCGGGCGGTATACCCGACGTTGTCGAGGTCGTTGTGCTTACCCCCGGCCCGCACGCACTTCTGCGCCGTGGTGGCGCGCGAATAGGCCCGCTTCTCCTGGCCGGTGAAGACGTTCTTGAACTGCACCATGCCGGCGGAGGTGAACATCAACGTCGGGTCGTTGCGCGGCACCAGCGGCGACGACGGCACCACCTCGTGGCCGTTCCTGGCAAAGAAATCGAGAAAGGTCGACCTGACCTGGTTGACGGTCGTCATGTGTCTGCCCAACGGATTTTGCTGGCCCCTTCTAGCTATGCCGGGGGGCCATGTCCACAAATGCGGGCTCGGCCTGCCCCTCACCCCGGCCAGAGCGATCCGAGCCAAACGCGAAACCAAAAGCTCGGCAAATTCCTGGCGCTGTGACACAACAGCCATACGACATCGACTGCAATCGGAGATAGGCCGGCACAAATGACCGATGCCGCAAACGCAGCGAACGCCCCGATCGCCGCCCCCGGTGGCGACTACAATCTCCTTCCCTACACCTCCAGGCCCTTCCCGCACTCGGCACCGCCACGGCTGGCCGGCCAGGCGGCGATGTTCGGGCTGAGCGCCCCCGCCGTCTCCGAGGCCCGCGTCCTGGAGCTGGGTTGCGCCTCGGGCGGCAACATCATTCCGCTCGCTCTGCGGTTTCCGGGCGCCCGCTTCCGCGGCATCGATCTCACCGAGCGCCACGTACGCGATGGCCAGGCGCGCGTTGCAGCGCTGGAGCTGAGGAACGTCGCCATCGAGCAGGGCGACATCGGCGCGCTTGACCTTAAGGGGCAGCGCTTCGACTACATCGTCTGCCATGGCGTCTACAGCTGGGTGCCGGAGCCGGTGCGCGAGGCGATCCTGCGCATCTGCGGGGAGAGCCTCGCCGACACTGGCGTTGCCTACATCAGTTACAACGTCTACCCGGGCTGGCAGGTGCGCGGCACGATCCGCGACATGATGATCTCCTGCGCCGGCCCGCAGGGAGAGCCTGCAACGCGCGTGGCCAAGGCGCGGGCGATGCTGGAGGGCATTGCCAAGGCCCCGCGTATCGCCAATCCCTATGGCGAGATGCTGCGCAACGAGGCCAGGAAGCTAACCGCACGGGACGACGACTACCTCCTTGGCGAGTTCCTGGACGCCGAGAACGCGCCCTGCCATTTCAGCGACTTCGCCGCCAAGGCCGCGAGCTGTGGTCTCAACTACCTGTGCGAGGCGGAGCTTGGCCATTGCTTCCCCGAGCACATGGGGCCGGAGGTTGGCGGACTGATCCGCGGACTGTCAGCCAACGACCTGGTCCAGCTCGAGCAGCATATGGACATCTTCAAGGGCCGTACGTTCCGCCAAACCCTGCTCGTCAAGTCCCCGCAGTCCAGGATTCAGCGCATGCTGGCGCCGGAGCGCCTGCGCGGCCTTCACGTATCGGCGCGCATGACCTGCACGGCCAGGCCGGACGGCAGCTGGCAGTTCTCGGGCCCGAGCGGCGTGCTCAACACCACCGACGCGACCATGTCCCGGGCCTTGCAGCAGCTCACGGAGGTCTATCCCGCCACCCGTACGGTGCGCGAGCTCGCCGCCGAGGTGCGCGCCGCCGACAGGGAGGGGGCGATCCGCGATGCCGTTTTCCAGGCGGTCCTGGTCGGGCTCGCGGACGTTGCAAGCGTGCCCCTGCGGCTCGACCCGGCGGGCCGGCACAAGGGCAAGCCCAAGGCGGGGCGCCTCGCACGTCTCGATGCGGCCCGGCGCACCGGCTGGACCACGGGGCCCGGCCACGACGTGGTCCCGCTCGATGCCGTCAGCATGGTCCTTCTGCCGCTGATGGACGGCACGCGCGACCGCGAGGCGCTGAAGGGCGGGCTGCTTGCGGCAGTGGGCGCCGGTCTCATCAAGCTCCAAGACCTGGCATCGGGCGTCGAGGAGACAGGAGCGGCCCTTGATGCGGCGGCCGCTGCCCACGTCTCCCGCACGATCGAGAATCTGGCCGGCGCACGGCTCCTCTGATGGGCGCGCTGCTATCGCCTCGCCTTCTCGATGACCACCACACCTGGCGCGTCATGGCTTTAACCTTCAGCTCCGAGCGCCTGGCTTCTCCCACGCCTCAATCCCCCGCATCCGCGAGGCTGCCCTTGCGCGCGTGCCTCCGGTCCTCGTCGTCCGTCCCTTTGGGGTCCGCGTCGAAGACGAGGCGGTCGAGGCCGGCCAGCGCCACGAAGCGCTTGCCGCGGGCGCGGCCGATGAGCGTGAGATTCGCCTTCTGCGCCAGCTCCACGCCCCAGGCCGTGAAGCCGGAGCGCGAGACCAGCACGGGGATGCGCATCTTCACGGTCTTGATGACCATCTCCGAGGTCAGCCGTCCCGTGGTGTAGAAGATCTTGTCGTCCGGCGGCACGCGGTTGAGGAACATGTAGCCGGCGATCTTGTCGACCGCGTTGTGGCGGCCCACGTCCTCCATGTAGATCAGCGGCTTGTCCTCGTGCGCCAGCACGCAGCCGTGGATCGCCCCGGCCTTCAGGTAGAGGCTGGGCTCGGTGTTGATCTTCCTCGTGAGCTGGTAGAGCCAGGAGGTCTTGACACGGGCGTCCGGGTTGAGCCGCACCTGGTCGAATTCCTCCATCAGGTCGCCGAACACCGTGCCCTGGGCGCAGCCCGAGGTCTGCGTCTTCTTCCTCAGCTTGTCCTCGAAGTCGGTCTGCCGGCGGGTGCGCACCACCACGGCGGCGATGTCCTCGTCGTAGTCGATGCCGGTGATCTCGTCGTCGGCCTTGAGCATGTTCTGGTTGAGGAGATAGCCGACGGCCAGCAGCTCGGGCCGGTCGCCGATGGTCATCATCGTCACGATCTCGCGGCCGTTGAGAAACAGCGTCAGCGGCCGCTCGGTGATCACCGACGTCTCGACCGGCCGGCCCTCGTGGTCGACGCCGGGCACGCTGACGGACAGACGTGGGTCGTCCGGGTCGGGGCGGATCTCGAACTCTTTCAAGCGGGCGCTCCAGGGCTGAGGGCTCAGCCAGCGATGTAGTCCCTGCCGGGAAGCGCCGCAAGGCAGGCAGCAATCAGCCACTCATGCGGTCCGCCAGGCCTCGCCAGGGGTGGGCCATGCGGGATCTCTCAGCAACACCGCGTCCTCCGCGAGATACCGCAGGCGTCATGCGGACGCCGACGGACGGCACGCATCCGGCCCGAGACGGCGGAGCTGCGGCGCGCCGTGGCAGCGCGACCGCCGCCGGTGCCGCACTGCTCTCGCAAGAGCTGGCAGAATTTCTCTCGATCTACTGAAGATAAGGACAATTCTCTCGATCTAGTGAAGATAAGGACAATTCTCTCGATCTAGTGAAGATAAGAACAATGCACGCGACTTAAAGACAATCCTGTCGCTTGCACAGTCCAGTTCATCAAATCTTTCTCGCCTGAAGGCGGACATGGCTCGTTGCGCCCCTCGGTCCGACCGCTCCAAGATGAGCAGCTGGATCGATCGCTATGCATTGCGTTTACAGTGCCATTGCCACCTGCAAGGACCGATACAGCGACCTCCAGCCTGGGCGTTGCAGCGGCTCGGTCTTCCCGAGCGGGTTGCTCCAGGTGCGCCCCAAATACACCGGGTTCAGCATCGCTCCTGTCGGAGGCTGACATTGGAAACTCCTGCAATATCTTCAATATCCGGCCAGAACCATTGCCGGCGTTTCCAATACCATTCCCCTTGGAGGCAAGAACCGGTTTGAGATTTCCCGGCCAATAACCTACGGGCAGTGGCGGCAGGTAGCCGTAGAAGGTGACGAGAACGAAGGACTTGCCGGTGCCGCGCAGGCCCAGGATAAGGCCGTCGACCGACCTCGGCTGCTCGCAGCCGCCGTTGGGCCCAGGCGAATCCGGCCCGTCCGGCCCCTCGAACGCCGTGATGGACACGAAGATGCTGGTTTCAAACACCCTGACGGTGAAGCTGACCCAGACGACGCCGAGCTTCAGCTCGATCGACTGCTCGCGGACGGCGAGTCCGCCCAGGACGCGGACAGCCACGTCGCGGCCGACCTCGCTGGCGGCGTGCTCGTAGGCCGCGTGCCACGCCTCCGGCCATGCCCACGACCGTGCGATGAGCTGCTGAGACGGCCAGACGTAGATGGTATGCGCGAGGGGATCGGCCCCCGCCGGCTTCGTAGCGTATGCCATTGACCCGCACCCTTCTCGGCAAGACCCTGCCGGGTCAGCCCTGCCCGAAGTTTCACCTACAAACGATTTCCGACGGAAGTTGGGCGCCGTTTCACAGCGATTTCCGGCAGGGCCGACACCCGCCAAGGCCAAGCCATTTGGGTTGTCCGTATTCGCTGTTTGATCTTCTCTGGATGTCTGACCGACTGATGATGGCAGGATTTATATAGCTCGTTGCGAAATGAGCACAGGTCTCCCAGGAGCGTACCGTCTCTGTTAGGGCCGTGCCGTCTCTGCTACAGTGGCCTCCTTCAGGAATCGGGAAAAATCGCATGCTGCGCCAATCGCTGATCGAGTACGGCAAGCCGCTTGAAGCCACCGAGGCCGAGACGCCTGCACCCAAGGGCAGCGAGGTTCTGCTGCGCGTGTCCCACTGCGGCGTGTGCCACTCCGATCTGCACCTGCAGGACGGCTACTTCTCCCTCGGCGGCGACCAGAAGCTGGACGTGCGCGGGCTGAGGCCCCTGCCCTTCACCTTCGGCCATGAGATCGCCGGCACCGTGGAGGCCACCGGCCCGGAGGCTCAGGGCGTACCCAAGGGCAAGCGCTACGCCGCCTATCCCTGGATCGGCTGTGGCACCTGCGCGGTGTGCGCCCGCGGCGACGAGCATCTCTGCAACGCGCCGCGCGCGCTCGGCGTCACCGTGGACGGCGGCTACGCCACCCACGTGCTGGTACCGCACCCGCGCTATCTGCTGGATGTTGAGGGTGTTGCCCCAGAGATTGCCGGGCCGCTCATGTGCTCCGGGCTCACCGGCTACAGCGCTATAAAGAAGGCGTTGCCCTACCTGCGCTCCGGTCCGCTGCTCATCGTTGGCCTGGGCGGTGTCGGCATGATGGGCCTGCAGTTTGCCCGCGCCCTCACCGATGCGCCGATCCTGGCGGCCGACATCGACCCGGCCAAGCGCGAGGCGGCGCTCAAGCTCGGCGCCAGGGAGGCCTTCGACCCGACGGATGCCGGCGCGCGCAAGGCCATTGCCAAGGCCTCCGGCGGCGGCGTTGGTGCGGCGGTCGACTTCGCCGGTTCCGACAGATCGCTGGGCTTTTGCCAGTCGGTGGTGGCCAAGGGCGGGGCCGCCATCGTGGTGGGCCTGCTTGGCGGCAGCTTCACCCTGCCGGTACCCATGTTCCCGCTGCGCGCGCTGACCGTGATGGGCAGCTACGTCGGCTCGCCCGCCGAAGCGCACGAAATGATGGCGCTGGTCAGAGCCGGAAGGATCGCGCCGATCCCGGTGGAGACGCGCCCGCTCTCCGAGACCAGCCGCTCGCTCGACGATCTGCGCGCCGGCCGCATCGTCGGCCGGGTGGTCATCACGCCCTGATACGGCACGACAGGATAGGACTTTCAAGGCATGAAGATCGCTGTAATGGGCCCCGGCGGCGTGGGCGGCTACTTTGGTGCGCGGCTGGCCGCCGCCGGCAACGACGTGACCTTCGTGGCGCGCGGCGCCCATCTGGAGGCCATGCGCCAGAGCGGCTTGCGGCTCGACAGCCAGCTGGGCAGCCTCCACCTCAACCCGGTCAAGGTGGTCGCCGACGCCCGCGAGATCGCCGCCGCCGATGCCGTACTGTTCGCGGTGAAGATGCGCGATACCGAGAGCGCGGCGGAATCGCTGCGCGCCCTTGCCGCGGGCGGCGCCAGCGTGTTCACCTTCCAGAACGGCGTGGAGAGCGGGGTGCGCATCGGCCGTATCCTCGGCCCCGGCAAGGTTGTAGAGGGCGCCGCGCGCATCTCCGCTCATATCGCCGGGCCAGGGGTGCTCAAGCAGGTGGGCGACTTCGCGGTGCTGGAGTTCGGCGAGGCCGATGGCAGCGCCAGCCCGCGCGTTGCGGCGTTCCATGCCGCCTGCGTGGCCGCCGGTATCAACGCCAGCGTGTCCGAAAACATCTCGCGGACGCTCTGGACGAAATTTGCCTTCCTGGCGCCCATGTCAGGCATGACGGCGCTGACGCGAGGGCCGATCGGCCCGGTGCGCGCCACGCCGAAGTCGCGCGCGCTGCTGCAGGCCGCGGTGGAGGAGGCGGTGGCGCTGGGCGTGGCGCAAAAGACTGGCCTGGTGCCCGAGGACGCCGCGCGCACCATGAAGCTTATCGACAGCCTGCCGCCCGAGATGACCTCGTCCATGTGCCACGACCTGCTGGCCGGCAAGCCCATCGAGGTGGAGGGCCTGTCGGGCGCCGTGACGCGCCTCGCCGAGGAGCACGGGCTCGCCGCCCCCAGCAACGCCTTCATCGCCGCGGCGCTGGCGCCGTTCGTCGACGGCAAGCCCTGATACTGGCATCGGTCTCAGCCGATCGCCGGTTGCCGGGCCAATTCGCGGTCTTGGCGCGCCGCCTCCGCGCGGGCCGGGGGGGCTCTGTCTTGTGGAAAGGTCTGGGAGCGGGCTGTTTCTGCGCCGCGTCAGAGCGAAGGTAGCGGACTTCGCTCCGCCCCGATTCGCCCCCTGATTCGCCCATATGCGCTTCCCGCCCAATCTGCTCGACGAGATCCGCGCCCGGCTGCCCGTCAGCCAGGTGGTGGCGCGCCGGGTGCAGCTCAAGCGCGCGGGGCGGGAGTATAAGGGGCTGTCGCCCTTCAAGACCGAGAAGACGCCGTCGTTCACGGTCAACGACCAGAAGGGGTTCTATCACTGCTTCGCCTCCGGCGAGCACGGCGACATCTTCACATTCGTCATGAAGACCGAGGGCCTGAGCTTCACCGAGGCGGTGGATCGGCTGGCGCAAGAGGCCGGCGTTCCGATGCCCAAGGCCGGGCCGCGGGACGTCGAGGCCGAGGACCGGCGCTCGCGGCTCTACGAGCTGCTCGCGGCCTCGGCGGCGTTCTTCGAGAAGCAGCTGGCGGGTCCGCAGGGCCAGGTAGCGCGGCAGTACCTGGCCAAGCGCGGGCTCGATGCGGCCGGCATCGCCCGCTTCCGCCTTGGCCACGCCCCGAACAGCCGTTCGGCGCTGAAGGAGCATCTGGCGTTCGCCGGATTCACCGCAGCGGAGATGACTGCCTCGGGGATGCTGATTGCGGGAGACGACATCCCCGTCTCCTACGACCGGTTCCGCCACCGCGTCATGTTCCCGATCACGGACCTCAATGGCCGCATCATCGCCTTCGGCGGGCGCGCCCTGGACCCGGAGGCGCCGGCGAAATACCTGAACTCGCCGGAGACGCCGCTCTTCCACAAGGGCGGTATTCTGTTCAACGCCCACAACGCCCGCGCCACCGCCCACGACAAGAACCGAATCGTAGTGGTGGAGGGCTACATGGACGTGATCGCCATGGCGCTCGCCGGCTTCCCCGAGACCGTGGCGCCGCTCGGCACCGCCCTCACCGAGGACCAGATCAAGCTGCTCTGGCGCATGGCGCCCGAGCCGATCCTGTGCTTCGACGGCGATGCCGCCGGCCGCAAGGCCGCCTTCCGGGCGGTCGAGACCGTGCTGCCGCACCTAAGGCCCGGGCACAGCCTGCAGTTCGCGTTCCTGCCGAACGGGCTCGACCCCGACGACCTTGTGCGCCAGCACGGCGCGGGCGCCATGCGCGATATCCTGGAGAACCGCGCCCGCGCACTCTTCGACGTGCTGATGGAGCGCGAGGAGCAGCAGGGGCCGCCCGCGGTCACGCCCGAGCAGCAGGCCGCGCTGGAATCGCGACTGAAGCGCCTCGTCGCCCAGATCGTCGACCCCGACGTGCGTGCCCGCTATCAACAGGAGCTGCGCGAGACACTGCGGGCGAAGAGCACGCGGCTCGCCAAGGCGCTGGCCTCGGCCACGGGCCGCCGCCGGCCGCCGTTCGCCGAGAAGCGCCGTGACAACACCCAGCTCGACTGGCGCATCCGCGAGCGGGCCAACGAGCGCGCCCGCCTCGGCGGCATCCCGCGTGCGGCCCAGCCCCAGGACACCGCTCCCCGCAGCAACGGCTTGTCGGACCGGGTGGCGCCCATGCCGCCACGCGAGGTGCTCCTGGTGGGCGCCCTCGTTAACCACCCGTGGCTGATCGAGAGCTTCTGCGAGGAGGTTGCCGAGCTGAAGCTGACCTCGGCGCCGCTCCGGCGCCTCAAGGATGCCCTGCTCGGCCTGCTCTCGGACGGTGCACCCCTTGATCACGCAACCGTGCGAACCCATCT
>Ga0068860_100000924_pt1 | contig 32627 bp, 28 predicted proteins | sample KBSSwiS32_FD_66597 | JGI IMG/M metagenome (GOLD analysis project Ga0068860, IMG submission 66597) | Switchgrass rhizosphere microbial communities from Kellogg Biological Station, Michigan, USA - KBS Switchgrass S3-2 | ecosystem: Host-associated > Plants > Roots > Rhizosphere > Soil ... | reverse complement strand
ACCCCCGAGAGGGGGAGGAAGCGGCGCCCGTGGCGGCGGAGGTCGCCGCCCCGGTTCCGGACCCGGAGGTTCACTTCGTGGCCGCGGCTCCCTTGCCCCGGATCGTCCGGTCCCAGGTCGCCATCCAGCCGGCGCCCTCGCGCTCGACGAGGTCCCAGTCGATCGGCGCGGTCACCATCTCCCGTTCGACGTCGCGCGCCCATGCGGGCAGCGCGTCGCCGAGGTCCGTGCGGGCGGGGAGGCGGAAGGTCTTCTCGGCCGCGAGGATCTGGATCTCGCGGCTCCCGAGGAAGTCGACGAACGCGCGCGCGAGCTCGGGGTGCTTGCTGCCGGCGACGATCCCGACCGCGTCGTCGATGACGGGCGTGCCGCTCTTCGGAAAGACGTACTGGAGCGGCGAGCCGCGCTGGCGCTCGAGCAGCGTGTCGGGAAGGTCCCAGATCGTGATGAGGCCCTCCTGACGCACGACCTTCTCGTACATGAGGATCGGATTGAAGACGTACTCCTTGGTCTGCGCGTCGAGGCGCCGGAGCCACTGGAAGCCCGCGTCGGGCGAGCCGGTCTCGCGCACCGACTTCGAGAGCACCCAGCCCCAGACCGCGCGCATCGTCCCGGAGGCGAGCGGGTCCCGGATCAGGATCTTTCCCTTCCACCGGGGGTCGAGGAGATCGTCCCACTCGCGCGGCGCCTCGGCGGCCGGGATCGCCTTGGAGTTGTAGACGGGCATCGCGGGCGTGAGGTAGAGGCCATAGAAGAGGTCCGCGCCCCGCCGGCTGTCGGGACCCACGGCCGCCGCCCACGCCGGCTTGCACGTGGCGAGCAGCCCCTCCTTCGCGCCGCGGGCGAAGATCGTATCGGGCCCGCCGTACCAGACGTCGGCCTGCGGGTTCGCCTTCTCCGAGCGCAGCCGGTCGTAGATCTCCTGCGACCCCATGTCGAGCCAGCGGACGTCCACGTCCGGGTGGGCCTTCTCGAACTCCGCCTCGACCAGGCCGAGGAGGTCGCGGCCGTGCGGAGAGTAGAGGACGAGCGGCGTGCGCGAGTCGCGGCGGCAATCCGTCGCGGCCGCGGCGGCGCTCAGGCCGAGCGCGAGGAGGAGGAAACGGGACCGCATCGCTCGCGTCGCGCGCGCTTCAGGGATTCGGCGTCGGTGTCGGCGTCTGTATCGAAGTCGCCACCGGCGTCGGCTGGCCGTGCCTGCGCAGGGCGTCCTCGTAGGCCTTGCGCTGCTCGGGCGTCATGTTCTCGAGCATCTTGGCCTTCGCGTCGTCGAGCGCCTTCCGCTGCTCCGGCGACAGGCCGCCCACGGCATGATCGGTTTGCCGGTAGCCGGGCGGCGGGACGTCGAAGAGCGAAGCCGGCGGGGCGCGCCGATCGATGCGCGTGATCTCCCAGATCATGGTCGCGTCGGCATCCTTGCGAGGACGGATCCCGAAGCGGACCGGGAATCCCTCGATGCCGTTGTCCTTGAGGGCCGTGAACCAGGATCCCGAGCGGTGGTTGCGCGTCATCGCCGCGAGCACGTCGGCGTCGATGCCGAAGCTCCGGCCGACGCACACGTCGAAGACGTCGCCCTTGGACGAGGTGACGGCGGCCTTCTGACAGGGGATCCCGGCGACGGTGTCCGTGCCGAGCTTCTCCACCGTGTAGGTCCGCTTGTCCTCGATCGTCTTCGACTCCTCGCGCGCCTTCTTGAGATCCGTGACGGAGTACGTCTTGCTCTCGTCATCGACCAGGTAGAGGTGGTCGGGGTCGCCCTTCTTCGCGACCATCGTCATCTTCATCTTCCGGGGACCGCTCGCGGAGTCGCCCTTTCGCGCACCGCCGGAGCCGAGGGCCATCTCCCACTCGGATCGGTAGCCGGCCCTGGAGACGTACATCTTCCCGGAGCTCTCCAACCCCTGCGTCCCCGCCCCCTGGAACGTGATCTTGAAATCCGCCGTGCCCTCGAACTGGGCATACAGATGGGCGGGCGAGGCGACGAAGGCGGCCGCGAGTCCGAAGACGGCGACGCCGATGCGGCGTTTCACGAGGGCTCCCTTTCGCGTCACGATCCCGTGCTCACTTCCAACCGAGGAGATTCGCGATCAGCCGGTACGCGCCGGGCACGCCGGCCGGAAGCTGGCGGAAGAACGCGAGCCCGGTGTAGACGTAGCGTCCCTTGCCCACGCGCGCCGCGAGGAGCGAGCCCTTCATCTCGGGCGCGCCCGGGTCGTTCATCGCGAGCATCGGCGTGTACTCGGGCGCCCAGGTGTGGGCGAAGTAGAGCCCGCGCTCCTGGACCCAGCCGTCCCAGTCCGGCGGGCCGATCCTGTTGGGCGTGCTCCAGAGCGGGTCGGCCGGATCGAGGATCGTGACCTTCGCCGTCTCGTCGGTGACGCGATCGTGCGGCCGTGCGATCTCGAGCGTGTACGGCGCGTACCCGCCCTGGATGAACGGGTACTGCTGGTACTGGACGATCAGGAGGCCGCCCGCGCGCACGGCGTCGAGGAGGCGGCCGTTCGCGCGCGCGAGGCCCGGATCCGTCTCGTAGGCGCGGCTGCCGATCAGGATCGCGTCGTAGCGCGAGAGGTCGCCGCGCTCGAGATCCTCGTCGGTCAGGAGCCGGACGGGCACGCCCACTCCGAGGAGCGCCTCGGGCACGCGGTCGGCGGCGCCCCGCACGTAGCCGACGGAGGCGAGCTTGGGCAGCTTGAGATCGACCGCCGAGAAGGAGATCTGCGCCGCCTTCGGATGCGGCGTCGGGCGGATGTGCTCGTAGTCGATCATCGCGATCGAGGTCGCGAACCGGCCGCCGCCCGCCGGGACGGCCGCGACGGTGAGGTCGAACCGGCCCGTCGTCAGCGACTCCGGGGGCAGGAGGGGAATCTCGACGACCGCGCGGTCGCCCTTCTTCGCGAGCGAGAAGGCCGAGGGCGGGATCGCGGGCCAGCGTGGGGGCAGCCCGATCTCGACGTTCCCCGCGACCGCGTCCTTCGCGTTCGAGGTCACGGTAACCGTGATCGACCGCGGGCGTCGCCGCTCGAGCGGCCAGACGATCGAGGCCGGCTCCACGGAGACATCGAGCCGGGGAACGGCGCGAAGCGAATGCCGGATCTCGCCGGCGACCTCGTCGCGGATGCGCAGCGTCGCCTCGCGCGACAGGCGCACGCTCTCGCCGCCGATGCGGACCGTCGCGACGGCGTTCACCGCGGGCGGGGCGAACGGCTCGCCCTTGACCGACTCGGGGACGCCGGTCCAGTCGTACAGAGACTCCTTGAGGGGTCGCCGGAGGAAGTAGGGGATCGTGGCGGGAGCGCCCGCGGGGACGCGCGCCTCGAGCTTCCACTCCTCGAGCTTCCCGGGGCCGACCGTCTTCCCGGAGCCTGCCGTCGGGGCCGACACCGTCCAGCCGTCCGGGCTCTCCAGCGCGACCGACTCGACCTCCACGGGCGCGCCCCCGGCGTTCCAGACGCTCGCCGTGATGGGGACCGCCTCGCCCTCGACGGCCGTCTCGGTCTCGGCGAGCGCGTCCAGCGTGACCTCGGCCGCCGTCGCGAGCGCCGCTTCGGCGGCCTCGATCTTCTCGTCCAGGATCACCGCGGCGCCGAGGTCCGACGGCGTGAGCAGCGCGCGGGCGGCGCGCAGGTCGCGCAGCATCCCCGCCAGCGGCGCGGCGGCGTCGCGAATCGTGGACGGGGAGAGGCGCGCGCGGAGCTTCTCCGCGGACGACTGCACGCCGTCGAGAAGCGTCTCGACCTTCGCGCGCCGCGACGCGTCGGTCACGTCGGCCGCGATCGAGCGCAGCCGCGTGTCCACGCCGGCGAAGAGCTCCCGGCCGTCGGAGCCGGCGCCGTCGAGCCAGATCGCCCCGGTCTCGTTGGGACCCGTCCGCTGCAGGGCGCCCGTCCCCTGCGAGTGGTGCAGGCTGCGCGAGGCCACCGCGATCTGGGCGTAGGACTTCCCGGTGAGCGGCTCGACGTCGCCGGTCGGGATGGGGAAGGATTTCTTCTCGTCGTCGAACCAGTTGGAGTGCAGGAGCGTCTTCGGGGTCCAGGGCGGCAGGCCCTCGCGGGAAAGCTCCGGAAACGCGCCGGGGTTGCCGGCGGCCGCGTACGCCTCGCGGGCGACGACCGCCGACGCCGAGTGCTGGCCGTGGCCGTCCGCGGGCGTTCCCGTGAACGTGACGAACACGACCTGCGGGCGGAACCGGCGGACGACGCGGACGGCGTCCTCGAGGAGGTCACGCTTCGGCCAGAAGCGCAGCGCCTCATCGAGCGACTTGGAGAACCCGAAGTCGTACGCGCGCGTGAAGAACTGCCGCGCGCCGTCGAGCCGCCGCGCCGCGAGCAGCTCCTGCGTCCGGATGAGACCCAGCCCGACGCCGAGCTCGTCGCCGATCAGATTCTGCCCGCCCTCACCGCGGGTCAGCGAGAGATAGGCGGCCTCGCCGCCCAGCTTCCGCGAGACGACCGCGAGGAGCGCGGAGTTCTCGTCGTCGGGGTGCGCCCCGACGATCAGAAGCCTCCGGTTGTTGGTCAGCTTCTGGAGCAGCGGGTCGAGCTTCGTGATCCCGCCGGTCGCGGGCGGAGGGAGCTCGCTCCCCGGCGGTCCCGGACGGCCCTCGACCGCGACAGGGAGACCCGCGGCGAGCAGGGCGAGGGCGAACCCGAGCGCGCCGGCGCGCAGAGCGAAGCGCACTCGCTATTTCTTGAAGCGTCTCGCCACGAGCGGAGCCGAAGCGGCTGCGGCGGCGCCGAGGAGCGCGGCGAGGACGCGAGCCTTCTTCTTGGGGTCCATGCCCTTCCACTCCCGGGCGAGCCGCGTGATGGTCCGGCGCGAGGACACGGAGGCGCTGCCGAGCGCCTTCCTGACCGTGGCCGCCCCGTGGCCCGAGGCCTCCGCGATGGCCGCGCGAGCGACGGACACGCTCGCGGCGATTCCCCGGATGATGCCCTCGAAGGACTGGCTCCGGGACGAAGCCTTCTTCCGGGCCTTTCCCGTCGCGGGCCGGCGCGTCCGCGCGGGCGTCCGCTTGGCGGTGCCGGCCCCGGAGGCGGTCTTCCGGGCCGGGGACCGGCGCGGCTTCTTCGGGGCGATCTCCACGACCGTGCCTTCGTCGTTATCCATGGTTACCTCCGGGTTCATCGTGTGCAACCTCTCGTTCCGGGCGCCCGGGATCCGAAGACGGGGCGATCGCACCCCGGGCGTCTCCGTCTTTCCTTAAGACTTCCCCGCCGAGCCGGCGGGGAAACGGAATCTAGCACTTTCCTTGCAGATATATCTTCAGGCATGGAAACCGCGGAAAGAGCCGTCGGGCTGGATCGGAAGGCCCTGATCGCCTGGTACCGGCGCAATCGTGAGCGCACCGAGGCGTGGTTCGACACCGTGCGGCCCGAGTCCTACGAGGCTCGGCCGATCGCCCTGCGCAACCCGATCTGCTTCTACGAGGGACATCTTCCCGCCTTCTCGGTCAACACGCTCCTGAAGCGGGCGCTCAAGCATCCCGGAATCGACCCCCAGCTCGAGGTGCTGTTCGAACGCGGGATCGACCCGGAGGACGAACAGCACGTCCCCGACGGAGCCCGCGGCTGGCCCTCCCGAACCGCGATCCGCAGCTACGCGACGGCGGCCGACCGGGCGGTCCTCGACGCGCTCGAGTCGGGCCCCATCGACGACGACGACAACCGCATGACGCGCCGCGGGCTCGCGGCCTACACGATTCTCGAGCACGAGCCGATGCACCAGGAGACGCTGACCTACATCTGGCACCGCCTTCCGTACGACCAGAAGATCAAGCCGGCCTCCGTTGCGGCGCCGATCCTCGGGCTCGAGCCTCCGCCGCCGCGGGCGGTCCGGATCCCGGCGGGCAGGGCGACTCTCGGCGCGGACGCGGAATCCGTCCCGTTCGCCTGGGACAACGAGCTGCCCGAGCATCGCGTGGACGTGGACGCGTTCGCGATCGACGTCCACAGCGTGACCAACCGCGACTTCCTGGAGTTCGTGGAGGCGGGAGGGTACGCCGACGACGATCTCTGGGGCGACGAGGGGGGCGAGCGCCCTCCGACGCCGCATCCGCTGTTCTGGGAGATGCACCGCGGCCGGTGGTTCTGGCGCGGGCAGTGGGCGCTCGTGCCGCTCCCCATGGCGTGGCCGGTCTACGTCTCGCACGACGAGGCGCGGGCCTACGCGCGGTGGAAGGGGCGGCGGCTGCCGAGCGAGGCGGAGTACCACCGCGCGGCCTTCGGGACTCCGTCGGGCGAGGAGCGCCTGCACCCGTGGGGCGACGAGCCTCCCGACGTGACGCGCGGCAACTTCGACAACCAGAACCCGGATCCGGTCCCGGTCGGCTCCTTCCCGCGCGGCCAGAGCGCGTGGGCCGTCCAGGATCTCGTCGGCAACGGCTGGGAGTGGACGGATTCCGTCTTCGAGGGCTTCCCGGGCTTCGCGCCGCTCCCGACCTATCCGCTCTACTCGGCCGACTTCTTCGACGGCAAGCACTGGGTCATGAAGGGCGCGTCCCCGACGACCTCGAAGGATCTCGTGCGGCGGAGCTTCCGCAACTGGTTCCGCGGCAACTATCCCTACGTTTACGCCAAGTTCCGCCTCGCGTCGGACTGACTCCTCCCGGACCGCATGCCGATCCCGACCAGCGCCCAGACGCCGCCGATCACCGAGGCCGTCCGCGACTTCGCGGGAGACGTGCGCCGCGACCTGGCGCTCTCGCCCAAGCAGCTGCAGTCGAAGTACCTCTACAACGCGCTCGGCTCGTCGCTCTTCGAGGCGATCACGCACCTTCCGTGGTATCGCATCACCCGCGCGGAGGCCCGGCTCCTCGGGCGCTTCGCGCCGGAGATGGTCGGCCCTCTCGCGGAGCCGATCACGCTCGTCGAGCTCGGCTCGGGCAGCGGGGAGAAGGTGGCGATGCTGGCGGAGGCGCTGCGCAACCGGCGCCACCGCGTTCTGGTCCACCTCATCGACATCTCGCCCGACGCCCTCGAGCTCTCCCAGAGGACGCTCGGGCGCTTCGACTACGTCTCCGTCATGGGCCACCGCGCGACCTACGAGGAGGGCCTCCGGCACGCGGCGCGGGACCGCCCCGAGAAGGGCGCGCTGCTCGTCGTGTTCCTCGGGTCCAACATCGGCAACTTCGACCCGCCCGCGGCGCTCGAGTTCCTGCGCGAGATCCGCCGCGCGCTCCGGCCCGGAGACGCGCTCCTTCTCGGCGCCGATCTGGTGAAGCCGGAGAAGGAGCTGCTGCTGGCCTACGACGATCCGCTCGGCGTCACGGCCGCCTTCAACAAGAACCTGCTCGCCCGGATCAACACCGAGCTGCTGGCGGACTTCGACCTCTCCGCCTTCGACCACCGGGCGGTCTGGAACGCGGAGGAGCGGCGCATCGAGATGCACCTGGTCTCTCGCGTCGAGCAGACGGTCCGCATCCCGCGCGCCGACTGCACCGTCTCCTTCGCCGCGGGCGAGGGAATCTGGACCGAGAGCTCCCACAAGTACCGCGCCGACGAGATCGTCGCCGCCGTCGAGGAGACCGGCTTCCACTGCCACGAGCAGTGGATCGAGCCCGACGCGCGCTTCGCGCTCAGCTTGTTCGCGGCGCGGTAGGGAAGCCGCTCGTCAGGCGATAAGGAGTCGGGCCGCGGCGAGCCCGGGTCCTACCGGTTCCCGACCGAGCCGCGGATCTCGCCTCGGCCGTCGACGCGTTCGCCGGAGCGCTCGGGACGGGCGAGCCGGGCGGGCTCGCGCAGGGAGCGCTCGGGTCCGCCCGCGGCTCCGGGGACGCCCCGGGTCGCCCCGATGCCCGCGAACACGTCGATGTCCCACGGACGAACGCGTCTCATGGGTTCGTCGCGGTCTCTTCCTCTCGTCATCGCCGGGAACGCGAGCCGCTCGGCGCGGGAAGCGTCCGCGGCCGACGGCGACCGGACCGCCTGGGTCTCCTTCTCGACGGCGGAGACGGGAACCGGCGCCGGGCCCTGCGCGGGGACGGCCGCGGGGACCGGTGCGGACGCGTCCTTCGGGGCGACGGCGACGGCGGGCGGCCCGTTCGGGCCTCCGCGGTGGTGCACGACGGGCAGCTCCGGCAGCGCGTTGTCGCGCGGGCGAGAGGCCCCGAACGGCAGCGGAGGCAGCGGCGGCTGGGCCGCGAGCTCCGGCGGCGGCGCCGCCAGGCGCAGCGGCGACCAGCGCGCGCCCCGATCCTGGGTCTTCATGACCCCGAGGTGCGTGCCGGCGTAGAGCGTCGAGGGCGTGCTCGGGTCGAGCGCGATGGCGGTGGCGTAGAGGTCGGGGTAGAGCGAGCGCCACGACCCGCCCGCGTCGGAGGTCGAGAAGACTCCCGCGGCGGTTCCGGCGTAGAGCGTCGAGGGAGACGCGGGATCCGCGGCGAGCGCGAGGATGTTGAAGCTCGTCAGGCCTCGGTTGCCGGGCGTCCAGTACTCGCCTCCGTTGGTGCTCTTGTAGAAGCCCTCGTGCGTTCCGGCGTAGATCGTGGACGGCGCGGACTTGTCCACGAGGATGTTCCACACGGTCGCCCGCTTCAGCCCCTTCGTCAGGTGCGTCCACGTCGCTCCGCCGTCGACGGTCTTGTAGACGCCCTCGCTGTTGGTTCCGACGTAGAGCGTGCCGGCCTTGACCGGGTCCGGCGCGATCGCCATGACGGAGATGTGCGCGGTCGGCGGCACGGCCTCCGTCCACGAATCGCCGCCGTCGCCGCTCTTGAAGATGCGGCCCGCCTCGGTCCCCGCCCAGATCGTCGAGGCGGAGTCGACCGCGATCGAGCCCACGTAGCGCGCGGCGAGCCCGGCGTTCGCCTCGCTCCAGTGGTCGCCGCCGTCGAGGCTGCGGAAGACGCCGCCGGTGTCCGTGGTCGCGAAGATCCTCGCGTTGTGGCGCGGATCGATCGCCATCGCGAGGATCGATTTCCCCTCGAGGGCGACGCCCTGCGGGCGCCAGCTCGCGCCCCCGTCGATCGTCTTGAAGATGCCGCGCGCGGTCGTCGCGTAGAGGATCGCGGGGTTGATCGGATCCAGAACCAGCGCGGTGACGAGCCCGCCCTCTCCCTGGAGGACCCAGCCGGTGTCCTGCGCCGCCGCCGAGCGCGAGACCGCGAGGACGCCGACGAGCAGCGCCGCTGCCACGGAGACGATCGACCGGAGAGGTGATTGCACGCCGAGCCCCCCGTCGCGAATCGGGGCCCATCGTACACCGCGACCGAGCGTCTCGACCGCCCGTTGACGAATTCCTGAGGTGGCGAGTCTCGCTCCTGAGCCGGCGAGTCTCGCGATCCAAGTTTCCGTACACCGCGTCCTTCGATCGGACCCGGAATCGCCTCGCATGACGGCCTCCTTTCGCCGCCGGACCTCGCCGGCGTCGATCGAAGGATTCAGGAAAGGGCAGGGCGAAGTCGTCCGCGTTTCCTCAGATTTCCCTCTTCTTTTTCCCGAAGCGCTCGCCTTCCGTAACGCACGCTCCCGCTGTGCTCGTTAACCGTTCACGGGGCAACCCAGAGTCTTCCAGGTTTGACCCGAGAAAACCCCGGTGATACGGTGCCGCGGTTTTGTGCCGAGGAGGTGCGATTTGAAACGTCTGGTGGCGTGTTTCTGTCTGCTCGCGCTCTCCGCTCCCGCCGTCCCGGCGCAGGAGCGCGTCGATCTCGACATGGTCACGAGGATTCGTCAGGAGGGCTACAAGCACTCCCAGGTGATGGACACGGCCTCGGAGCTGATGGACCGGATCGGGCCGCGGCTGACCGGCTCGCCGCAGTGCAAGGCGGCCAACGAGTGGACGAAGCAGAAGCTGGCGGAGTGGGGTCTCGCGAACGCGCACCTCGAGGCGTGGGGACCGTTCGGGCGCGGCTGGAGCTACCAGCGCTCGACGCTGCGCATGCTCGCGCCGGATCAGGCCGAGCTGCTCGCGCTGCCGAAGGGCTGGACGCCGGGTACCAACGGCCCGGTCCGGGGCAAGATCGTCCACGTCGCCATCAAGTCCAAGGAGGACCTGGATCAGTACAAAGGACAGCTCGCCGGCAAGCTCGTCCTCTACGGCGACCTCCCGAAGATGGAGGACCACAACAAGCCGGACATCGAGCGCTACGACGAGAAGTCGCTCGGGGAGGTCGTCCAGTACGAGCCGCCCGGGCGCCCCCGCCGCTACAACATCGAGGAGTACCGCAAACGCGCCGAGCTGCGGCGCGAGGCGGACAAGCTCTTCGAGAGCGAGAAGCCGCTCGCGATTCTCGACGCCGGCCGCGGCGACCTGGGCACCTTCGGCGTGCAGGGCGGCGAGTGGAAGGTCTCCAAGCCGATCACCACGATCCCTGAAGTCATCGTGGAGCCCGAGCACTTCGGCCGGGTCGCGCGCCTGCTCGACCGCGGCGTGGACGTCCAGCTGGAGCTCGACGTCGCCACGAAGTTCATCGACGAGAACCAGATGCAGTGGGACACGATCGCCGAGATCCCGGGCGGCGACAAGAAGGACGAGGTCGTGATGCTCGGAGCGCACCTCGACTCCTGGTACGGCGGCACCGGCGCGACCGACAACGGCGCCGGAAGCGTCGCGGTCATGGAGGCCGTGCGCATCCTCAAGGCCGTCGGCGCGAAGCCGCGGCGCACGATCCGCATCGGGCTCTGGACCGGCGAGGAGCAGGGCCTCTACGGCTCCGAGGCCTACGTCGCGCAGCACTTCGCGTCTCGTCCCCCGAAGACCAAGGAGGAGGAAGAGCTCCCCTGGTACCGGCAAAAGGTGAAGTGGCCGCTGACGCTCAAGCCGGAGCACGCGAAGCTCTCGGCCTACTTCAACCTCGACAACGGATCCGGCAAGATCCGCGGCATCTACTGCGAGGACAACGCGGCGGTGGCGCCGATCTTCGAGGCCTGGCTCGCGCCGTTCCACGACCTCGGCGCGACCGTGGTGACGATGAACCGCACCGGCGGTACCGATCACGAGTCCTTCGACGGCGTGGGTCTTCCGGGCTTCCAGTTCATCCAGGACGCGCTGGACTACGAGACCAAGACGCACCACACGAACATGGACCTCTACGAGCGGTTGTCCAAGGACGACCTCGAGCAGGCGTCCATCATCCTCGCGTCCTTCGCGTACAACGCCGCGATGCGCGAGCAGATGATGCCGCGCAAGCCCGTGCCGACGGAGGAGTCGGAGCGGAAGGCCGACGACAAGAAGGAGGAGAAGGCCGACGTGAAGGGGCCGACGGTCAAGAAGGAGCCGACGCCCGTCGCGGCCCCGGCGCCCGCGCCGACGCCGGTCCCGAAATAGGCCTCTTTCCGGGGGATTTCGGGAAGCATTTGACTCGCCGGGTGAAGTCTCAATAGCATCACCTCTCACGTGACAACCCGTAAGCGGTTTGCCCTCGTCCTGGGGACCGTCGCCCTCGCGGTCGGGGTGTCGGAATCGGCGCGCGCCGCGGATCTCGGCAAGCCCTCGACCGCCGTCACGCTCACGTCCCGCCCGGTCCGGCTGCTGCGCCAGTGGCACGAGACCGTGAAGGTCGACGGGCGCGACTATCCGCGCACGGTTCGCCTCGTGTTCGACTACGCGAAGGGCGAGGCGCGCGAGGAGTCTTACGACACGCGCGGAGTTCTCCGGGTCACGAAGCGGTACACGCAGACGCTGCCGGTCCCCTCGAAGCAGGAGGTCGACGAGGCGTACGACGTCGTCCGCGGCGATCCCGCCCTCGCGTCGATCTTCGCGCGGTTCCGCGTCGTCCTCGAGGGAGGCTTCCCGTACGAGGAGGGGCCCGGGATGCCCTGCGGGCCCGGAGCGCGGTGCGTCCACGTGCTTCTGCTCTCCTCGGATCGCTCCGGGCTGATCCGGCGCGTGGTGGTGGACCTGAGCTCGCGCACGATTCCCTATCTCGCCTACACGCCGGACTCGGAGAAACATCGATGAAGCGCGGGCTTCTCGCCTCGCTGTTCCTCGCCGCGGGTTGGCTCGCGGCGTCCCGCCTCGGCGCGACGAGCCCGACGTGCACGGGCTTTGGCGAGCACCTGATGAGCTGGCCGACGGCGAATCCCGCCTGGGAGTTCTGCTGGCTGCAGCCCACGGACAGCAGCGGCCCCAACGGGTCGGGCCTCGAGCTGCGCAACGTCTACTACCACGGCCATCTCGTGCTGAAGCGCGCCCACATCCCGATCCTCAACGTGCTCTACGACCCGCGAGGCTGCGGCTGCTTCCGCGACTGGCTGTTCTCCGAGGTCCGGTTCGAGGCCGACAACGTCATCTCGCCGGGCTACGCGGAGCCCGACACGCCGCCCCTGACCGTCTGCGACACCGGCGGCAGCGGGGGAGACGTCGGGAGCTTCACGGGCGTTGCCGCGGAGAAGCTGCCGGATCGTCTGATCCTCACGACGCAGCTCGAGGCCGGTTGGTACCGCTACACGCAGAAGTGGCGCTTCTACCTGGACGGCCGGATCGAGCCCGTCATGGGCTTCGCGGCGGTCGACTCCTCCTGCATCGCCTTCACGCACCGTCACCACGCCTACTGGCGGTTCGACTTCGACATCGACCAGGCCGGCAACGCCGTCGTGTGGGAGATGCAGCGCCCGTCGATCCAGCCCAACCCCGGAGGCGGCGAGCAGCCCACCATCATCTCGACCGAGACGGTCCTGCTGAACACCGACGGGGGTACGTCTCCGGTCCCGGATCGGGCCTGGGCGATCTTCGACTCGGCGACGGGCCGCGGCTACTCGATCATCCCGGGATCCGAGGTCGCCCTTCCGGCGGATTCCTTCTCGGTCGCCGACGTCTGGTTCCTGAAGTACCACGCCAACGAGATCGACGATTCCGGAAACCCCGGACCGAGCTGCGCCATCAAGTTCGACCCGTACCTCAACGGCGAGACGCTCGTCGACGACGTCGTCATGTGGTACCGGGGCGGATGGCTGCACCTGGGCGATGAGCTCGACGACTGCGACATGGTCGGTCCGCTCCTCTCCCCGATCGGCGACTGGTCTCCTTAACGGTCAGCGAGACCACACGGCCCGCCGTCTCCGTCTGCCGGAACCTTTCTTTCGCTTCGGCGTAGTGGGAAACAGAGGAGAGGTGTCTTCGCTCGCGGGGTGGAGAGCCTCGAGGAGGTACGCGTGAAACGCCTGTTCGCTCCCTTGTCTGCGGCTCTTCTTCTGGCCGTCCCGGCGTCCGGGGCCGACGAGTCCTTCGTCGCGCCGCCGGAGGCGATCGTGGTCGAGGGAGTCCCGAAGATCCCGACGTCGCTCGCGGAGCAGATCGGCCCCTACACCGAGTTCCGCTCCGCGGCCTTCACGAGCTGGCACCCGAAGCGGCACGAGATGATGATCGCGACGCGGTTCGGCAACGTGACGCAGGCCCACGTGGTCCGGTCCCCGGGCGGCGCCCGCACGCAACTGACCTTCTACCCGGACCGCGTCCCGGGCGGCCGCTTCGATCCGAAGACGGGAGACACGTTCGTGTTCTCCAAGGACACGGGGGGGAGCGAGTTCTTCCAGCTCTATCGCTACGACTTCGCGGAGGGAAAGACGACCCTGCTCACGGACGGGAAGTCGCGCAACACGGGCGCGCGCTGGTCGAACGGCGGTCAGTGGGTCGCCTACGGTTCCACGCGCCGGACGGGCAACGACGTCGACCTCTACGTCGTCGACCCCTCGAACCCGAAGTCGGATCGTCTGGTCGTCCAGGACAAGGGCGGCGGCTGGGAGGTCGCCGACTGGTCGCCCGACGACAAGCAGCTGCTGGTCGCGGAGGGCCTCTCGATCAACGAGACCTACCTCTGGCTGGTCGACGTCGCGACGGGCCAGACGACGGAGCTCACGCCGAGGGGCGCGGGCGAGAAGGTCGCGTACGGGAACGCCGCCTTCGCGAAGGACGGCCGGGGTCTCTTCGTGACGACCGACCAGGGCTCGGAATTCCAGCGCCTCGCCTCCATGGACCTCGCCTCGAAGAAGGTGGATTTTCTGACGCCGGACACGGCCGACGTGGACGAGTTCGACCTCTCGCCCGACGGGAAGACGATCGCCTATGTCGCCAACGAGAAGGGCGTCGGCGCGCTGCACCTCTTCGACATCGCCGCCCGCAAGGAGCTGCCGGGTCCGAAGCTGCCGCTGGGCACGATCGCGGGCGTCCGCTGGCACAAGGACGGCGACCTCATCGGGTTCACGCTCGAGACGGCGCGCGCCAACGCCGACGCGTACTCCTACGACGTCCGGAGCGGAAAGGTCGACCGCTGGACCTTCAGCGAGACCGGCGGCCTCAATGCGAGCACGTTCTCCGAGCCCGAGCTGATCTCCTGGAAGAGCTTCGACGGCCGCGAGATCACGGGCTTCCTCTACAAGCCGCCCGCGAAGTTCACCGGGAAGCGGCCCGTCTTGATCGAGATCCATGGCGGTCCGGAGGGCCAGTCGCGCCCCGACTTCATCGGCCCCTGGAACTACGTCTTGAACGAGCTGGGCGTCGCGATCATCCAGCCCAACATCCGGGGCTCGACGGGCTACGGCAAGACCTACTCGAAGCTCGACAATGGCGAGCTCCGCGAGGGCGCATACAAGGACATCGGCGCGCTGCTCGACTGGGTTCAGACGCGGCCGGACCTCGACGCGGGACGCGTGCTCGTGGGCGGCGGCAGCTACGGCGGCCACATGACGCTCGTCGTGTCCTACCTCTACAGCGACCGCATTCGTTGCTCGGTCGACGTGGTCGGCCCGTCCAACCTGGTGACGTTCCTCCAGCACACCTCGGGGTACCGCCAGGACCTCCGCCGCGTCGAGTACGGCGACGAGCGCGACCCGAAGGTGCGGGCGTTTCTCGACCGGACGGCGCCGATGAACAACGCCGACAAGATCCGCAAACCCATGTTCGTGATCCAGGGCTACAACGATCCGCGCGTGCCGCGCTCGGAGTCGGAGCAGATGGTGCAGAAGATCCGGAGCATCGGCACGCCGGTCTGGTACATGATGGCGAAGGACGAGGGCCACGGCTTCGCCAAGAAGGCCAACCGCGATTACCAGTTCGACGCGACGATCGAGTTCATGAAGCAATACCTGCTCAACTGACGCGAGAGACCGCGAAGCGGTCATCTCGCGTCATCCCGAGGAGCGAAGCGACGAGGGATCCCGTGATTCTCGCGTCGTCCTGAGAAGCGGCGAGGCATCTGTCGAGTGCAATGAAATTCCTGCCGAAGTTGCAGGATTTCCGTGACGAAGAGGCGGTTTCGGTCGCCTCTTCGCGTTTTTGTCGCCGGATTTCGGCAGGTGTGCACGAATTCGCGTGCACTCGATCCGGCCGTGTGCTACCCTGAGATTCCGTGGACAAGGCCGATACCGCCTGGCTCCTGGTCTCCACGGCCCTCGTCCTCCTCATGACCCCCGCCCTCGGGTTCTTCTACGGCGGTCTCGTCCGTTCCAAGAACGCCCTGAACACGCTGATGATGAGTGTCGCGTCGCTCGGCTTCACCGGGATCTCGTGGGCGCTCCTCGGATACGCGATCGCGTTCGGGCGCGGCGGGGCCTGGTTCGGGGATCTCTCGCACGCGATGCTCGCGGGCGTCGGGCTCGAGCCGCAGGGAAGCATCCCGCACCTGCTGTTCCTCGCGTTCCAGGGCACCTTCGCGATCATCACGGTCGCGCTGATCTCCGGCGCGATCGTCGAGCGCATGCGGTTCGGGCCGTACCTCGCGTTCCTGACGCTCTGGGGACTGCTCGTGTATGCGCCGGTCGCGCACTGGGTCTGGGGCGGCGGCTGGCTCTCCCGCCTGGGCGCGCTCGACTTCGCCGGCGGCACCGTGGTCCACGTCAACGCGGGGGCGGCGGCGCTGGTGGCGGCGATCGTCCTGGGCCCGCGGAAGGACTTCGCGCGGCAGGCCCTGCTGCCGCACAGCGTCCCCCTGTGCCTGCTCGGAGCGGGCCTCCTCTGGTTCGGCTGGTTCGGCTTCAACGCCGGCAGCGCGCTCGCGTCGAACGGGCCTGCCGTGCTCGCCTTCGTCAACACGATGTTCGCGCCCGCCGCGACGCTGGTGGTCTGGACGCTGCTCGATCTCTCCCGGACCGGCCGCGCAACCGCCGTCGGCGCCGCCACGGCGATCGTCGTCGGCCTGGTCGCGGTCACGCCGGCGGCCGGCTACGTGGCGCCCCTCTCCGCGGTCCTGCTCGGCGGGCTCGCCGCGTTCCCGAGCTACTACGCCCTCCTGTGGAGGGCGCGCACGCGCCTCGACGACTCGCTCGACGTCGTCGCGGCGCACGGCCTCGGCGGAACGGTCGGCGCCCTGCTGACCGGCGTGCTCGCCCAGAAGACGTGGAACGGGACGGCGGACGGCCTCCTCTTCGGCAATCCCCGCCAGGCGGCGGTCCAGGCGCTCGCAGTCCTCGCGGTGATCGCCTACAGCGGCGCGGCCACGTACGGCCTCCTTCGCCTGGTCGGCGCGTTCGCTCCGCTGCGGGCGGGCGCGCGCGAGGAGGGGCTGGGACTGGACGTGACGCAGCACGGCGAGGAGGCGTACGCGCGGGGAGAGGGCGCGATCCTGGTCCTGCACGAGTCCGAGCCCGCGGCCCTGGCGGTGCCCGCCGCCGCGCATGCGGACGGAGGCTCCGGCTGAAACTCATCGTCGCCATCGTCCGTCCCGAAAGACTCCCCGAGGTCCTCGAGGCGCTCTTCCGAGCCGAGGTGCGCGGCCTGACGCTCCACCGAGTCGAGGGCCACGGCGGTGAGACCGAACGCGTCGAGACCTACCGCGGGACGACGGTCAAGATGGAGCTCGCCGAGAAGGTCCGCGTCGAGATCGGCGTGTCCGACCACTTCGTCGAGCCCACCGTGCGCGCCATCCTCTCCGCCGCGCGCAGCGGCGAGGTCGGCGACGGCAAGATCTTCGTGCTGCCGGTCGAGAAGGTCTACCGGATCCGCACCGGCGAAGAGGATCAGGACGCCGTCACGCCGGTCGACCTCGCGAGCGCGCGGCCCGGCTGACGCCCCTCGCTCCACTGCGGTCGAGAGGTCCAGAGCCTCGAGAAAGCTCGCGCGAGGCGAGGGTTCAGCCGGAGCGGAGGGCGGGGATCAGTCCCGCGGTCGAGGCCCCGTGGCCGAGCCGCGGGACGGTGCCGTAGGCCGATCCCCTCCCTCCGCGGAGGCGACGATCGCCTCGGCCTCGATCTCGACCAGCATCGCGGGGTCGATGAGCGCGGAGACCTGGACCATGGACGTCGCGGGCCGGATCATTCCGAAGAACTCGCCGTGAGCGCGGCCGATCTTCTCCCAGTCGCCGATGTCGATCACGTACATGCGCGTGCGGACGACGTCGGTGAGACGGGCGCCGCACTTCTCCAGGGCCGACTCCACGTTGCGCAGCGTCTGGATCGTCTGGGCGTAGGCGTCTCCCGCGCCGAGGACGTTTCCGTCCGGTCCGGTCGCGGTCGTCCCCGAGACGTGCACCAGGTCTCCCACGCGCACCGCCCGCGAGTAGCCGACGATCGGCTCCCACGGGGTTCCGCTCGAGACGTTGCGCCTCACGGTCCCGCCGCCGCGATCGCGTCGCCGTAGAGGTACTGGTCCTTCAGGTCGCGATAGCGCGTGCTCGCGACGGCGCGGCGGAGCCCCTGGTCGAGGAGGGGCCGGAGCGGGCTGTCGTCGACGAGCGCGTAGGCGAGATCCTCGGGCATGAAGAGCGGCGGCAAGACCTTCATCCGGGACCCCAGCGCTCGGTCGGTGTAATAGCGCAGGATCTCCTCGTTGAAGATGGCCGCGTCGACCTTCCCGGCGAGGAGGGCCTCGATCACCTTCGGGTAGGACGGAAAGATCCGGTGCGGGATCTGGTTGTGCCGCAGGAAGTCGGCCGCGGCCGAGCCCTCGAGGACGCCGACGTGGGCTCGCCGGAGGGACTCGATGTCGCGGACCTGCTCGTACTCGCCGATGGCCAGCGTCGCGGTCAGGCTCGCGGTCACGAACACGTACAGGATGAGGCTGACGAGCATCCAGAGGATCGCGAGCAGCCGGCCCCGAAGCGTCACCGGTACCTTGTCTCCGTAGCCCACGCCGCTCGTCGTCACGCCGGCGAACCACAGACCGGAGCCGATCCCCGGCGCGGGCCGGGCCGGGAACTGCGGGTTGTGCCGCCGCTCCGCGAGCCACACCCCGGTGCCGAAGACCATCGCGAGGAGCACGATGACTCCGAGGATGTGCGCGGCGCCGGAGCTCGCGAGGGCGCGGAAAAGATTCAGCAGTCGCTCCGCGCGGCCGCGCTGGCGCACCGCGATCGAGAGGCCCGAGGTCAGGTACGACTCGGTGAAGTCGAGGACGCGCTCCCGGTCCATGGTCACGGCGACGGGGCCCGCGCACACGTCCAGGCGGTGCGCGGTGAGCGCCGCGAGGGTCTCGTCCTCGGAGGCCTCGACCAGTCGATAGCGCAGCCCGAGGTCTCCGGCGATCTGCCGCCAGAGGTCGACGGAGAACCCGCGCCACTCTCCCTCCGGGCTCTTGAAGGAGTAGGGCGGCGCCTGGAAGACGCCGACCGCGAGCTCGCGGTCGGGTCGGGCGGCGGTCGCCGGCGGAACGGTCTGAGCCGCCGCCGTGGCCGGCGGCGCGGTCTGGCCGGCCGCGATCGCGGAGACGAGGAGGCCGAAGAGAACTCTACCGACCACCGACCACCGACGACTGACTACCTTTCCAGATACGTGTACTTCGGGAAGACCGCCTCGAACTCGCGATAGATCGCCTGGACCTCGTCCTTCTTGAGCGCGCGTCCGTTGGCGCGGCGGAGCTGACGGGAGATCGAATCGAGGATCTCCGTCCGGTTGTAGTTCATGTACTCGAGCACGCGCTCGCAGGACTCTCCCGGCAGCACGTCGTCGATGTGCGGTTTGCCCTGCTCGTTCACGGTGACCAGGACCTCGTGCGCCTCGCCGAAGAGGTTGTGCAGGTCGCCGAGCACGTCCTGGTACGCGCCCATCAGGCACACGCCGATGTAGTACGGGTCGCCGTCGCGGAGGCGGTGGAGCGGCAGCGTCTCCTTGATGTCGCGCAGGTCGATGAACTTCTCGATCTTCCCGTCCGAGTCGCAGGTGATGTCCGCGAGCGTGCCGAGCTCGGTCGGGCGCTCGTGGAGGCGGTGGATGGGCAGGATCGGAAAGAGCTGATCGATGGCCCAGACGTCGGGCAGCGACTGGAAGACGGAGAAGTTCAGGACGTACTTGTCCGCCAGCATCGCCTCCATGTCCTCGAACTCCTCCGGAACCTCCTTGAGCGTCTTCAGGTCGCGGTGGATCTTTTCGCAGATCTGCCAGAAGAGCACCTCGCCCTTGGAGCGGTCCTCGAGGGAGAGGTGACCCAGGTTGAAGAGCGTGAAGAGCTCCTCCTTGTACTGCAGCGCGTCGTGGTAGCTCTCGCGGAGCGTCTTGGCGTTGACCGTCTCGTAGATGCTCGAGAGCTCCTGGAGGACGTTGGGATCCTGGGGCGTGACCGTGACGCGGCGCCCCTGCTCGATCCGATCGGCCACGTCGAGGACGTTGGTCACGAACACGGAGTGGTACGCGGTGACGGCCCGGCCCGACTCGGTCACGAGGATGGGCGCGGGGACCTTCTCCTCCTCGCAGATCTGCTGGATCGTGTAGACGACGTCGTTCGCGTATTCCTGGACGGAATAGTTCATCGAGGAGTCGAATGCGGTCTTGGAGCCGTCGTAATCCACGCCGAGGCCGCCGCCCAGGTTGAGGTACTGGATCGGAACGCCGAGGCCGCGCAGCTTCGCGTAGACGCGTCCCGCCTCGCGGATGGCCTCCTTGATCTTGCGGATGTCGGTGATCTGGGAGCCGATGTGGAAGTGAAGCATCACCAGGCAGTCGAGCATCTTCCGCGACTTTAGGATCTTGACCGCCTCCAGCATCTCCGGCGTCGTGAGCCCGAACTTCGCCGACTCGCCGCCCGACTTCGCCCACTTGCCGGATCCGCGCGCGTAGAGCTTCGCGCGCATGCCGAGGAGCGGCCGGACGCCTCGCGAGCGCGCGACGGCCAGGATCCGGTCGAGCTCGGACACCTTCTCCAGGATCAGGATGACCTTCTTCTTCATGCGCACCGCGTTGAGTGCCATCCGGATGAAGGTCTCGTCCTTGTAGCCGTTGCAGGTGATGATGCTCTCGGGAGTCAGGTCCATCGAGATCGCCGCCAGGAGCTCCGGCTTCGAGCCCGCCTCGAGACCGTAGCCGTAGCGCTGCCCGGCCTGCACGACGTCGCCGACGACGACGCGCTTCTGGTTGACCTTGATGGGGAAGACCCCACGGAAGACGTTGCCGTACCCGTACTCGTCGATCGCGCGGGCGAAGGCGTCGTTCAGGTTCGAGACGGCGGACGAGAGGATCTGCGGGAAGCGGATGACCATCGGCGTCGAGATGCCGCGCAGGGCGACCTCATCGACGATGTGCTTGAGCGAGACCGCGCGTCCCGCCTCGCGCGTCGGGCGCACCTCGAGGTCGCCGTTGTCCCCGACGTGGAAGAAGCCCTTGCCCCAGTGCGGGATCCCGTAGAGGCTCGCGGCCTCGGTGAAGCGCGTGGCGTCGGGTCGCGGACGCGTCGCCGCGGCTCGGGTTCGTCGCACGGGTCGGGCGCTGGCCATGCGCGAATCCTAAGGCACTTTGGCCGCGCCCGCGAGAGTCGAACTCAGCGTTCGATCTTCTTGCCGAGCTCCTCGATCGCCTCGCCGGCCTTGCGGCGCGCCTCCGCGAGCTTCTCGCGCGCCTCTCCGACGGAGCGCTGGTTCGCGCCTTCCTGCTCGAGCTTCGGATCGTCGGCCAGGACGCCGGCCGCCTCCTTGACCCGCCCCTTCAGGTTCTCCACCTTGCCGTTGCGTTCTTCTCGGTTCATCGGTGTGCCTCCCGGGGCCTCGGGGCTGCAGCTTCCGTGCCGGAGGCGGGCGTGGCGGGTCCGGACGCGCCCTCCGGCCCGAGGACGCGGATCTCGGTCTGCGGCAGCCGTATCCCGTTGCGCTTCAACGCGTCGAAGATCTCGAAGTTGAGCGCGCTGACGAGCGCGCCGGGCCGGTGCGCCATCTTGTCCGTCCAGCAGAGCAGCTCGAGCTGCATCCCGGCGGAGCCGAAGCCCCGGAAGCGGACGGACGGCGGTGGCTCCGGCAGGACGCCCTCCGTCCGTTTCGCCGCCTCGAGCAGCGCATCGGACGCGATCCGGGGATCCGACGCGTTGTCCACGGACACGGGCGTGTGGCAGCGGTAGAGCAGCCGGTCGTAGCTGCGGTTGACGACGACGTCCTGCATGAAGCGCGAGTTGGGCACGATCAGGTGCACGTCGTCGTTGGTGCGCAGGACCGTGGCGCGCGAGCGGATCTCCGCGACCTCGGCGGCGAGCTTGTCGATCTCGATGCGGTCGCCGACCTCGAAGGGCCGCTCGATCAGAATGACCAGACCCGCCACGAAATTCTTGACGATGTCCTGGAGCCCGAAGCCGATGCCGACGCCGAGGGCCGCGCCGAACGCCGTGAGGGTGGTCGCCCGGATGCCGATCGTCTGCAGCGCCATGATCGCGCCGAGGACGAACACGAGATAGCCGGTGAAGCGGCCCAGCATGTAGCGGACGCCGACCGAGAGCCGAGTCTTCGCGAGGAGGCGGTCCGACACGAGACGGCGCGCGAGACGCCCGACGACGTAGGCCGCGACGAGGACGACGATCGCGGCGACGAGGCTCGCGGCGGTGACGGTGGTGTCCCCGATGCGGAACAGCCGATAGTCGAGAACGCCGTCCATGACCCTCGGGGCTGCAAGATCAGTGCCCCGGGGGGTGCCCCCGACCCGTCAGCGCTTTCCGAGCAGCTCCAGCGCCGCGACCGTCAGCGCGGACGCGCCGGCCTTCAGCGTCGGCTCGGGGTCCGGGGCGAACTCGGAGGAGTGCAGGCCGGGAACCTTCGTGAAGTCGCCGTGCGCGGCCTCGAGCTTCGCGGCCGGCGTCGCTCCGAGCCAGAACTCGAGATAGGGCACGTTCGCCGCGCGGCCGAACTCGCCGAAGTCCTCCGACGCCATAAGCGGCGGCAGCTCGACGATGCGCTTCGGCCCGAACGCCGCGACGAAGGCGTTCGCGACGCGCCGGGTCAGCGCGGGATCGTTGTAGTTCGCGGCCAATCCCCGATCGATCTTCACGAGCGGTTCCTTCGGCGCCCCCGCCGCGACGGCCTCCGCCTTTGCGATGCGCTCGATCGCGGCGAGCGCGCGGCGCCGGGCCTCCTCCTTGTAGGTGCGGACCGTCAGCTGCAGCTTGACCTCGTCGGGGATGATGTTGCTCTTCGTGCCGCCGTGGATCGTGCCGACGGTGACGACCACCGGGTCGAGCGGATTGTTCTCCCGGGAGACGACCGTCTGCAGGGCGAGCACGGTCTGCGCGGCGATGACGATTGGATCGATCGTGTTCTGCGGCGCGGAGCCGTGGCCGCCGCGGCCATAGATCGTGATCGCGACGGTGTCGGAGTTCGCGTAGGCGAAGCCGGAAGCGTAGCCGATCTGACCGGCCGGAACCCGCGGGTCGTCGTGGAGGGCGATCGCGAAGTCGGGCTTCGGGAAACGCGTCAGGAAGCCGTCCGCGAGCATCGCCGTCGACCCCGGCCCGCCTTCCTCGGCCGGCTGGCCGACGAGGACGAGCGTTCCGCGCCAGAGACTCTTTGCCTTCGCGAGCAGCGCCGCGGCGCCGACGAGCGAAGTCATGTGCACGTCGTGGCCGCAGGCGTGCATCACCGGCACGACGTTTCCGGCGTCGTCCTTCGATGTGATCTGGCTTGCGTACGGCAGGCCGGTCTTCTCGAGCACGGGGAGCGCATCCATGTCCGCTCGCATCAGGAGCGTCGGACCCTTGCCGTTCTTCATCACGCCGACGACGCCGAAACCGCCGACATGATCGGTGACCTCGTAGCCGAGCGCGCGCAGGCGCTCCGCGACCTTCGCCGAAGTCTTCTCCTCGTGGCGCGATAGCTCCGGGTTCCGGTGCAGGTCCTGATAGAAGGCGGCGAGGTCGGGATAGAGCGCGTCGACGGGAGCCAGCGCGGGTGAACCCGACGCCGCGGGCAAAGCGAGGAGGCCCGCCAGGGCGGGCGCCGCAAAGATGTTCGGCATGGCGCGAAGGATCGTACACTGGCGTCGATGGCGTCGACCGCGCGCGTCGGAACGTGGACGAGCCTGAAGGCCGCCGTCTCGTCCCGTCATATCGGCGCCGTGACGCTCCAGTCGTTCTCCTCGGGGCTTCCGCTGGGCCTCGTGTGGATCGCCCTGCCCGCCTTTCTGACGTATCGCGGCGTCGACATCCGGACCGTCGGCCTCTTCTCGCTCGCCCAGGCGCCGTGGAGCTTCAAGTTCCTCTGGTCGCCGCTGATGGATCGGTTCGGGCCCCGGATCGGGCGCCTGGGACGGCGGCGGTCGTGGATCGTGATCTGCCAGCTCTTCCTGATGCTCGCCTTCCTGGGCCTCGCGGGCGTGTCGCAGACGGCGGACGTCGGCGCCGTCGCCTTGCTCGCGCTGCTGATCGCGTTCGGCTCCGCCTCGCAGGACATCGTGATCGACGCATACGCCGTGGAGGTCCTGGAGCGCTCCGAGCAGGGCCTCGCCGTGGGCGCCCGCAACGCGCTCGCGCGGTCGGCCGTCCTCGTGGCGGGCGCGCTGACGATCACCGCGGGGCAGAGGCTGGGATGGCCGCCGGTCTTCTTCGCGCTGGGCCTCCTCTTCCTGCCGCTCGTCGGGGTCGTGCTCTGGTCGCCGGAGCCGGCGGTCGTCGCCCCGCCGCCGCGGTCCCTGCGCCAGGCCGTGCTCGATCCGCTGATCGATCTCTTCCGGCGCTCCGGCGCCATCCCGATCCTCGGGTTCCTGGTGCTCTACAAGTTCGGCGAGAACCTGGCGACCGCGCTCATCCGGCCGTTCCTGATCCAGAAGTGCTACCTGCCGGAGGACGTCGGCGTCGGGACGGCCACCATCGGGCTCATCGCGCTGATCGTCGGCGCGTTCCTGGGAGGCCTCTCCACGGACCGCATCGGCCTGACGCGGAGCCTGTGGCTGTTCGGCCTGATCCAGTCGGTCGGCTTCCTCGGCTACGTCGCGATCGATCAGATGACTCCCGGCAGTCCGTGCGCGGGTGGGATCGTCGGGGCCCTCGTCCAGCCGCCGCTCCACCGCGTGACCATGCTCTCCGCGATCGGCGTCGAGAACCTCTGCCAGGGAATGGCGACGGGCGCGTTCGGCGTGATGCTCCTGCGGATGACGCAGAAGCAGTTCTCGGCGACGCAGTACGCGCTGTTCTCGAGCATCTTCGCCGTGGGCCGGATCGTGACCGGACCGATCGCGGGCTTCACCGCCGACGCCGTCGGCTGGACGCCGTTCTATCTGCTCGCGACGGCGGCCTCGGTGCCCGGCCTGATCCTGCTGCAGCGCTTCGCGCCGCTCGGCGGGCGCGAACCGGAGCTCGAGGCGCTCGGCCGCGCACCGGCGCATCCGGTCACGCGTGCGCGCCTTTTCGCGACGAGCCTCGCGGTCGCGGCCGCCGGCTTCGCCGCATCGCTCGGCGTCTCCGCGCTCCTGACCGCCCTGAAGGCCTATCGCCTCCATCCCCAACGAGGCGTCGGCGTCGAATTCGCGTCCGCCCTCGCGCGCACGCTCGCGCCGGCCGCGACGTCCGATTGGGCGCGCCTCGCGGGGCTCGCGGTCATCGGGCTCGTGTCGGGCGCCGGCGCCGCCGCGTACCTCCTGGCCCGCCACGGGCTGCGGCGCGCGTAGGCCGCGGAGTCCCTACTCGAGGCGCTGGTTGTGCGCCTCGACGAACCAGAGGTACTTGTCCACGTCGCGCGAGATCTCGGTGAAGAGGTCCGCCGTGCCCTTGTCGCCCTGCTTGTCCGTCTTGTCGATGGCGGCGCGGACCCTCTTCCCGAACGCGGCCAGCGCCGAGGAGAGGGCGTCGACGTGGTCGGTGCCGCCGACGATCTGGAGCGGATAGGGGGAGAGCGACGTCCGGGCGGCCGTGGCCTGGACCGTGCCCTCCGCGGTCCCGCCGAGCTGGACGATCCGCTCGGCCAGGGAGTCGACCCACTCCTCGGACGACTCGGCGACCTTGTCGAAGAGCTCGTGGAGCGCGATGAAGCTGGGCCCCTTCACGTTCCAGTGCGCCTGTTTGCTCTGGAGCATCAGGTCCGTCGCGTCGGCCAGCCGGTCGGCCAGAACCGCGATGACCTTGACCCGCGTCTTCTGCGGGAGATCGTTCTTCGTGGGATGCATCGTTCCTCCCCTGTGTCGAAGGCGATACGGGCCCGATGCTACCCCAGGGGCCGCGAGCGTCTAGGTCGGATCCAGCTCGCGCCGCAGACGCGCCGCCTCGTCGAAGAGCCGCCCGGCCGCGTCCGCGTCGCCGGCCCGCAGCGCCGAAGCGAGGCGCGCGAGCTCCTCGCGCACCGCGTCGATCGCGCGCGCGAGCGCCTCGGGATCGGCGAGGGCGAGCTCGAGCGCGAGCTCCCGTCGGCGTCCGGCGATGCGCGTCGTGTCGAGGAGTCCCGGGCCGGCGAGGGAGGCGAGCTCCGCGCCCGCCTCGGGCGCCGCGGCGCGCACGAGCGAGACGGCGACGGCGTGGGGCAGGTGGCTGATCCAGGTCATGAGCCGGTCGTGCCGCTCGGCGGGAAGCTCGACCGGGCGCGCGCCGACGCTCCGCACGAGCGACGCGAGCCGCGCGACGTCGTCCGCGCGGCTGCGCGCCGTGGCGGCGAGCACCCAGGGGCGCCCGCGGAAGAGGTCGGGGTCGGCGGCCTCGACGCCCTCGCGCCGCGACCCGGCCATCGGGTGACCGGCGACGAACCGGACTCCCTCGCGCAGGCCCTGTGCCGCGCGCACGATCGGCGCCTTGAGCGACGCGGTGTCCGTGAGGAGCGCACCGGGCGCGAGCGCCGCGATCTCGGCGAGCAGCGCGGCGGTCTGCGCCGTCGGAACCGCCGTGATCACGACCTCGGCGCCGGCGACCGCGTCGCGGAGCGTCTCGGCGGCCGCAATCCCGCGTTTCTTCGCGCGCGCGCGCACGCCCGCGTCCCGATCGAAGGCCGCGGCGCCGAACGCGAGCGCGGCCGAGCCGCCGATCAGCCCCAGGCCGACGACCGCGACTCTCGTCACGGCCGCGGCGTCCGGGCCGGGAGGCGGGGGACCGGCTCGTCCGACTCGTCTCCCGGCACGCGGACCGCCCACTGCGGCCGCAGCTCGCGCGCGCCGCGGAGGAAGGCGTGGCGGATCTCTCCCTGCGTCTTCTCCGTGTTCCAGTGGAGGAGGATGCGCACGCAGCGGCCGGGCGACCCGGGCACCGGGATCTCCCGCCCGCACAGGAGCGGAACCTCCTCCCACCCCGGCTGCGAGCGGACCGCGATCGCCGGGAACTCGGCGTCGAGGTCGTCGGTGACCGTGAAGATCGCGCTGGAGACGTCCTCGGGGAGCAGGCCGTTGGTCCGCACGAGGATCGCGAGGAGCTCCCGGGTCCGCTCGACGATCGCCGCGGACTCGTTGCGCGCGACGGTGGTCGCTCCCCGGACGCCCCGCGTGAACATGGACCGGATTATCTCCGACCGAAACGGGTGCACAATGGCGAGGCCCGTGAAGCGCCTCATCGTCAACGCCGACGACTTCGGCCGCACGGCCGGCGTCAACGCCGGTACGCTGCAGGCCCACAAGTGCGGGATCGTGACCTCGGCCACGGTCATGGTCCTCGAGAAGGCGGCCGCGCGCGGCATCCGCGAGGCGGCCGAGCGCGCCCCACGCCTGTCGCTCGGACTCCACTTCGCGCTGACGGGCGGAGGGCGTCCGGCCTCGCCCGCGAGGGACCTTCCCGTGCTGGCGCCCGGCGGGCGGTTCCGGCGCCGGCGCGAGGACCTCCCGTCCGAGATCCCGGCGGCGGAGGTGCGGCGCGAGCTCGAGGCGCAGATCGGCGTCTTCCAGGTCCTCGCGCGAAAGCCGCCGTCCCACCTGGACTCGCACCACCACGTCGCGCTCCATCCGTCGGTCGCCCCCGTCTTCGCGGCGGTCGCCCGCGAGCGGTCGCTGCCGACGCGGGCCCCGACCGACGAGTGCCGGCGCGTCCTCCGGGCCGCCGGCGTGCGGACGCCCGACGTCTTCGTCGACCGCTTCTACGCGAAGGGCGTCAGTGTCGCGACGCTCGAGGAGATCCTGGACCGGCTCGCCGAGGGCACGTCCGAGTTGATGTGCCATCCCGGGTTCGCGGATCGGGAGCTCGAGGAGTCGAGCACCTACTCCCAGGAGCGCGAGCGCGAGATCGAGGCGCTGTGCGACCCCGGCCTGCGCGGACGGCTCCGCGAGCGGGGAATCGCGCTCGTGGACTTCGCCGCCCTGTGACGTCTTCCTCCGCCGGAGGCGACGCCGGACGGCGCGAGTGAGTTACCCTATTCCCCAGATTCGTCGTCTCAAAACGGAGAGAACGAGGAGCGCATGAGAGCTCTGGTCGCCGACAGCGATCCGGACCGGCTCCGCCAGCTGGAGACCTGGCTCGTCCAGTGGGGCTACGAGGTATGGCCCGCGCGCAACGGCGTCGAGGCGTGGAACCGCCTCTCGAGCGAGAAGAAGCCGATCGTCGCGGTCCTCTCCTGGCAGATGGACGCGATGCACGGCATCGACGTCTGCCGCCGGATCCGTCTCCAGCCCGAGCTGCCGACGGCGTACGTCCTGCTCATCGCCGAGACGCGCGGATCCGAGGCGCTGCTCGAGGGCCTGAACGCCGGCGCCGACGACTTCCTCTTCCTGCCGCTCGACCCGGTCGAGACGCGCGCGCGGATCCGCAACGGCGCACGCATCGTCGAGGTCGAGGAGGCGCTGCGCGCGTCGCAGCAGGCGCTGCGGGTCCAGTCCACGCGCGACGGCGTCACGGGAGTCTGGAACCACGCGGCGATCCTGGACATGCTCTCCAAGGAGCGCGAACGTGCCCGGCGCAAGAGCGGCTCGGTCGCCGTCGTCATGGCGGACCTCGACGAGATCAAGAAGGTCAACGAGAACCTGGGACACCCGATCGGCGACGAGGTCCTGCGCGAGGCCGCGCGGCGCATGAACTCCTCGGTCCGGCCGTACGACGCGGTCGGCCGCTACGGCGGCGACGAGTTCCTGATCGTGCTGCCGGGCTCGGACGGCCTGGGCGCGCTGACGGTCGCCGAGCGCATCCGCGAGAGCTTCTCGAAGCGTCCGATCCACACCTCCGCCGGTCCGGTCCCGATGACGCTCTCGCTCGGCGTCGCGTCCGAGGGCGGCGAGGCCGTCACGGACTCCGCCGCGCTGCTCCAGGCGGCCGACTCGGCCCTGAAGCGCGCGCAGCTGAATGGCCGCAACCGCGCGGCGCTGGCGGACGAGTCCGGGATGGCGATCGACATCGGTCCGGCGGAGTAGCCGACTCAGCCCAGCGCGTCGATCTCCTCGAGCACGCGCGCGACCTGGTCGAGGTCGTTTCCGGCGTGCGGCGAGAAGCGCACGTTTCCCTCGCGCGGCGCGACGATGACGCCGCGCTCCTCCAGCGCCATCGCCATGGTCCGAGCCTCCTTCGAGGGATGGGCGGCGGCGAGGATCCCGGACGCGAGCGGCTCCGGCGTCGCGATCCGCCAGCCGCGGCGGACGAGGCCGTCCCGGAGCGCGCGGACGAGCTCGAGGATCCGGGCGTAGACGGCGTCGCGGCCCATCTCCTCGAGGAGGCCGATCGCCGCCGCGATGCCGGCGACATGGTCCGTCGGCAGCGTTCCGGGTTCGTAGCGGCGGCCGCCCTCATATGGCACGAACCCGTACTCGAGGTAGGGCTTGCCCGAGCGGTTGTTCCACCAGCCCGAGGCGATCGCCGGGACGCGCTCGCGCGCCGCGTCGCGGACGTAGAAGACCGCGCCGCCCTCGGGCCCGTAGAGCCATTTGTGCGCGTCGGCCGCGAGCACGTCGATGTGGTCGCGCTCCACGTCGGCCGGCAGCGCGCCGAGCGCCTGGATGCCGTCGACGACGAAGAGGATGCCGCGCTCGCGGCATAGCCCCCCGATCTCGGCGAGCGGCGCCACCCAGCCGTTGTGGAACGCGACCCACGAGACCGCCACGATGCGCGTGTTCGCGTCGGTCGCCTCGGCAATCGCGTCGGCCGTGAGGCGGCCGTCGCGGCTCCTCGCGAGGCGGCAGGAGACGCCGCGGGACGCGAGCCTCTGCCAGGGATAGGCGTTCGAGGGAAACTCCATGTCGTTCGACACGACGTTGTCGCCGGGCAGCCAGGGATACGATTGCGCGACGAGGTTGATTGCCCAGCTCGTGTTGGGCAGAAACGCGATCTCCTCCGCCTTCGCCCCGAGGAACCGCGCGCACTTCGTCCGCGCCGCCTCGATCTCCCGGTACCAGCTCCGCCAGTCCGCCGCGCCGCGGTCCCTCTGGTTGGCGACGTGCGCCGTCATCGCGTCGGCGACGCGGCGGGGCAGGGGCGCGACCGAGGCGTGGTTGAAGTAGAGGAGGTTCCGCCGGATCGGGAACTCGGCGTCGAGGCTCGCGGGGGAGAAGTCGAAGCTCACGCGACCATCCTCCGATAGAGCGCCTCGTAGTCCGACACCATGCGGTCCGCACTGTAGCGCTCCTCGGCCCGGCGGCGGCAGGCGGAGCGGTCGAGGTCCCCGGCGCGGATCGCATAGTCCGCGAGCTCCTCGTCGGTCTCGCCCAGGAAGCCGGTCACGCCGTGCTCGACGAGCTCGGGGAGCGACCCGCGCGGCGTCGCGACGACCGGCGTGCCCGCGGCCATCGCCTCGGCGACCACGAGCCCGAACGGCTCCTCCCACGAGATCGGGAAGAGGAACGCCCGCGCGCGTCCCATGAGCGCGACGACCTCCGTGTTCGGCAGCGTGGGGAAGTGCCGTACGCGGACTCCGTCGACGTGCGGGCGGATGCGCTCCTCGTAGAACGGCCGGCTGTCCGACAGGTACGGCGTGACGTCGCCGACGAGGACGAGGGGGAGGTCCGCGCGGCGTGCGATCGCGATCGAGCGGTCGGCGCCCTTCGTCGGGACGAGTCGCCCGACCGTCAGGAGGAACTCCCCGGGCCGGGCCCGGAAGGGCACGGTGCCGACGTCGATGCCATAGGGGACGACGGGAAGGCCGCCGCCGAGCATCCGCGCCTGGGCCTCGCTGACGCAGGCGAACCGCAGCCGCGGGTCGTGCGCGCGGTAGTAGTCGTAGAGCGGCTTCTCGATGTACGCGCACGTGAGGAGCGACGGCCTTCGTGTGCCGGCCGAGAAGTACGGCGCGGGGGTGGGCCAGTGCGAGTGGAGGACGTCGAACTTCTCGGTGTCCGCGAGCGCGTAGGCCTCGGAGACGTTCCTCACCTCGAAGTCGCGCTCGAGGTAGCTCGTCGACGCCGGATCGTCCTGCGTGGCGCGCGGCACGACGGCGTGGAGCCTCGCCCCTCGTGGCGCCTGCGAATCGCCCGACGCGAAGAGGGTCACGTCGTGTCCACGAGAGACGAGGCCGCGGGTCAGGAGGTCGATCGCGATCTCCGTACCGCCATGCGACTTCGGAGGAACGGAGAAGGCGATGGACGCGATCTGGGCGATCTTCACGTCTTCACGCTCAGGGAAGCCGCACGACCCCCGCGCGGGCGAGCATCTCGAAGTATTCCGCGACCGCGGCAAGCGGAACGGAGGCGTAGCGTCCCGAGAGCGCGGCGCGAATCTCGGAGATCGAGCGCTTCCCGTCCGCGAAGTTGAGCGCCTCGTACGCGAGGAGCGCTCCATCTTCGCGCTTCGCGAGGACGGTCTTCGACGGATCCACGAGGCGTTCCTTCAAGTAGTCGAAGTAGTAGACGTCGAGCGGTCCCCGGATCTCGGGATTGCGGACGGGGACGCGGGGGTCCGCCGGCCTCGGCGCCGGTTCGAGCTCGGCGCGCAGCTGAGCGGTCTCCTCCTCGACGGCGTCGGTCGTCGACGGCCAGAGGCGAGCCACGGACTCGAGCTCGGCGATGCTCGCCATGACGGCTTCCCGCATCGCGAGACCCTGGTCGCCGGCCATGGGCGCTCGCGCGACGCGGACGGTCGCGTCGGCGAAGGCCAGGTCGTACATGCGGTCCTGCTCCGTCTCCGGAAGGGCGGCGAGCGTGTAAGCGATCCCCGCCCCCATGTACGCGACGCGGCCGAGCTTGGTCGCGTCGAGGTTCTCCGGCACGTCCCTGTTGGTGTGGATCGTGACGTCCGGGTAGTCGTGGAAGTAGACCATCGGCACGCCGAACCCGGCCGCCTCGAAGACCTCGTGGTCGCTGCCGAGCTCGAGCGGGCGCACGTCGCCGAGGAACGCGTCGCGCGAGCCGGGAGCGAAGACGAGGCCCGTGGCCGCGTCGCCCCGGCCCTCCGCGTAGCGCGCGGAGGCGCGGACGACCTGGTCGAACCACGCCTGGGCGATCGCGTTCACGACGTGCGGCAGCGACTCCGCGGTCCGGGAGAGATGGAACGTGCCATGCGTCGTCGAGAGGAGCCCCCCGACCATGTCCATGTGCACGCCGGCGACCAGCCGGGCGACGATCTCGGGATGGCGGGCGAGGTACGCCTGCGATCCGGAGATCTCGGGCAGCCACAGGAACCGGATCGTTCGCGCCGGCGTCGGCAGCGCGCCCCTCCGGATTGCCGCCGACAGCGCGCGCGCGACCTCGAGGATGGCGGCGCTTCCGGATGCGTTGTCGTTGGCGCCCGCCGACTCGTGACACAGGTGAGCGGTCAGGACGACCTCGCCGCTCGACGGAGCCGGATCGGTTCCCGGGATGGTCGCGACGACGACGTCGAAGCTCGCGGGGACCATCTTCGCCTGGACGCGCGCCCGCAACTTGATCTTCTCGCCGCCGGACAGCCGCGCGCGAAGCTCCTTCGCCTGGCGCTTCGAGAGCATGAACGCGAACCGGTTCGCCGTCTGGTACGGCGAGAGGTGTCCCCAGCGAATCTGATCCTCGTCCTCTCCGGACCACGGCGTCGCCTGGTTCGGGTAGTCCGAGAGGAAGCCGGCCGCGCCGCGCTCCTCGCAGGCGAGGCGGTGCACCGTGGGCAGGTCGCCGTCGGCGAGAACGATGCGGCCGCGGACGTCCCGGCCCTCGTAGTCCCTCGCCGAGGCGCCCTTCCCGACGTCCACGAGCTCGGCCGTCACGTCGGCGTCCTGGCTGTAGTCCGCGAGCGCCACCGGCAGCGCGTCGAAGGACGCGATCGTCTGCGGAGTGGGCGAGACCTCTTCCAGGACTCCGGAGCGCGGATCCCAGCCGAGGTAGGAGAGGAAGTGCGCGTAGCGAGTCTTGCCGTCGGCCGGCAGGCGCTCGATCGCCGCGTCGGCGAGGCCCGCGGCGGCCGCCTTCGCGCGGATGTGCTCGGCCGCCGCGGCGTAGCCCGGCGAGCCCTGCACGCGATGGTAGCGTCCGAGCTCCCGCACGGTCTCGAGCGCGGCCGCGCCGTCGGTCTCGGCGCGGATCGCGGCCGGGATCGCATCCGGAAAGAAGGGAACGAGGCGTTCTTGAGTGCCGGCATTCCGCGCCGGCTCCTGCGCGCCGGCGATGCGCGCAGCGGCGAGCAGAAAAACGAAGGGGAGGGGACGGACCCCTCCCCGAACGAGACGCATCCGGGTTACTTGGCGATCGTGAACGGAGCGACCGCGCCGGTCTTGCCCCAGACCATGCCGATGT
>Ga0068860_100000921_pt1 | contig 32659 bp, 24 predicted proteins | sample KBSSwiS32_FD_66597 | JGI IMG/M metagenome (GOLD analysis project Ga0068860, IMG submission 66597) | Switchgrass rhizosphere microbial communities from Kellogg Biological Station, Michigan, USA - KBS Switchgrass S3-2 | ecosystem: Host-associated > Plants > Roots > Rhizosphere > Soil ... | reverse complement strand
GGCTCCTGAGCGGATCGATTTCCGTGATTACTTCCGCCACGGGCGGCGCGGGCAGTGATGCGGAGTCCGGTGGGACCGGTGGCAACGGCGGCACGGGCGCGGCCGGCGGCGGTGGAATCGACGGTGCCACGGGCGGCAGTGGCGGCGCTGGCGGCGCTGGCGGCGCGGCGGGCAACGGTGGCATCGGCGGAAGCGGAACGGCGACCGGCTATGCCCTCTACATGGTGAATTCAGGAACCGGGTTGAACAGCGGAAGCAACAGCGGTGTGGTTTTCGTGACGACAACCGCGAATGGCGGCAAAGGCGGCACGGGCGGCGCCGGTGGAACAGGCGGCAATGGCAACATCGGCTCCGGCGGCAACGACGGCGCACCCGGCGGAAATGGCGGATGGGGTGGAGCTGGCGGCGCTGGTGGCGCGGCGGGCAACGGCTCCGATGGCGGTGTCGCGCTGGCCAGCGGCTTTGGAATCAACATCACCGGCAGTATCGCGGGAAATAATTTCGCGGCGAATTCCGGCACGATGATGGTAACCACATCGGGTCTCGGCGGCGCTGGAGGCGCGGGCGGCGCAGGGGGAATTGGCGGCAGCGGCACGACCGGGTCGGGCGGCGGCAGGGCGACTGCTGTGCCGAACGGCGGCACCGGCGGTCAAGGTGGCGCGGGCGGCACAGGCGGCGTGGGTGGCAATGGCGGCGCGGGCGGATTCGCGATTGCGAATGGTTATGGAATAAGCGTCACGAATTCCTTCGGCGGAAATTTGGCGCTCAATACCGGCGCGTTGAACGTGAATACCACGGCGACGGGCGGCTCGGGTGGCACCGGGGGCAGTGGCGGCGCCGGTGGCGCGGCTGCGAACGCCGCTGGTGGCGGCGGGGCGGATGATTCCACCAGCGCTGTCGGCGGTTCGGGTGGAACGGGCGGCAAAGGCGGCGCCGGTGGCGCCGGTGGCAGCGGGGGGGATGGCGGAAATGCCGTCGCGAATGGCTTTGGCGCCTATATGACGTCGAGCGGCACTGCGATAAACCAGTTTACAAATAATGCAGGCGCGTCTTTAACCGTGACTTCTGTGGCCCAGGCCGGAAATGGCGGTACGGGCGGCGCTGGAAATAACGGCAGCAAGGGTGGCAATGGTGGTCACGGCGGCGACGGCAGCCTGGGTGCAAGCGGTGGATCTGGCGGCGATGGTGGTGCCGGTGGCGCTGGCGGCAAAGGAGGCGGCGGAGGCAATGGAGGCAGTGCAATTGCCCAGAGCGTGGGGGCGAGACTGGCGGGCGTTATTGGAGCCAATATCGTTGCTAATAACGGGATCATCACGGTATCCGCGACCGCCACAGCCGGTTCGAGCGGCGCTGGCGGGCAGGGAGGTAGCGGTGCCACTGGCGGGAGTGCCGGAGGTCGTGGAGCGGACGGCAATACCCACACCGGAGACAGCAATCCCGGCGGAAATACAGGGGGCACCGGCGCCGGCGGGTCGTCCGGAAACGGCGGCACACAGGGCGCGCAGATCGCGCTTGCATATGGTGTCTATTTGTCCAATTCGGGCTCGATGAATTACGTGGCCAACAGTGGAACCATCCAGGCGACCGCGACGGCGTCGGGCACCACGGGCAGTCTGGCAACCGCCTACGGCGTTTACATGACGACCGGGTCGGGCGTGAACATTCTCGACAACAGCGGATACATCACCAGCAGTGCCACGGGTGGCGTGGTGACCACGAACGCGGTGTTTGCAACGGGCACGACGCAATTTGCAAACGAGCAAACCGGCAACATCCTGGGAGATGTAGTGCTGGATAATTCGGCGAATACCGGGCAGCTCTTCGCTGGTTCGACGATCGCCGGCAACCTTCTCATGGGGACGAATAACGCATCAATGCTCATCCTCGATGGCAGCACCAACGCCACCTACAGCACCGCGGTGACCGGCTCAACGCAGTTCAGCGGGACGCTGGTGAAGCAAGGCACGGGCATATGGATACTGGATCAGAATTTGAACCAGAACCTCACGGTTATTTACGGCGGCCTCATCAATTTCAACACTCTCAGCGTATTCGGCTCCGGGAACATCACGCTCAATGGCGGCGGCCTTCAGTGGGCGTCGGGCTACACGGGCGACGTCTCGGGCATTTTGAATCCACTCGGCTCCTCGGGAGGCATCCTCGACGCGAACGGAAACGCCAGCATCGCACTTGCGAGCGTCATCAGCGGCAGCGGCGGTCCGCTGCAATTTGTGAACAGCAGCACGGCGGCGCCATCTTCGTTCATTCTGACGGCAACGAACACTTGGTCCGGCGGTGCGGTGATTGGAGGGACTTATGCGGGAAGCATCCATGTGCTTTCCAGCAATCCGAATGCGCTGGGCGCAGGAACGATCGTGATTTCCAGCCCTACGGATTCGCTTCAAGTTTCCGGCGCCGGGAATTTCACAAACCGCGTGATCAATTCCGGGGCATTGCAGGTCGATGCCGGTGTTACGTTGCTCAATAGTAACTCCGAAAATACCGGAAACGGCAGCATTGCGAATTTCGACGGAGTTGTGAGCAGCTCCACCTTCACGAATGCCGGCACTAACGACATCGCAAATTTCAGCGGCGTGATTTCCAATTCGATCCTTGTAAACACCGGCACTGGAAATAAGTTTTATTTCAAGGGGAACAGCAGCGCCGCGGGTTCGACCATAGTGAACGGGCCGGGTTCCAACCTTGATATTTCCTACCAGAATTCGAGCTTTTCCGTCGGCGCACTCGTGGGCGCCGGTGACGTTTTCCTCGGCAGCAAAAACCTGATAGTTGGAGCTCTGGGCACCAACGACTTTTTCGCTGGGAATATCCAGGACGGCGGCGCAAACGGCGGGACTGGCGGCACGTTGACCAAGATCGGCAGCGGAACGTTCTCGCTCACCGGCAAAAACACGTATACCGGGAACACGCAAGTGGCTGGGGGCGCGCTGATGGTGGATGGCTCCATCGCATCGCCCCTGGTGACCGTCAGCCCCGGCGCCCTGCTGGGCGGCTTGGGATTCATTGGCGGGAACGTTTACAACCATGGCACGGTTTACGCAGGGGATGATCCCGGCGTGCTCACGATCGGTGGCAACTACGTGAGCGCGAGCAACGGAAGCAACCTGCTGGTGCAGATCAAGTCGACGAGTATTTTCAGCCAGCTCGTGGTGAACGGATCGGCGACCATCACCGGCACGCTCACGATCCAGCCATTCGGCACCTCCACAGTGCCGAACACGCTCCACAAGTATTTCATCTTACACACGTTGCAGGGCACGAGCGGGACGTTTAACAATGTTGTAACCAACAAAATTACCCCGCAGTACAACCTGATCTACAGCCCGGACGATATCTGGCTGCTGCTTGGCTCCGCCAACTTCCGCAACACACCGAATCTCTCGGGGAACGAGACACGAACAGCGTCCGCCATCGACACGTTGTACAATCTTCCGGGTGGCCCCGGCAAAACCAACGCCAATTTCATCAACGTGGTCTCCGCGTTGCTCAACTACAGCCCGTCGCAATTCAAAGGTGCGCTCGACCAGATCAGCCCGATTGGCCTCGCAAGCATGAAGACCATGTCATTCAGCAACGATAGCATGATCTTCGGCAACTTGAACGGACGCTTCAGCGACATCCGCAATGGCGCAGGCGGTTTCGCCGCGGGGGTTTCGACGTTGTTACTCACCGGCAAGGACGGCGACAGCAAGAAAACGTCGGTGCCACCCGCACGGGAGGAACTGAATCGCTGGAGCGTGTGGGCGAGCGGGCTCGGTGGATGGGCAAATGTTGCCACAACGTTCGACCAACCGGGGTATAGCTTCAACACCGGCGGCGCGATGGTCGGTGCGGATTACCGCGCGAGAAAGAACGTCATCCTCGGCATCGTGGGGACGTTTCTGAACTCCAACGCCAACTCGGCCGACAGCGCGCGCGTGGATCTCAACAGCGCCAAGATTGGCGCCTACGGTATGTGGTGGCAGGACGGCAACTACGTCCAGGGTTACGCCGGTGGTGGGTACGACAACTTCGATACACACCGGAACATCAGCCTCCCCGGTTTCGTGGGAGGAACCATCCCCGGCACGATCAACAACACTGGCGGTGCATACCGTACTGCACATGGCAGCACCGGGGGCGCGGAAGTCAACGCCAGCCTCGCCACGGGACACGATTGGACCTCCGGCAATTTCACGGCTGGGCCGCTGCTCTCACTGCAATACAATTACCTGAATGCCGCAGGCTTCAATGAAACTGGCGCGCAATCGCTCAATCTGAACGTAAAACGTCAGATCAACAGCTCGCTGAAGAGCCTGGCCGGCGTGCATTTCAGCTATGCGTGGAACATCACCCCCACGCGTTCAGTCATCCCGTTCCTCAGCGCGGCATGGGAACACGAATACCTCGACGGTTCCAGCACGATCGGCGCCGACATGCTCGGAGCCGGTTTCGCGGTGAATAGCAGCGCCTTCGGCCACGATGGCCTGCTGCTGAATACCGGCGTCACCGTGAAATGGAACGACCGCGTTTCCTTCTCGTTGCAATACCAAGGAGAACTCGGACGCAAAAATTACAGCGACAACTCCGTCTCCGGCGGCGTGCGCGTAGGTTTTTAAATCATGGTCAATACCTGCCCTCATGGTTAAAGACCGGATTCCGGAGAACGGGAAAACCCTGCGTCGGTACGTACAGGTAAATCAATCGCAGGCAATCATATATTCTGCATCTCTACCTTGCGCCAATATTCGTAAGCGACCTGTGTGTGTATGCTCGATTGCAGATTTTTGTGGTCTGCTATTACTTTCGCGGAAGCTGCCTCCAATTGGTGTTCCATGGCTTTCCGACCAGATAAGGAGGTACGTGCCGATTCAAACTCCTGAGGCGCTTCAAGAGAAGCCACATGCTCTTTAGCTGGTTCTTTTGCGCTTTCAGAAAATGGTTGATTCGCCGCCTCCGGTCCGGTGAATTCATATAGTCAAGTGGACGCGGCTTCCTTACGGAACAGGTCAGAAATGGGATGCCAATCTTGGGTGCCTGCTCTGCAGCTTTGGGTGTCGAGCGAAGCGGTGCCGACGTCAATGATCCCGTTAATCTGCTCCATGGTAAACGGTCCCTTTACCTCATTTGCGATGAAAAGGCAAAATGTGGCGGCTTGATTTTGCGCTGGCGAAGCCGGAGGCCGAATGCGTTCCGTCGCGGCATTTATCCTCTTTGTTCTGATCGCGGCAACACGCTGGGGTGAGGGTGGTGCAAGTGGCTGCCATTCTTGGAGATAAAATGGCGACCCTAACGGGATTCGAACCCGTGTTACCGCCGTGAAAGGGCAGTGTCCTAACCGCTGGACGATAGGGTCGTTTGATAACGAGCCGCTCAATATCGGCAACGGGGGAATGATTGCAAGAAAAATCTCGGCATGCAAGGCGGCGGTTATTGCCACTGCATGGAAAATGGGGAATTTTACACTGCTGGTGCAGGCTGCCGTGGGGTGCCGGATTTGCGCATTCCGAGCAACAGTTTCGCGGCGCGTTCGGTGGCACCCTGGTGACTGACCAGGGCATCATGGGCGCGGCCGGACATTTCCTGAAGGAGTTGTGGAAGGGCCAGGAGACGCTCGATTTCGCTTTTCAATTCCAGTGGATTTGCGACCTGGATTGCGGCTTTTCGCGCGAGGAGGAGCTGGACGATGTTGCGGAAATTCTCCATGTGCGGGCCGAAGATGACCGGTTTTCCGGCGACGGCGGCTTCGACGGGGTTCTGGCCGCCGAATGAGGTGAGGCTTTTGCCGATGAAAACCACGCTGGCGAGGTGATACCAGTCGCGCAGTTCGCCGGTGGTGTCGACGATGAGGCAATCGGCTTTCATGGCGCGGTTTGCCAGGGTGGAGCGGCGTGCGATCCTGAACCCGAGCGGTTTGATTTCGGCGATCACCTCTGGCGTGCGTTCGACATGGCGCGGGACGAGGATCAGGAACAGGTCGGGAAACTGATGCCGGAGTTCGACGAACATGTCGGCGAGGATTTTCTCCTCGCCTTGGAAGGTGCTGCCAGCCAGCAGGATGGGTGAACCATCCTTCACGCCCAGCATTTTCACCAGCGCGCGGAATTCCGCGACGCGCGTGGAGGGTTTGTCATCCGCATGGTCGAATTTGATGCTGCCTGTGACCTGGATTTTTTCCGGGTCAGCGCCCACGGATTCCAGACGGGGCGGATCCTCGGGCTCCTGCGCACACATGCAATCGAACGCCCCGAAAAAGCCTCCGGTGAAAAAACGGAATTTGCGAAAGCGCCTTTCCGAGCGTTCCGAGAGGCGGGGGATCATGATCACCGGGATGCCGCGTTTTTTCGCGCCGAGCAGCAGGTTCGGCCACATTGCTTCCACGAAAATAAGTTGTGCGGGGCGGACGAACTTCAAGGCGCGGTGCACGAATGGCAGCGCGTCGAGTGGGTTGTAGATCACCTCAAGCCAGCCGGTGGCGCTTTTCTCCGCCAGCGCGAAGCCGGTCGATGTGGTGACGGAGAGCACGATCAGGATCGCCGGATCGAGCGTCCTCATTTTTTGCGCGAGCTTCAGCGCGAGGAATGTTTCCCCGACGCTGATCGAATGAATCCAAATCCACTCGCCCGAGCCAAGCCGGGCTTGCAACTGCGGATCGTAAATGCCAAACCGCTGTCCGAATTTCCGCTGGTAATTTCCGCGCCGCACGAGCCGCATGAGCAGGTTCGGCAGCATTGCGAGCAGCGCGAAAGGGAAAAGCAGATTGTAGAGGAAAAGGGAGAGACGGGGGTTCATGGATCACTGGCAAGTGGTATGAGAAAGGCTGTTTCGGTCGCGCCGTATTTTTTTTGCCGCACACATTCCCATTTCATTTCCTTCGGAAAGGGTGAGCCAGGCATTTTTTCCAGGACAAAAATCCCGCCGGGCGCCAGTGCGCGCTGCAACGACGCCGAGAGAAGCAACTCGTGCCCGAAATCGTGTTCTCCGGGGGCCTTGGCATAGGGGGGGTCGGCGAAGATGATGTCGTAAGTCCCAACCGGGTTGAAACGGTCCAGGTATGAAAAAATATCCGCCTGGTACACCGTGCCTTGCAGCTTAGTCTTGTCCAGATTGCGTTTGATGGTTTCCACGGCCAGTCCGTTCTGTTCCACGAAAACCGCGGATGCACTTCCGCGACTGAGCGCCTCGATGCCGAGACCGCCTGTGCCCGCGAAAAGATCGAGCACCTTTGCATCCGTGAGTTTTTCGCCAAGGCTCGAGAAGATCGCGGCTTTCACGCGGTCCATGGTGGGGCGGAGATCAGTGCGGGGCGTGAACAGGGGAATGCCACCGGCGGTACCGGCTATGACTCTCATGAGAGGGGAGTGTGGTGAATGCCGGGGATCATGGTGCAGGAGGCGGGGTGGCGGAAGCGGGAGCGGGGGAGGATTGCGGGATTTCGGGCATGAGAGCGGGAGTCGGGGCCGGAGTTTTTTTCAGCGCTCCCTTGAGCAAATTCTTGAATATACTGCCCGCATTTTTTTCGATTTTTTTATAGTCCATGTTTTTGCCGATCAATTTCAAGAGGTCGGTCCTCGGCGAGTTGATCGTTCCGGTGATGTTGAAATCGACGTAGCGCGCATTGGACGTCAGATCCTTCGCAAAACCCTCCAGCAGAAAGTCGGGAATCCGCCGGGTGATGCTCTCATTTATTGTGAGCCGGGATTTAAGCGCCAGATTGCCGGTGCTGATTTCCTCCGTGCCCTGGCATGTGAGCAGGATGTCGGGTGATGCGAATACCAGCCGGTCGAGAAACACGGTCCCACTGGCGATATGGAAGGTGGCGGATGCCTCTTTCAAGTCAATTTTCTGCAACCGGTCGCTGTGCAATATCTCGCCAAGCATCCGGAGTTGGTCCCATTGCATGATGTGGCCGTTCGTGATCGCGAACTGGCCGCCGCCGCTTGCCGCGTTGCTGTCGTGGAGATTGCCCTGCAGGTGGAGCGATCCCGCCAGCGAGCCGGACGCCTCCACCACGGCGAGTCCCGCCTCGGAAATCAAACGCTCCACGTTAATGTCCGAGAATTTCACATCGAGATCGAAGGGGGAATCCGGTTCGGAGATTTTCACGTTCAGCGTTCCGGTGGATGTGCCTTCCGCAATGGCGGCGCGGGCATCCAGCAGCGAGAGCTTGTCGGGGGACCATACAAATCCCGCGACCCAGTTTCGCATGAAAAACCTGTCCTGGATCACTGCCTTTGAGATAGATGCTGTGCCGTTGACCAGTTCCTTTTTCGGGTAGAAGGAATCCACGCGGATCCCCTCAGCTGAGACGATATGGCGGTGTTTGCTGTCGAAGAAGTCGAAGGTGGCGTTAAGAAGCCGGAAGTGGTTCAGCATTACCTCGGGTCGCGATACGTCGATTGCCATCGAGGGCTGTTGTGCAGGAGGCGTCTCCGGGACTGTGGGCGGCGGGGCTTGAGGAGGTGTTTCAGCCAGCGTGGCGGCCGTTCCGCTCGTATCGGCTTCCACAGGAGGGGGAGTTTGTTTCGGCAGGCTCCATTTACCTTCGTCGTTCTGGTTCCACGTGACTTTTGCGCCGTCGATGGCCAGTTCCTTTACGACGACTTTCCGTCGCAACAATTTCCACAGGCGCACGCGCGCTTTTACACGGGCAATTTCCAGGGGCCTGCCGTTGTCGACAGGGGTGGCATTCTGCGCGGTGATACCGGTCAATACCAGGCCGGACCATGGCATATAGCTGGCACTCGCGATTTTTACAGGTGTACGCAGTGCCCGGCTCAAGGCGCTCTCCATCCTTGCCCGCGTATCGGCGGACTGGATGTAAAGATTCACGCACAGGACCGCTCCCGCGCCAGCCAGCAATACAACACCCAGAGCTATTAAAATAGCCTTGGCAACTTTTTTCACGCTGCCAAAGTAACCGTGAAGGGTGGAAATGAAAGTCTAAATCGAATCATCGCAATGAGCCGCATCGTCGTGATTTTAAATCCTGCAGCGCGGGGGGAAAAGGCAAAATCGCTATGGGAGAAAATCCGCGGTTTTTCCGAGGATGCGTTCGTGCGCACGACCTCCGAGGCGGGGGAGGCGCGGGAATTTGCGGAGCAGGCAGTGCAGCAAGGCTATGAAATCGTGGTGGCCGCGGGCGGGGACGGCACGGTGAACGAAGTGGTGAACGGCATCGCCGGCTCGGATGTCGCGCTCGGCCTCCTGCCTATCGGGACGATGAATGTGTTTGCCGCGGAACTCGGTCTCCCGGCGAACAATCTCCGGAAATGCTGGGAGATCATCGAGGCCGGCCATACACGGCGCGTGGATCTGCCGCGTGCAAACGGCCAGGCATTCGTGCAGCTTGCGGGCGTCGGGTTCGATGCGCAGATCGTGAAGGAGACAAGCTGGGATTTCCGGAAGCAATTCGGCCCGCTCAGCTATCTGGTGGCCGCGACCCAGATCGCCTCGCGCAAGCCGCCCAGCCTCATCATCGAGGCGAATGGCAAACAAAAAAAAGGATCGTTCGCATTGATCGGCAACGGTCGTTTTTACGGAGGCCCGTTCGTGATTTTCAACAATGCAAAGATCGACGATGGCAAGATGGACGTGCTCATTTTCAAGAATCTGGGGTATCTCGATATTGTGCGCTACCTGAGCGGGATCGTGTTCGGTACCCACGTGGACATGCATGACGTGGAATATTTCCAGACGCGCAAGGTGGTCGTTCGCAGTGCAGAGGAGGTGCCGGTGGAGGTGGATGGCGAGGTGATCGGCAGCCTGCCCGTGACCTTCCGCATGTCACCGCACAAGCTCAAGGTGGTTGCCCCGGCGAAAGATTGAGAGCGAATCTGTTTCGGAAAATCCCGGAAATGCAATTCGACAACCGGAGTCTGCTGCGATAAATTAATTTCGCTGCCATGCGAATTCCCAGACGCCAACTGCAACCCTTCACGCATCGCTGGCCAGTGGGGCATCCCCCCCTCTGGATCGTGCTCATCGCGGCGAATGTGGGGTGTTTTTTTGCGCAAAAGCTGGTCGATGTTTCACAGCCCGACCTGGCGGAAAGTTACGCGGCATTGACCGGCGCTGCGATAAGCCACGGATATGTCTGGCAATTCGTCACTTCCACTTTTTTGCATCTCAATGTGCTGCATCTGCTTACGAACATGGTGCTGCTCTTTTTCGCCGGTCGCGAGTTGGAGGCATTGATCGGCCCTCGTCACTTTCTGTCGGTATATTTTGGCGGGGGCATTATGGGTGGACTTGTCCAATTGATGATTGGATTGCCCGCGAACGGCATGATCGGGGCGTCCGCATGCGTGCTTGCCGTTTTGATCGCATTCACGACCATCCTGCCCGAGTTGGAACTCACCTGCCTGCTTTTTTTGGTGATCCCGATCAGGCTCAGGGCGAAGACACTTGCATTGGGGATCGTGAGCGTCTCTGTGTTTTTCATCCTGGTTCCTTACATGGGTCACCTTACGCACATAGCCTCTGTGAATCATGTACTCTGGCTCATCGGCAACAATCCCGTTACAGCGCATTATGCGCACTTGGGTGGCTGCCTTTTTGGCTGGCTTTATGTGAAACAGCTCGGATATGGCAACCCGTGGTGGATTCAGAAATATTTTTTTGATAAACGCCAGCAGGCGGACCGCCTTGAGCACATGGCCCCGGCGCAATTCATCACAGAGGAGATCGATCCGATCCTCGAAAAGATTTCCCGTGACGGCATCAACAGCCTCACCCGCAGCGAGCGCCGCATCCTGCAGATGGGATGCAACAAGATCAAAAAGGTCCGGCGTTAACCCGGCTTTATGACCGCCGGTGACAGCTCGCTCACTGGAATGCCAGCCACATCCGGTCAGTCAGCAGGTAGCCTACTGCATAGCTTGCCAGTATGACGATGCCTCCCAGCATCCCCATGGTGAGAATGCTTCCCCAGCCCCGGTGCCGGACACACATCGCCAGCCTTCCCAAGGTCGCCGCGATCAAAAACTCGCCCAAGATGATGTAGTAGGGCGTATGAAAGAGCATCCGGCAATGCGTGTACCGCCACCAATGGGTACGCAGCGCCATTTCCTCGTAAAATGGGATATTCACCGCACCCAGCATGCCTGTGACCACCAGCCCCTGCCAGCCCATCGCCTCATACAGCCGCAGACCGATGTAGCCGAACTGCACGGTCACGATCTGCCACGCGAGGGGCATCCAGATTGGCGAACGCCACAACATCGGCCCGCCGCCGATGGAATAATCCAGCGTCCCCGTCGCATCCACGAGCCAGGCGTCGGCTCCCAGTTCGGCCAGGCCCACGATCAGGCCGAAAAGCATCAGGCGCAGCATCAGCAGATCGCGCATCCGGAAGACGTGGACCAGGAGCAGCACGTTGTCAAAGAGGTTCAGCGCCAGCCCCGTTTTCCAGTCCGACCCCGGAAACCGGGCAAAAACGGCCACCGCGACAACATTGAGGACGATCGTAATAAAGACGATAATCAGCCGCTGCCGCTCCAGATAGGGGTTTAGCACCCTGTATGATTACCAAAGTTGTCGCTTTGCATTCAATGCTGCTCTCGCTAAACTTATCCGCTCACCATGGAGAATGATTACAAAGTAAAACTCGAAGTTTTCGAGGGACCGCTCGATTTATTGCTATATCTCATCAAAAAGGACGAGATCGACATATACGACATTCCCATCGAGCGCATCACCAAGCAGTATCTCGAATACCTGCAAATGTTCAAAATCCTCGACCTCGATGTGGCGGGGGAATTCGTGGTCATGGCCGCGAATCTCATCTACATCAAGAGCCGCAGCCTGCTCCCCGTGCACCAGCAGCCTCCCGATGAAGCCGCCGAGGAGGAGGATCCCCGCTGGGAACTCGTGAGGCAGTTGATCGAGTACAAGAAATTCAAGGACGCCGCCGGGCACCTCCAGTTGCGCGAACTCGAGCGCGAGAACCTTTTCAGCCGCATGCCCGAGAAGCCGGAATTCGAGGCAGCCGAGCGTCCGCTGGGCGAGGTGAGCATTTTCGACCTGATCAACGCGTTCCAGGGTGTGTTGAAGCGCCTGAACACCAAGGAGAATCTGCGCGAAATCTTCGAGGAAAACTTCACCGTGTCGGACAAAATCGACCTCATCGTGAAAATGATGGCCTCCGGTGTGCCGTTGAAATTTTCCGAATTTTTTGCGAGCGCGGTGTCCCGCACAGAGGTCGTGGTGACTTTTCTCGCCATGCTGGAACTGATTCGCTTAAAACAGCTTCGTGTGACCCAGAACGAGGAGTTTGGGGAAATCGAGCTTTCGCGCGCCTGAAAACCTGAAATTGAAATTTTGAACTGATGTTAAAACACATTATCGAAGCGCTTGTTTTCGCTTCACAAAAACCGCTCATGCCGCGCGAGATCGTGCAGGCATTGAAGTCGGCCGCAAGCGAGGAAGACGCGGAGGCAAAGGAATTTGCCAAGGTGAAGGAAGAGGAGGTAGCCGCATTGCTGGAGGAATTGAAGAATTCGTATGCCGAGGCGGGTCATGCTTTCCAACTCGTGGAGCAGGTGAATGGCTGGCATGTCGTCACCGCGCCCGCCTACGGAAAATGGGTGCGCCAGTTGTATCCCGAGAGCAAGCCCGCGCGCCTCAGCGGCCCCGCGCTGGAGACACTCGCGATCGTGGCCTACCGCCAGCCAATCACCAAGGCCGACATCGAGGTCGTGCGCGGTGTCGCCGTGGACGGCATGATGCAGACGCTGCTGGAAAAAAGTCTCATTCGCATCGCGGGCCGGGCCGATGTGCCGGGTCGCCCGCTGCTTTACGAGACCACGGAATATTTTCTCGAGCATTTCGGGCTCAAGGGTGTGGATGAACTGCCGAACTCGGCGGAACTCCGTCGCGCGAATCTGCCCACGGCGCCTGTTGAAGCGCAGGCACCCGTACCGGAGGCACCGGTATCCAGTGGGGCGGACGCGAAGCCGGAAGTAGAGATGGCCGCCCCGGAGTTGCCTCTCGCCGAAGAGACCGCGCCAGCCCATGAAGCGCCTGTGGAAGCAGAAGCCGCTCCCGAGGAGGAATCTCCGGCCGCGACTGACGAAGAAAACCCCGCTCAATCCTGATTTATGACATTAAGCGAAATCCGCAAAAAGATCGACGAGATCGACGGGAAGCTGCTCGAGGCTTTGAATGCGCGCGCCGATCTTGTGCACGAAGTGGGACAGGTGAAACGCAAGGAAGGCGTCGCCATTTACGCGCCGGAACGCGAGGAGCAACTGCTGCGGTCCCTCATCAAGCGCAGCAAAGGCCGCCTGCCCGAGAAATCGATCCGCGCAATCTACCGCGAGATCATGTCCGCATCGCTCGCTCTTGAGAAGGATCTCACCATCGCCTATTTCGGCCCGGTTGCCACGAACACCCACCAGGCCGCCCGCAGCAAATTTGGCGTGAGCGTGGAATACACCCCGCAGGTCAGCATTGCCGATGTCTTCGACACGGTGGCACGCGGCAATGCCGATTACGGCGTCGTCCCCATCGAGAATTCCACCGAGGGAGCGGTCAACCATACGCTCGACGTTTTCATGGACAGCAACCTGCACATCTGCGCCCAGATTTTGCTGAAGATCGAAAACCATCTCGCTGCCAAAATCCCGAAGGGCGAGATTCGCAAGATTTACTCGCATCCCCAGGTATTCGGCCAGTGCCGCAACTGGCTCCGCCACAACCTGCCCGGAGTCGACCTCGTGGAAGTCTCCAGCACTTCGCGCGCCGCCCAGATGGCAGCGGAAGAACCTCACGCCGCCGCCATCGCGGGCAAAATGGCTGCCGAGCTTTACAACCTACAGATCCTCGACGCATCGATCCAGGACCTGCCGAACAACACCACCCGCTTCCTGGTAATCGGCCACAACACCTGCCCCCCCACCGGCGATGACAAGACCTCGCTCATGCTCTGCGTCCAGGACAAGGCCGGCGCATTGTTCGATGTCCTTGAACCCTTCAAGCGGCTCAAGATCAACATGAGCAAAATCGAAAGCCGCCCGTCGAAGCGCAAGGCGTGGGAGTATTTCTTCTTCGTCGACGTTGACGGCCACGCCCAGGATGAGCCGCTCGCAAAAGCGCTCGACGAACTGCAGAAGCACTGCTCCTTCATCAAAATCCTGGGCAGTTATCCCAAGACGAGTTCGCAATCCTAGGTTCCTTATTCCCCAAGAAATCGTTGGATCATCGTGCCAATGGCGTCATCCGTGGCTCCAAAAGCCTTGTCGGTGCCAAGATTTGTTGCAGCGATGATCACCGCGTTTTTTGCGGGCGCAATCCAGATGTTTGTAAAGAACATGGTATTCGAACCTGCGTGATGAAGCGCCATGCCTCCGGCCCAGCTGCGTTTTGTCGCGAACCAGCCCATCGCATAATCCTGTCCCGCCGACGGGGTGTGTAATTTCACGAAACTTTCGGGTTTGAGCAGCGCAGAGCCCGCCGTTTCACCCCGGGCATGCATCGCGCAATACCGTGCCAGATCAGTCAGCGAACAATGCACCGTCCCCGCTGGCCCTATCGCCGCGGGATTGTCCGAATCCGGCCCCGGTGGCACCGGTTTCAATTGAAGCCCATCAACAACATGCCCCCACGGTTGGTCGATTTTTCCCGGTGTTCCCGACGAACCGAACCCCGCGGATTTCATCCCCAGCGGATCGAAAATCATCGTGCGCGTCATCTCCTCCCAAGCCCGCCCGGTGATCTGTTCCAGCATCGCGCCCGCGATCGCGTAACCTTGGTTTGAGTAGATATATTTTGTTCCAGGCGGCGTTTCGGGAAGGCGCGTAAGGATTCCGTGAACAAACGACATCCGTTGCTCCGTCGGCGTGCCGGCATGCTTCCACGCTTGCAACCACAAGTCCGGTGGGGCCGCGGCCGGGGCTCCCGCGCGATGCGTGAGCAGCATTTCGAGCGTCACACTGCGCCACTCCGGCTTCATTTCATCCCGCCACTGGGGGAATGTTTCACCAACGGTCATGCTCCACTTCATGCGTCCCTGTTCCACCAGCATTGCAGCGAGCGTCGCAGTCATCGATTTCGTGCAGGAGCCAATGTGCCATGTATCGTCCACCGTCGCTGCAATCCTGTCATCGATCTTCCGCACGCCCACCGCGCTGATTGCGACGACTTTTCCATCCTTCATCATGATGCCGGATAGCGCCGGCAGTTTGTATTTCGCGCGGATCTGTTCCAGTTCTTCGTCGAGTGTTTCCGCTTTTGGCGCGGCGACGCTTGAAAAACAGAAGGCGAATAAAATGGCTGCGGCTGTGCAAAGCCAATGGACGGCGTTCACGGGCTGATCATGCCCGTGAGCGGTCGCTTGCGCGAGCCCGTTTTCAATGTTTCATCTGCGCCTGTCAGATGTTGTCCGCACTGAGTTTCAGGTAGAGTTGCTCCGTTCCATAGTAACCGCTGTTGTAATAGACTGCGATGCGACCATCGGGCAATATCAAGGCATGGTGTCGCCAGAGATTGGTGCCCTCGCCGTTCGCGAGGGCTTCTTGTGGCACATCCTCGATCCATTCCATGGGTTCTGGCAGCAGATGCCAGTTCTTCACGGGCCACTCTTCGTCGCAATAAGCCCAGCCACCCAGGCTGGGCGCCGGCTCCTCGCGGGCCCTCGACTTGTCCTCCGGAGCGGGGTTTCGCCCAAGGCTTACCGCGCGGGATATTGACGCGCGGGAAAAAATTCAACTCAAAAACGAGCAGATATATTCGCAAATTCCGGAATTCACTTCGATGTCGAAACCGGAGTTCGCCGGGACGTCAAAAAATGTTTCCGCGCTGTAGTGGCTCCATGTTTCCGATCCGTCCAGCTTCACCCGGCAACTCCCCGCGACAATCTCCATGCGCTCCGCCGCGGCTGTGCCGAAGTGGTACGAACCTGGATAAATGAGCCCGAGTGTCTTCTTGCTCCCGTCCGCCAGCAGGATGGTATGGCTGACGACGCTGCCTTCAAAATAGACGTTTGCCTTGGTGACTGCGGTGACGTTTGTAAATTCCTTCGGAATGTTTGACATGGTGAGACACGATATAGCATTTGCCAGCGATCGTTTCTACGATTTTCGATCAATGCGATGGCCGGTGGCTTGAGCAATTTAAAACACATGCCGATTTTTTAGCGCGGGCCATTGCGGCAGCAAGGCTTCCGCGTCCTCGAATTCCGGCCAGTGCTTTTGCATGGATTTTACCAGTATGCCCGCGGCCTCGCCTGCCGCTTCCAATTCCGAAAAGGCCGCCGCGGCCTGTTTCAATCGCGAGAGCGCCACAAACACAGCCTCGCGCATTGTCCATTGGTCCGCCCATGGCCGGTTTGTGACGATAATATCAACCGGCATCCACGTAAGAATTGCCAGCGCCCGGTAGGCGCAAAGGCAGGCCCATGCTTCCGCAAATCGCGCCTCGTCCCGCGCGGCGGCGCAGGTCTTCGCGAGTTCCTCTCTGAAACAGCGGCTCATTTCACGCACGCAATCCTGCGGGAGCGCACACAACACATTCCACGCCGTGATATCGTAGAGCGCATGGCGGAATGTGCCGTATTCAAAATCCAGCAACCATGCATGGTTTTTTGCGAAGTGGTTGTTCGAAGGAGCCGGATCACCGTGCGTGAACGCCAGAAATTCACCCGGCTGTTGAAAAACGCCGGAAATGTATTCCAGGCACCGGTCAAAACCGGCGGGCGGCGCGCATTCCAGCGCCTTGAACCAAGCGAAAATCTTCGTTCGGTTATCAAGCCAGTGTCGCGCTTCCCATTCACAGCCGATTCCGTCTGTTTCGGGAAGATCGAAGCGGATGTTTTCAAACAACCCCTGTTTTCCCATGGTGACTGCATGCAGACGCGCCATCTGGGAGGCGAGCGTTTGCAAGGCGGCGCGGGCGGCCATGGGATCGGTGTCGGCCAGGATAGTATGAAGATTTTTTCCTTCCCCCAAATCCTCGATCAAAAAAAGCCTGCTCTCCACATCGCCGCCATAAAACCGGGGAGCAATGCCCCCTGCCTCCCGCAACCCGGATAAAAAGGTAAGGCTTGCCCAGTCGGAAAAACCACGAACGGCCTGTTCTTTGACCTGTTTGATGATTACCGAGGCAATTTCCGATTGTGCGGATTTTACCTTGCACCGCACAATAAGGCTGCGCTGGCTCTTTACGACCACGGGATCGGAAAACGCCGCGGAACATCCTGTGGTCTTCTGAAAGACAAGACCCGCCTGATGCAACAACCCGTCGAAGTTTATTGGATTTTCCACCGCTCGCTTCGATGTACCGCAATGTTCCGTGCGCAGGAAGTCATTTCCGGCGTCGATACGTGGAAAACTGTAGAGTGTGGCTGTGTCAGCCGTCTCCACAATGATATTCATGAAGGGCTTCGCCCTTCTTCTTCTTTCCCGTTACGGCAAATCCGTCGAGCCCATCAGGAACCGGTCGCACTCGCGCGCGGCGCCACGGCCTTCGTTGAAGGCCCATACCACGAGGCTCTGTCCGCGGCGGCAATCGCCCGCGGCAAATACTTTCGGGATGTTGGTGGTATATTTCTCGTGCTCGGCCTTCACATTGCTGCGCGGGTCGCGTTCGACTCCGAGCGCTTCGAGGAGAGGCTGCTCCGGCCCGAGGAAGCCCATCGCCAGCAACACAAGCTGCGCGGGGAGGACTTTTTCAGAGCCCGGGACATTCTTCGGAATGAACTGGCCTTTCTCGTTTTTCTGCCACTCGACTTCCACGGTATGAACGGCTTTTACATGGCCGTGCTCGTCGCCTTCGAATTTCGTCGATGTGGTGAGATAAACGCGGGGATCGTCGCCATATTTCGCGGCGGCTTCCTCCTGGCCGTAATCCATCTTGTAAACCTTCGGCCATTCCGGCCATGGGTTGTTCGCCTGGCGGTCCATGGGCGGCTTCGGCAGGATTTCCACCTGCACGAGGCTGTTGCAACCGTGGCGCATCGAGGTTCCCACGCAATCGGTGCCGGTGTCGCCACCGCCGATTACGATCACATCCTTGCCCTCGGCCGAAATAAAGCTGCCGTTCTTGTGCTGGTCGAGGACGGCCCTTGTGTTCGCGCTGAGGAATTCCATCGCGAAATGCACACCCTTGAGCTGGCGGCCTTCGATCGGAAGATCGCGTGGCTTGGTCGCACCTGTCGCGAGGACGATTGCATCGAATTCGCTCAAAAGTTTTTCGGCGGGATAATTTTTCCCGACTTCCGTATTGCAGGTGAAGGTCACGCCTTCATCCTCAAGCTGTTTGATGCGGCGCAGCACAACCTTTTCCTTGTCGAGCTTCATGTTCGGAATTCCGTACATGAGCAGCCCGCCCGGACGATCCGCGCGCTCGAACACAGTTACGGTGTGGCCAGCCTTGTTAAGCTGCTGTGCGGCGCACAATCCCGCGGGGCCGGAGCCGATCACGGCGACTTTTTTGCCAGTGCGCTTCTGCGGCACCTCTGCCTTGACCCAGCCCTCATCCCAGCCCCTGTCGATGATCGAGACTTCGATGTTCTTGATCGTGACGGGCGGCTCGTTGATGCCGAGCACGCACGAGCCTTCGCACGGAGCGGGGCAGACGCGGCCGGTGAAATCGGGAAAATTATTCGTCTTATGCAGACGCTCGAGGGCTTCCTTCCACAATCCACGATAAACGAGATCGTTCCATTCCGGAATCAGGTTGTTGATCGGACATCCGCTCGCCATGCCGCTGATCAGCGTGCCCGTGTGGCAGAACGGAACGCCGCAATCCATGCAACGCGCACCCTGTGTGCGGAGTTTGTCCTCCGGCATGTGCAGGTGAAATTCACCCCAGTCACGAATGCGTTCCAGCGGCGTCCTGTCGGCAGGCAACTCTCTCAGATATTCAATAAAGCCAGTTGGTTTCCCCATCTTCTCTCCTCAGTTCAATTCCCTTTTAAATTATCCCCCGCCGATGCGCGCGACGTCGCGCGCATTGGCCTCGAACGCTGCATTGAGCGCGTCGTCGCCACTTAAACCATCGTCCTGCGCCTTTTTCAATGCTTGCAGCACGCGTTTGTAATCCTTCGGCATCACCTTCACAAATTTCGGCGCCATTTCCTCCCAGAGCGCGAGGACCTTGAATGCCTTCTGACTCCTGGTGTAATCGGCATGGCGCTTGATCATGAGGCGGAGTTCCTCGATTTCCGCAGCCTCCATTTGCTCGAGGCCGACCATCTGCTGGTTGCAGCGCGTGGCGAAATCGCCCGCTTCGTCGAGGATGTATGCGACTCCGCCGCTCATGCCCGCCGCAAAGTTGCGCCCGGTTTTTCCGAGCACGACCACCTTGCCGCCGGTCATGTATTCGCAACCGTGATCACCCACGGCTTCAACCACTGTGTTGACGCCCGAGTTACGCACGCCGAAACGCTCGCCCGCCATGCCGCGGATATAAACCTCGCCAGCGGTCGCACCGTAGAGTGCCACGTTGCCGACGATGATATTGTCCTCCGCCACAAATGTGGATCCTGCGGATGGATAGATGATGATCTTGCCGCCGCTCAGGCCCTTGCCGACGTAATCGTTCGCATCGCCTTCAAGTTCGATGGTCACACCAGCCGGAACAAATGCCCCCAGGCTCTGTCCTGCGCTGCCGTTGAACTTCAGGTGTACCGTATCCTCAGGCAATCCTTGCGGATGGCGCTTCGTGATCTCGTTGCCGAGGATCGTGCCGACCACGCGATTCGTGTTCTTGATCGGGAGCGTGACATTCACTTTCTCGCCCTTCTCGATTGCGGGTTTGCAAAGGTCGAGCAGGTGAGTGATGTCGAGTGCCTTTTCCAGGCCGTGGTCCTGCGGGATCGTGCAGTAACGCCCGACCTCCGGTCCGACCGGTGGCTGGTAAAGAATCTTTGAGAAATCGAGTCCCTTAGCCTTCCAGTGTTCAACGGCTTTCTTCGGCTCCAGCACGTCCGTGCGGCCGATCATGTCCGTGATTTTTTTAAACCCGAGTTGCGCCATTAGTTCACGAACTTCCTGCGCGATGAATTTCATGAAATTCACCGTGTGGTCCGGATCACCCGTGAAATTCTTGCGAAGCTCGGGATCCTGCGTTGCAACACCCACAGGGCAGGTGTTGAGATGGCAGACACGCATCATGATGCAGCCGAGCGTGACCAGGGGCGCGGTTGCGAAGCCGAATTCCTCGGCTCCCAGCAGCGCGGCGACCACCACGTCGCGGCCTGTCTTCAACTGGCCGTCCGTCTCCACTGCGATACGGCTGCGAAGATTGTTCAATACGAGGGTCTGGTGAGTCTCGGCAAGACCGAGTTCCCACGGCAGGCCCGCGTGCTTGATCGAGGTTTGCGGCGATGCGCCGGTGCCCCCGTCGAAGCCCGAGATCAGCACCACGTCGGCATGCGCTTTTGAAACGCCTGCGGCGATGGTTCCCACGCCTACTTCCGACACGAGCTTCACGCTCACGCGCGCCTCGCGATTGGAATTTTTCAGGTCATGGATCAATTCGGCGAGATCCTCGATCGAGTAGATATCATGGTGCGGTGGTGGCGAGATAAGGCCCACGCCCGGGGTCGAATGACGCACCTTGGCTACCCATGGATAAACCTTGGGTCCGGGAAGCTGGCCGCCTTCGCCGGGCTTCGCGCCCTGCGCCATCTTGATCTGCAATTCGTTCGCCTTCGAGAGGTAGAGACTCGTCACGCCGAAACGTCCCGATGCCACCTGCTTGATCGCGCTGTTTTTGGAATCGCCGCGATCATTCGTCCACGTGTAGCGCTCGGGATCCTCTCCGCCTTCACCGGTGTTCGATTTTCCGCCGATGCGGTTCATCGCAATTGCGAGCGACTCGTGTGCTTCCTTCGAGATCGAGCCGTAACTCATCGCGCCGGTCTTGAAACGCTTCAGGATCGCATCGACAGACTCCACTTCCTCGATCGGGATAGGGGTGGCAGCCTTGAAATCGAGCAGGCCGCGCAACGTGTAATGTTTCTTGCCCTGTTCGTTTACCAGCGCCGAATATTGCTGGAATGTCTCGAAGCTTCCCGTGCGCACCGCCTTTTGCAGCGTATGGATGACTTGCGGGCTGAATAGATGGGCCTCACCTTCCTTCCTCCACTGGTATTCGCCGCCCACATCGAGCGTGTTGCCGTTGACCTGGCGGTCCGGAAACGCGTGGCTGTGCCGGTTCAGCACCTCCTGCGCGATGATATTGATATCCGCGCCCTCGATACGCGTCGCGGTCCAGGTGAAATACTTGTCCACCACGGCCTGGTTCAGGCCGACACACTCGAAAATCTGCGCGCCACGGTAGCTCTGGATCGTCGATATGCCGATCTTCGAGGCAACCTTGATCACGCCCTTCGTTGCTGCCTTTACATAATTTTTGCACGCCGTTTTGTGGTCGGTATTCACCAGAAGACCCTGGCGGATCATGTCGTCGAGCGTTTCAAACGCCACATACGGGTTGATCGCGCCGCAGCCGTAGCCGATGAGCAGCGAAAAGTGATGAACCTCGCGCGGCTCTCCCGATTCCAGGACAATGCCCGCCAGTGTACGCTTGCCTTCGCGGATCAAATGGTGATGCAGTCCTGCCACCGCCAGCAGCGCGGGAATGGGTGCGTTCTCCTTGTTAATGCCGCGGTCGGACAAGATGATGATATTCGTGCCGGCATCGATGGAACGGCTGGCTTGCGCGCAGATTTCGTCCATCGCTTTTTCCATGCCCTTCGCCCCATCCCTCGGGTTGAATAGAATCGGAATCGTAATTGATTTGAATTGCCCTTGGGCGACGCTCTTGAGCTTTGCCAGTTCCTCGTTCGTGAGGATCGGTGTCTTCAATTCGATGAGATGGCAGCTCTCCGGTGTCGGATTGAGCAGATTCCGCTCCGAACCGATGGTTGTCTCCGCCGAGGTGATGAGTTCCTCGCGGATGCAATCAATCGGCGGGTTCGTGACCTGCGCAAAAAGCTGTTTGAAGTAGTCGTAAACGAGCTTCGTCTTGTCTGAGAGCACGGCCAGCGGTGTGTCGGTGCCCATGGAGCCAGTTGCCTCGACACCATCCCGCGCCATCGGCGCAAGCACGATGCGCAGATCTTCAAAAGTGTAGCCAAACGCCTGCTGGCGCTGCATCACGGTCTTGTGGTCGACCTCGGGTATGTCGGCCCCGGCCTTTACGGTTGCCAATTCGACCATGTTTTTGTCGATCCACTCGCGGTAAGGCTGTTCCGAGGCGATCCGCTTCTTGATTTCCTCGTCGGCGACGATGCGACCTTCCTCCATGTCCACCAGGAACATGTGTCCGGGTTGCAGGCGTCCCTTGATCGCAATGCGTTCCGGTTCTATCGGCAGCACACCGGCTTCCGACGCCATGATAACGAGGTCGTCCTTGGTAACGTAATAGCGCGAGGGCCGTAGACCGTTGCGGTCAAGCACGGCGCCGATCATTGTGCCATCCGTGAAGGCCACCGATGCGGGCCCATCCCATGGTTCCATGAGGCAGGAGTGATATTCGTAGAACGCCTTCTTCTCGTCGCTCATCGACTCGTGGTTTGACCACGGCTCGGGGATCATCATCATCATCGCGTGCGGAAGCGACCGCCCGCCCATGACGAGGAGTTCGAAAACGTTGTCAAACATCGCGGAATCCGAGCCGTTCGTGTTTACGATCGGCAGGAGTTTCTTGATGTCCGCGCCAAAAAGATCGCTCTCGATGAGCGCCTGGCGTGCGCGCATCCAATTCACGTTGCCACGCAGCGTGTTGATCTCGCCGTTGTGGGCGATGTAGCGGTAAGGGTGCGAGCGCTCCCATGCCGGGAATGTGTTCGTGGCGAAACGTGAATGCACCAGCGCCAGCGCCGTGTCCATGTCGGGATCGCGCAGATCGGGATAATACTTGTTCACCTGCTCGGGCATGAGCATGCCCTTGTAGATAACCGTGCGGCAGGAAAGGCTCGAGACATACCAGTGGTTGTCCACTTTTGCATCGCGGATATCATTCGCCGACCGCTTGCGGATCATGTAAAGTTTGCGCTCGAAAGCCTGATCATCCGGGCAGTTTGCACCGCGCTGGATGAATGCCTGCCGCATGAACGGCTCCGCCCCCACCGCGGTCGCGCCGAGTGAGGAGTTGTCCGTGGGAATGTCGCGCCAGCCGAGGACAGTCTGGCCCTCTTCCTTCACGATTTTTTCAAAGATTACCTGGCCTTTTGCGCGTTCCGCGGCGTCCGGCGAGGCGAATATCATGCCGACGCCGTATTGCCCTGCCTCGGGCAGCGTGATTTTCAAGGCCGATGCGACCTTCTTCATGAATTTGTGCGGCACTTGCATCAGGATGCCTGCGCCGTCGCCTGTGTTCGATTCGCAGCCGCATGCTCCGCGATGGTCGAGGTTTACGAGTATGGTGATCGCCTGCTCGATGATCTCGTGGGATTTCTTCCCCTTCATGTTGACGACGAAACCTACGCCGCATGAGTCGTGTTCAAACTGGGGATCGTACAGTCCCTGCTTTTCCGGTAGTCCAATATTTGTCATTTTAGTCCCTTTCTTCCCTGGTTCATTTCCCGACGTAGATCGCGTCATTGGGCCAGTCTTTTTTGATATAGCCATTTTCCATGTTTACGAAAGGCAAATAATTGCGCATCACCCGCACGGGCAGGAGAAGTCTGATCGTGGAGATTTTTTCGATCGAATTTTCCCCGTGGTTCTTGAGCAGGCTGGGGATCAGTTTTTCCTGCACGGTCTGAACGATTTCCGTGTCGCTCGCGCCATCGATGTACAAAAGCATCGCCAGCTTCCCGTCGATCTCCGCGATATGGCTCTCGAAAATGATCTCGGTGAAAATCGAGCGCACGAAAGGTTCCTTCTGGATGTCCTCCGTGAGCTGCTTGAAGGTCACCCCGATGCGGAAATTGACAATATAAAGGTGCCGCGTGTTGAACTGGCGTGTCCCCTGTGCGGAAAGATCGAGCTGCGTATAGTACGAAAGCACGCCCTCCTGCTCGAGCCGCTGGCGTTTCCGGCCGACAGTGCGAACGTTTACATCGGTGAGTTCGCCGATGCCGTTGTCCGACTCGCGCGGGTCGCGGATCAGTTGCCGGACAATCAATCTTTCCTGGTCGTCTAGTTCTCTCATGAGTTGGGTGGTGAATTAAATCCCAAATTAAATAAAAAACAAGGTGAAAAAGACATAATTTAGACTTTTTTTCAATTTTTTTGTCTTGAATAATACGAATACACTGTCCAGCATTACCAATTTCTGGAAAGGGAACCGGTATGAAAAAAGGGATTATTACTCATTCATCCAGCGTACGCTCTCTGTATCTCTCTGAGCCCAAACACCATGCGCGTGCCTATGCACACAGTTTGACCTGCACTGGAACCCCTAAAGCTTTGAAATTGCAAAACCTAACTCATCACACCTAGATTTCTGATTATGGACATTGCCAAACAACTCGCGCTGTTTCTCGCAAACAAACCCGGCACACTCGCAGAAGTATGTGAGGAACTCGCCAAGGCCAAGGTCAACATCTACGCCTTAACCATATCCGACACTGTGGACCATTCCGTGGTGCGCATGGTGGTGAGCGATTCAAACAAAGCGCTCATGATCCTCGGCGAGCATGGCGTGCTGGTAGTCGAGAACGATGTGCTCATGATTGAGAACAGCAACAAACCGGGTTCGCTGGCGAGCATCGCGCGGAAACTCTCCGCCGCGAAGATCAACATTGAATACGCCTACCTCGCAACCAGCCCGAACTCGACGAAAGGCCTTCTTATTCTGCGCGCGAGCGACACAAAAAAGGCGCTCAAGGTCTTGAGCAAGGCTTGATTGTTTTCCGCATAAGCATGCGGCCAAAATGGGGTCAGGGGAGATTTATGGGTGTGGACGGCCTTGAGTCGCATCAGCGCGGGTACGCTGATGGTTACTATTCACACATCCGGAACGGGTAATATAAATAATGAATCCAATTAAAGTCTGGCTTGGCAAACCTTATCCCCTTGGTGCGACATGGATGGGCAACGGGGTGAACTTCGCCCTCTACTCGGAGAATGCCACCGGCGTCGACCTTTGCCTGTTCGACAGCATTGATGCCCCGCACGAGCAGATCCGCATCCGCATGACGGAGCAAACTGATGAGGTGTGGCACGTATTCCTGCCGGAAGTGAAACCGGGCCAGCTTTATGGATACCGTGTTTACGGCCCCTATGAACCTGAACAGGGAAAACGCTTCAATCCCGCAAAACTTCTGCTCGATCCGTACGCGAAGGCGATCGCCGGCACGGTGAACTGGAGCGAGGAAATGTTTGCCTATCCGCTCGGCAATCCTGACGAGGATCTCGAGTGCGATTATCGCGACGATGCATGGGGAATCCCGAAAGCCGTCGTCATTGAGCCCGCGTTTGACTGGGGCAGGGATGCGCCGCCGGCCACGCCGCTCCATTCCTCCGCCATTTACGAGGTGCATGTGAAGGGATTCTCGAAACTCTGTCCTTCCATGCCCGAGGAAATCCGTGGCACTTACAAGGCGCTCGGCAGCGAGTTTGCCATCGATTATTTCAAGAAACTCGGCATCACCGCCGTGGAGCTTCTTCCCGTCCACCAATGCGTGGACGACAAGCATCTGAATGATCACGGGCTGAGCAATTACTGGGGATACAACACCATCGGCTACTTTGCGCCCGATCCCCGTTTCAGTGCGAGTGGTGTGGAGGGCGGGCAGGTAAACGAGTTCAAGCAGATGGTGAAAAACCTCCATGCCGCCGGTATCGAGGTGATCCTGGACGTGGTCTATAATCACACGGCCGAGGGAAACCACCTCGGACCATTGCTCTGCTTCAAGGGCATCGACAACCAGAGTTACTACCGCCTCGTCGCTGACAGCCCCCGTCATTACCAGGATTATACCGGCACCGGGAATACGTTGAACGTCATGCATCCGCGTGTGCTCCAGCTCATCATGGACAGCCTGCGCTACTGGGTCACAGAGATGCATGTCGACGGCTTTCGCTTCGACCTCGCCTCCACCCTGGCGCGCGAACTGCATTCCGTGAGCAAGCTTTCCGCATTTTTCGACATAATCCACCAGGACCCGGTCCTCTCGCAGGTCAAGCTCATCGCCGAGCCGTGGGACGTGGGCGAGGGCGGCTACCAGGTCGGAAATTTTCCCGTGCTCTGGGCGGAATGGAACGGCAAATACCGCGATACCGTGCGTGATTACTGGAAGGGCGACGAAGGCCGGGCGGGCGAAATGGCATACCGCCTCAGCGGCAGCCCCGACCTTTACGAATGGAACGGCAAGCGTCCCTACGCCAGCATCAACTTCATCATCGCGCACGACGGGTTCACTCTCGCCGATCTCGTGAGCTACAACGAAAAACACAACGAGGCCAACGGCGAGGGCAACAGGGACGGCGAGAGCCACAACCGCTCGTGGAACTGCGGGGTGGAGGGCGAAACGGATGATGAGGAAATCAATGCGCTGCGCCGGCAGCAGCAGCGTAACTTTCTCAGCACGCTCTTTCTCTCGCAGGGCGTGCCGATGCTTTGTGGGGGCGACGAATACGGCCGCACCCAGCACGGCAATAACAACGCCTACTGCCAGGACAACGAGTTGAGCTGGCTGCATTGGGATCATGACGAACACGCTTTGCGGCTGAAGGAGTTTGTCTCGCGTCTCATCCATTTCCGCGCGGAGCATCCCATCTTCCGCCGCCCGAAATTTTTCCAGGGCCGCAAGATCCGCGGCTCCGAGGTGAAGGACATTATGTGGTTCAACCCCGGCGGCACGGAAATGAACGACGACGAATGGACCACCGGTTTTGTCCGCACGCTTGGCATGCTCCTGAGCGGTGACACGATCGATGTATATGACGCCTACGGCGAGCCGATCCGCGACGAAACATTCCTGCTCCTGTGCAACTCCTTCCACGAGCCCATCAACTTTGTTCTCCCCGGCAGGGAGGAAGTGAAGTGGGAGCTGATCCTCGATACAAATGAGGAGACCGGATTCCTCGAAAAACCGGTAATGTGGGACGCCGGCGATGATTTCGAACTTGGTGGCCGCACCCTCTGCCTCTTCAAACTCGGGGTTGGGGAGCAATCACACGCCCGTGCCGAATCGTGGAAAAAGTTCCTCGGCAAGCAGCAAAAAGCCGCGACCAAGCCGGCAAAAACGGGCCGCAAGCGATAGGCGGATGCCTGTCAACGCCTCGTGAAGTCGAGGTGCATCGTGCCTGTTGCGCTCGATTCCAGGCGCGTTCCAGTAGGCGTTGGTCGTCTGCGGCGATTGCTCGGTGCCTTTGAGCAACGGCATCGCCCGGTCGATCCGTTGGCGGTTCGCGATGTCGTATGACTTGTTCGTAGTGGTTACCTCACATGGACGGCAATGTTTGCCCCTTGACTATGATTTTATAGACAATATCCGGCGGTTCGGACATAGCCCCGTAAAATTGCTTCCTTTATCCTGGTCCATTTTCCCCGGCTGCCCAAAATCGGGACGTTTGTATCTCTGGAGCGCTTTTCTCGTTGATTTCGGGCTGAAAACCCGTTTCTTCGTTGCCATGCGAAAAACAAAGATCATCTGTACGCTAGGGCCGGCGACAGAATCCGAGGGAGTACTCCGCGAGATGATCGAAGCCGGCGCAAACATATTCAGGTTGAACATGAGCCATGCCCCGCACGATTGGGTGCGGCAGATCGTGATGCGAATACGGGCGCTCTCCGTAAAAATGGACGTGATCGTGGGCATCCTCATGGACACGCAGGGGCCGGCGATTCGCACAGGCGACCTGCCGACAAAACTCAACCTTAAGCCGGGCGATATCTTCGAGTTCACCGTGCGTGGGTCGAAGAGCGAGGAGATTTATTCCGTGGGTGTGAATTACGACGGCCTGATCGACGACATCTCAGTGGGCGACACCGTGCTCGTGGACAACGGGATGATCCACATGAAAGTGCTGGAGAAAACCGGGAGCATGATCCGCTGCAAGGTACTCACTGAGGGTGTCATGGGTTCCCGCCGGCACATCAATCTGCCGGGTGTGAAAGTAAATCTTCCCCCTCTCACCGAAAAGGATCTGGCCGACGTCGCGCTTGGCGCGGAGCTGGGCGTGGACATGGTGGCGCTGAGCTTCTGCCGCGAGGCGAGCGATGTGGATGAACTGCGCAAGGTGCTCTGGGAGCATGGCAGCCAGGCACGCATCATTTCCAAGATCGAGGACCAGATGGCAATCAAGAATCTCGATTCCATCATCACAAAGACAGACGCGGTGATGGTTGCGCGCGGTGATCTCGGTATCGAGTGCCCCATGGAGGATCTTCCCATCATCCAGCGACGCATCGTGAAGCGCTGCATCGAAATGGGGCGTCCCGTCATCGTGGCCACGCACATGCTCGAGTCGATGATTTCCAGCCCGGTGCCGACACGCGCGGAGGTCACGGATGTGGCAAATGCAGTCTTCGAGCAGGCGGATGCGATCATGCTCAGCGGCGAGACCACCGTGGGCAAATATCCGGTCGAATGCGTGAATGTTTTGAACCGTGTAGCCTCGCGCATCGAGCAGACCGAGGGTGAAGGGTATGCCCAGGATGTAATCCTTGATACCGACCGGCAAAAAACCGTGAAGTCGGCAGTGGTGCTCGCGAATTCGCTGCCGAATGCGAAGCTCCTCGTGTTCACACGGCGCGGATTCACCGCGGATCACATTTCCAATCTCCGGCCCGCAAACTCGCCGATCTACGCATTTACACCGACCATCGAGGTCTGCCGCAAGCTGGCGTTGAACTGGGGCACGTACCCCCAGCATCTGCCGTTCGACGCAAACCCGAACCGCACCATCGCCGCAGCCGAGATGATGCTGCTGGAGCACGGCCTTGTAAAAAAGGGGGACAACCTGGTCATTTTCAGCGATCTACAGGTGGGCGAGCACCGCTTCGATTCCATCCAGTTGCGCGTTGTCGTGTAAAACGGGCGGGACTGGAATGAATACGCGCGGCAGAATTCTCGCGGAACTTGCCGCCGCCATTCTCCGACTTCAGGTGAAGAACACCGCTCTAGTTGCGATAGACGGTGTCGACGGCGCGGGAAAGACAACTTTTGGGGATGAATTGGCGTGCGTTCTTGAACCCTCCGGACGGAATGTGATCCGGGCTTCAGTGGATGGTTTTCACAACCCAAGGTTGATCAGGTATCGCCTTGGAAAAATGTCGCCCGAGGGGTTCTTCCGGGATTCATACAACTACGATCTGTTGAAAAACAGGTTGCTCGATCCGCTTGGTCCGGGTGGCTCGGGAAAATATCGCACCGCGGCATTTGATCATCGATCCGATAGGGCGGTGATAATGGAGGAGCGGCAGGCCCGCTCCGGATCAATCCTGGTTCTGGACGGAATATTTCTGCACAGGCCGGAACTGCGGAATTACTGGGATTTCTCCATTTTCCTTGAGGTGGGTTTTCACATATCGATTCCCCGGGGTGCGCAACGTAGCGAAGGGTCTCCTGATCCGGATGCCACCGTGAACAAGCGCTATGTTGACGGACAGAAAATCTATTTGCGGGAGTGCGAACCTGCGAAACATGCGACCGTGAACATTAATAACGAAGATCTTGCGGAACCCCGGATCATCAACGGGAGTTTGACGCTTTCATGACCTTTTGCTTGACGGAAACACCCCGCAGGGTCTGACATACGTGCGCCTATGATCTCTTTGCAACGCATATTCGGTCACGATGAGAAGTTTTACGATCTCCTTGAATCCAGTTCCGAGGAATCCAAACACAGTGCGGAACTGCTTGCCGCCTTCGTGCAGAACCTCAAGGGGGTGATGTCCGAGCAGTCGTTGAACGACCTCCAGCAGAGCCGCCGCAAGCACAAGCGCCTGAACCAGCAGATCACCGAGCTGCTTTGCAAGAACTTCATCACGCCGCTGGAGCGCGAGGACATCCAGGCGCTCTCGAGCGCACTCTACAAGGTCGCCAAGAACGTGGAAAAAATCGCCGAGCGCCTGCTGATCTGTCCACTCAACATCGACAAGGACAAATTTGCAGGGCAGGTTGCTTTGCTCGGTCAGGCCACGAGCATCGTGTCCACCATGGTGCACACCCTTCGCAAAGGCGCGCATGGCGAGAGTATCCAGGACAGCCATGAACGGCTCCAGACGATTGAGGGTGATGCTGACAAACACATGAACGATCTGCTGCGCGAGCTTTACAACGGGAATGTCGATGCCCGGGAGCTCGTCCTGCTCAAGGACATTTACGAATTGCTGGAAAAGGTCTTCGACCGTTGCCGGGACGCGGGCAACGTTGTATTCCAAATCGCCCTTAAATACTCCTAACCCGGCACCGGAATAGCATGTTTGCATTTATCCTGGTGCTGCTGGCGGCAATTGCCTTCGAATACATCAACGGTTTTCACGATGCGGCGAATGCCATCGCGACCGTTGTCTCTACCAAGGTATTGACGCCGCGCCAGGCGATCATGCTGGCGGTTGTTTTCAACATGATTGGTGGTCTGCTCGGCACTGCCGTCGCCACCACAGTGGGCAAGGGGATCATCGACACGCAGATCGTGACTATGGACCTTGTCTTTTGCGCGCTGCTTGGCGGAATTGCGTGGAATCTTCTGACATGGTGGCTCGGGCTTCCGTCGAGTTCCAGCCATGCACTTATCGGCGGATTGTGCGGCGCCGCTCTTGCAAAGACAAATGGCGATTGGTCCGTGCTGAAATGGTCAATCTATAATCCCGTGAAGCATACAGCCGACGGGATATGGCCGAAGGTTGTCCTGCCCATGATCACATCGCCGGTTATCGGTTTCATCGTTGGTGGTGTGCTCATGTTTGTGCTGATTTTCTGCCTGCTCAACGTGCGCCCGATATTCGTCCAGTCGATCTTTGGCAAACTCCAGCTTGTGAGTGCCTCTTGGATGGGGTTGAGCCACGGCACGAATGATGCGCAGAAAACGATGGGAATCATTGCCCTCGCGCTGTTTACCGGCACACGAAGCGGGGCTTTCGACCATCTTCCGATGTTCATGCAGTTTTTGAAAACACCTGTGTTCGAGGTTCCGAAATGGGTGGTGATTCTTTGCGCGCTCACCATGGCTGCGGGTACCGCGGGCGGTGGATGGCGGATCATCCGGACGCTTGGTCATCGTATGGTAAAGCTCCAGCCCGTGCACGGATTTGCGGCCGAGACGACCGCAGCGATCATCATCCAGACCGCTTCGCACTATGGCATCCCGCTTTCGACGACGCATGTGATCGCCAGTTCCATCATGGGCGTGGGCGCCACGAAGCGGTTCAGCGCGGTGAAATGGGGCATCGTCCAGCACATCGTGTGGGCGTGGATACTCACGCTCCCCGCATCGGCGCTCATCGGCTATCTCAGCGTCAAGATTCTCCGGCTGCTCCACATTTCGGCATGAGTGGAGAGGTGCAGCAATGTGATTAGCAAAACCATGCCTTGATACCATATCCCCCGCGGTTTAACGCAAGGGCAAGATCCAAGCTCCTCTCACAATGAAAAAATCCAAAATCCGCATCGGCCTTATCGGCTGCGGGACCTATATGTGGTGGGCGCATGTACCCCACTTGCTGAAAGAAAAACATGCCGTGATCGCCGCCGTCTCCGATCCGCAGCAATCGCAGATCGACATCCTGCTCGAAAAAGCCGGTGGCCTCAAATGCCCCGCCTATTCCGATTACAAGGAGATGATCCTGCGCGAAAATCTCGACGGCGTCTTTATTTCCACCCCGCACTCCCTGCACTACGAGCAGGCGAAATTCGCACTGGAAAACAATGTGCACGTGCTCGTGCAGAAGCCGTTCACGATCCGCATCGACCACGCGGTGAAACTCATGGCGCTCGCGGAGAAAAAATCGCGCTTCATCATGGTTTCCTACCAGCGCTTTTTTGAGGGCATTTCGGTTTACGCAAAGGAATTGATCGAAAAGGGGCAAATCGGTGACATTCGCGCGGTCGCGTGCCGCATCACGCAGAGCTGGGGGAATGTCAAGGGCTGGCGCGGCGAGCCCGAGTTTTCCGGCGGTGGATTCATGATGGATACCGGCAGCCATCTCGTGAGCGCCATGCTGCGCGTCACCGGGCTGAAGCCCGTGCAAGTCACCGCGATCACGGAAAACTACGACAAGAAAGTCGATCTCGCGAGTGGGGTGCTCCTGCGTTTCAACAACGGCGCGATCGGCACGATGAGTTTTTTCGGCAACGCGGCGCGTTTCGAGGAATCCGTCGTCGTCCATGGCACGAAGGGCTACCTCATTCTGAAAAACTGCCAGACGAAGCCGAAAAAACTGATCGTGAACGACGAGGAACTCACCGTGCCGGCGAAGTACAAACCCGCCAGTCCGGATTCCACATTCATCGGCTGGATACGCACCGGCGGCAAGGGCTACACCCCGCCGCATACCGGTCTCGATACCATCAAACTCAGCGATGCCATCTACCGCGCCGCGCGTGCCGGGAAGGCCGTGCGCTTGAAATTGTGAGGCTGATTCAGGATTGACGCTGCGGGGGCATTGCGCGACACCAGACTTCGTCCATGAGCGACGAGCAATCCATCACCAGCAGGCTGGTCGAGAAATTCGCGCTGCATGCCGATGCGGGCCGTGCATTGCGGACGGCGCTGGCTTTCGGCATCCCGCTCATTGTCTGCCATGCGTTGCA
>Ga0068860_100000916_pt1 | contig 32698 bp, 35 predicted proteins | sample KBSSwiS32_FD_66597 | JGI IMG/M metagenome (GOLD analysis project Ga0068860, IMG submission 66597) | Switchgrass rhizosphere microbial communities from Kellogg Biological Station, Michigan, USA - KBS Switchgrass S3-2 | ecosystem: Host-associated > Plants > Roots > Rhizosphere > Soil ... | reverse complement strand
TGTGCCGAGGTATATTTCATCTATACCTTTTGCTTTGCACCAGTCAGTAACATAATCCAGCAATCGCTGGCCAATGGCCTTGTCTTTTCCCCGATAATCTTTGTGCACAAACATTTTGCGAAGGGCCGACTGATGCTCACCAATATCAATCAAGGCTATCGTTCCTACCAGTTGATCATGTTCTGTCGCTATCCAGAAATTTCCATTGTTCCTGCAGTAAAAATTTTCTACATTCAACAAGTCGGGCTGATCCGCAATTGTAACAGGCACCCCGAATTCATTTTGCTGTATATCGAGGATAAGATCAATTACCGGCTGTTCATATTTTTTGCTGTAGACCGCTATTTCCATCATGTTAACTTTTCGATCGCCTGCTGGTGGCGGTATTTGTTCTGCCTACTTCTTCTTCTTGAGCGATTGCTTGAACTGCAGAATGCTGACCATGTCTTTCACGCCGGGGCTTTTTTCGAATTTGCTGTTAATATCAATTCCGTAGAAATCCGGATGTTTGAAAGCTCTTATTTTTTCAGCGTCTGCCGGACCAATGCCGCCACTTAAAAAAAAAGGTTTTTCTATCTTGGCTTTGGTTAGTTTTTTCCAGTCGAATTGCACACCGGTACCACCTGCACTGCCATTTTTCGCTGCCGTATCAAAAAGATAATAATCACATACTTCGTCAAATTCGCTGACCAGTTCATCCACATCTATTTTTCCATCGCCTATCTTAAACACCTTTATTACCTCAGTTTTTTCTGACAGCTGTTCGCACAAAAGCGGTTCTTCCTCTCCGTGCAACTGCACTACATCCAGCTCGTATTCTTCCAGCAGTTCCATAATCTCGTCGTACCCTGCATCAACAAACACGCCCACTTTCTTTATATCGAGATCGGCAACCTTCACGGCATCGCCGCTTATTTTATTTTTCATGTACCTCGGCGACTGTTCATAAAAATTAAGCCCTGCGAACTCAATACCAAGTCCATCTAACTGCGTTAATTGTTTAATATCTGTTATTCCGCACACTTTAATATTCACTATAATAGTTTTATTTGATTGATGAATTCTACAATATGTTTGTTTAATGCTAATATTCTTTAAGATTGGCGGCAAACAAACCTACCTTATCCAGCTCTTTTATACCCGGCGCCAGTTCAAACCTGCTGTTGATATCAACAGCAAACAATGCTTTTGCAACGGGTTCAACTGTAAATGCTTTCAACCTGTCTTCATCACCCGGTTCTATGCCCCCACTCAAAAAGAAAGGCTTACCTATGGTTTGTCCCTGTAACATATTCCAGTCGAATTTTTTACCTGTACCGCCGTAACCGGCGCCCATAGTATCAAACATAAACATATCGCACACATCCATAAAAGGGCGTATCATCCATTGCACACTATCGTTATCACTTAGCCTGAATGCTTTTACCACAGACACATAATCAGCAATTTTTTCACAATATCTTGGGCTTTCGTCTCCGTGTAACTGCACCATGTGCAACCTGCATTCGTCTACCATGTGCAGTACCTCTTCTACCGGTGCATTGACAAATACACCTACTTTATTTATATTGTTTTCCTTTCTTATCTGGGTAGTGGTCATGTGTTTAAAAACATAACGGGGGCTTTTCGGATAAAAAATAAATCCAGCGAACGCCACACCCAGATCTGCCAGCTTATCCACCTGTTCAATCTGTGTCATGCCGCATACTTTAATTCTCATGCAGAAGAATTTTAAGGTTAAAAAGCATCCGGCCTGCAATCGTTCGTATCCATAGCAAGCCGCGGTCAGGCGGGCCTGGAGGATACAGCAAGTTCCTGTACAAATTTCGCAAAAGCTTTTCCGGGATCGCGTTCTTTCATAAAATTTTCTCCGACCAGGAAGCCATCGAACCCGTTCTCCCTGAACAATTGTATAGTAGTAACTGCATCAATACCACTTTCGGCAATTTTTATTTTACCCGCAGGTATTTTTTGGGCCATTGCCAGGCTTCTTTGTATGTCTACCTCAAATGTTTTCAGGTTTCGGTTGTTAATACCTATTATTTCGGTAGCATCGCAGATATGTTCCAGTTCCTCCGCTGCATGCAATTCCAGTAAAACTTCCAGCCCGAGATTCTTTGCAAATGCCGCCAACTGTTTAACTTCCTGCACACTTAAACAGGCAGCGATTAAAAGAATAACATCTGCGCCCATTGCCTTTGCTTCCAGCAGTTGGTATTCATCAATAATAAAATCTTTTCTAAGAATAGGTATCGGGTTCTTCCTGGCTGCCGTTAGGTCTGCGGCACTACCACCAAAAAAATGTTCATCGGTTAATACAGACAGGCAGGAAGCTCCATTCTCAGCATACGCCGTTGTGACCGCTGCAACATCGGCTTCTGCATTAATAATACCTTTCGAGGGCGACCGTCGCTTGAATTCTGCAATAATGCCGTTCCTGCTTTCATCCAGTAAAAAACTTCTCAAAGAAAACGTCTTCCTGGAAAACAAAGCAGCTTTTTCCAGCTCCGCCAATGGTACTGCCTGCTTCCGTTGGGCAATTTCCTGCTTTTTATGTTGTATTATTTTGTCAAGAATGTTCATCATTTGCTTTTGATTGACCGGGTCCATCCTGTTAATGGCCCGCATCATTGCGTATTCACTGCAATGCTATTAATTTTTTCAATACTTCATGTGCTTTTCCGCTTTCCAGGCTTTCTACGGCCGCCGCATAGGCATCATCATAGGTTGCGTAGGCGGCTGTGCAATGCAGCGCCATAGCAGCGTTTGCCAATACTACTGCATTTTGGGCCCAGCTGCCTTCTCTTTTTAATATTTTTGAAAATACCTTCGCAGATTCTTCCACTGTACTGCCGCCATAAATATCGGTTGCCTGTACGGACCGTTTGCCCAATTGCTGCGGTGTCATTATTTTTTCGCCTTTATTCGTAATTACTTTTGTATCGTTGGTAAGCGAAATCTCGTCATAGCCATCCAGGCTGTGTATAATCGTAAACGCTTTACCACCCTGTTGCAGCAGGTAATTGTATATACGCGCCATCTCCAGGTTATACACACCCACCAGTTGAAATGCAGGGAAGGCCGGGTTCACCATTGGTCCCAGCATATTAAAAAAAGTACGTACCCCGAGATTTTTCCTGATGGTACCCACAGCTTTCAAAGCGGGGTGGAACAAAGGAGCATGCAGGAAGCAGATACCTGCTTCCTCTAATTCTTTTTTTAAACCGCCGGCATCGTTCTTGAATTGATACCCGAGTTGCTCCATTACATTAGAAGCGCCGCTTACAGAAGTAGCACCATAATTGCCGTGCTTGGCCACTTTTTGACCGGCACCGGCCACGATAAAACAGGCCAGGGTGGAGATATTGAATGTATTCTTTCCATCACCACCCGTTCCCACAATGTCAAGCGTTTTGTGATTGTCCAAATCAACCCGCACGCAAAGCTCCAGCAATGCATCCCTGAAGCCCTGCAATTCTTCTATGGTGATGCTGCGCATGAGGTATACCGTCATAAAAGATGTTACCTCGTGTTCATTGTACACTGATTTGCTGATATTAACCAGCACCTCTTTCGCCTGTTCGCGGCTAAGGGCTTTGTGTTCAAATAAATATTGTAATATTTTCTTCATTGTCTGAACCACGATTTTAAACGATTAGACTGATAATTCTGATCTCTTGCCCTGCCACAATAGCTATAAGATAGCATACTTATTTAGCCTCCTTAAACTTATTGTTATACAATCTTTTCCATTCAAGACTGTTCGCTCCGAAATTTATAAGTAATCCGACTTCAAGGTTAAACGCTTCCAAATAATTTTTCCCTTGCGCGAGGTGAACCGATTCCAGCTTTATCTGCGCTTTTAATTCAACGCTAATCTTATTTTCTACCAAAAAATCAGTTCTTCGTTCCCCAACCTGCACATTCTTGTAAAAAAACCGGCATACTTATTTCACGCCCAAAAACAATACCCATTAAATGCAACTCAACTGCCAACGCCCTTTGATAAACCACTTCCTGGAACCCATTGCCCAAAGCCGTATGCACATTCATTGCGGCTCTTAATATTTTTTCCGTAATATCACTGTATTTGTAGTCCATTAGCAATGTCAGTCTAATCGTCTAAAATCGTGGTTCAGACACCCAACCAGTTCCGTATTATCTTTTCTCCCAATGGCGTCAATACACTCTCCGGATGAAACTGGACGCCCTGTACATCATACTTTTTATGCTGCAGGGCCATGATATAATTGTTATCATCCCGCGCGGTTATTTCAAGATCGGACGGAAAATTTTTTTCTGACACCACCCATGAATGGTAACGGCCCACATGAAAACTACCCGGCAGACCATTGAACAAAAAACTTTTACTGCCCGATGCGCCTGTTATGGGTGTTACTGGCAGTGCCACCCCATGATACACGGTGCTTAGATTGGTTAATGCAGCACCGAAAGCCTGGCCAATGGCCTGGTGACCAAGACATACACCCAATATGGATTTTGAAGCAGCATATTCTTTTATCAATGGCAGCAATAAACCTGCTTCTTCAGGAATACCGGGGCCCGGCGATAAAATTATTTTATCAAATTCTTTTACCTTTTCCAGTGGCAGCATATCGTTGCGGTACACCTCTACGGACTGATGCAATATTTTTTCTACCAGGTGCACCAGGTTATAGGTAAAAGAATCATAATTATCGAAGACTAATATTTTCATACTATTTAGTTCTATGTTCTTAGTTCCTGGTTCGTTCGTCACAAAGGACTTGAACTGAGAATCGAAAACTGTTAAATGTTTTCAGCGAATACAATTGCTTTTGTAAGCGCCCCTAATTTATTGTTCACTTCCTGTAATTCATTTTCAGGTTGGCTGGCGGCTACTATTCCCGCACCAGCCTGGTATACCAATGTATTCTGCCTGCTTAAAAACGTGCGGATCATAATAGCATGGTTGCAACTGCCGTCAAAACCCATAAACCCGATGCCGCCGCCATAATTATTGCGGGCCGTTGGTTCAAACCCATCTATCAGCTGCATAGCTTTTATTTTGGGTGCACCGCTTAATGTGCCGGCCGGAAAGGTTTTGGCAAGCAGTTCAAAAGGATTGGTGCCAGGACGAACGACACCGGTTACTTCACTTACCAGGTGTATTACATGGCTGAAGTATTGCACCTCGCGGTAGTGCTCCACTTTTACATCATCACAAAGACGGCTGAGATCATTCCTGGCCAAATCAACCAGCATTACGTGTTCAGCATTTTCTTTTGCATCGAGCAATAGCCGGTCGGCTTCGCGCTTGTCGGTTTCATCATCGCCCGTTCTTTTAAATGTGCCGGCTATCGGGTGCACAATCGCTTTACCATTTTTGATAATCATCTGCGCTTCGGGCGATGAACCCATTAGTTTATAATCGCCGTAATCGAAGAAAAAAAGATAAGGAGAAGGGTTAATGCTGCGCAATGCCCGGTACACATTCAGTTCATCGCCCATAAACGGTTGTTCAAAACGACGGCTCAACACAATCTGGAATACATCGCCCCGGTGACAACTGGCAATGCCTTTTTTAACCATGGCCATGTATTCTTCATTGCTCATATTGCTGGTTTCCCCACCAACAGCTTTAAAAGGATAGGCAGGGACATCTTTGCTTTTGATGAGGCTTTCTACCACCGCCAGTTCCGATTCAATACCCGCAATAAGGTTTTCACAAATGTATAACTCATCCTTGTAGTGGTTAATGGCAATAACGTATTGGTATAACCGGTATCGCATAAGCGGGATCATATCAGCCTCGTGCTGCAGGGGCCGATTCCCGAACTTAATGGTATCAAAAAATTGCACTGCATCAAAACTGGTGTAGCCATACAAACCCTGCGCACAGGACGCTTCTTTTGTTGCGAGCACTATTTCAAACCGATGCATAAAATCCCATAGCAATTGTGGCACCTGGTTAGTGTCGGTGATGGCAATTCTTTCAGGTTCCTGGCCGGGCAGTTTGTATTCGACACTGCTGGTGGAAGTAATTTCTATTCCTGCAATGGCATTGATACCAATAAAAGAAAAACTGTTGTCAGCCGCATGGTTATCGGTGCTTTCCAGTAAAACCGTATCGCGAAAACGGTCACGCAGCCGCAGGTAAATACCCACCGGCGTAAATACATCCGCCAGCATCTTTTTACAGGTAGTTGTTACTGTTATTTTCTTCATATCGCTGATTTACCTTTTTACCCGCCACCCGTATCTCCGATACTTCTTACCGCTCTGCAGGCAGGAAGAGGTGTCATCGCAACGCGATGACGGGAGGTTGATTTATTTGACCTGTACCAATAAAAAAGCCCCGAATATATCGGGGCCTGAATATAGTATGATGCCAATGGTTATAGCATTACTTGCCCCTTTTGAGGTTTGTATGCCACCACCACTGAATATTTTTTGCTGATTTTGTCATTGCTGTGCAAATATGAGTGAGAAAGTTTACATGGGCAAATATTTTTTATCATTCCTGCGCTAAGCTGTTTCACGATAGGTAATTACGACTGCTGCCATAAAATATTTTTAACAATCCTCGCCAGCCTGTTATTCTTTTGTTCAAAATAGCGAATTTTAACCCATGGGTTCATACCACTGCTTTATTCTGCCCGGCCTTAATAATTCCGGCCCGCAACACTGGCAAACACTCTGGGAAAACGACTATGGAATGACACGCATTGAGCAGCGCGACTGGGATACGCCGGTTTGCGGTGACTGGATAGCGTCCGTTGATGCCGTGGTGAAACAATACCCGCCCGAAAGGGTTGTTTTAATTGGCCATAGCTTAGCCTGTTGCAGCATTGCGCATTGGGCCAAAACTTACAACAGAAAAATCAAAGCTGCTTTGCTGGTAGCCCCAAGCGATGTGGAAGCGCCTTCCTATCCGCCGGGCACTACAGGTTTTACACCAATGCCACTCAATAAACTGCCGTTCAGTTCCACTGTTGTTGCCAGTACAAATGATGAATATGTAAGCTTTGAAGGAGCTGCCTATTTTGCTGAATGCTGGGGAAGCCGTTTCGTGAACGCGGGAGCATTGGGACATATCAACAGCGCTTCCAATATCGGCAACTGGCTCCCGGGATATCAAATTTTACAAACACTGATTAATAAACCCTGACATGCTTATTCAAAACAAACAGATCGGGAAAAAAGGAATGTTTTATGTAGGCCAGGATGGAGCTGTTCTTGCAGAAATGGTATATTCAACACCCACCGCAGATAAAATGATCATTGAACATACTGAGGTAGACGATTCGTTGAAAGGGAAGGGTGTTGGATTGCAATTGCTAAACACTGCCGTGGCGTATGCGCGTACTCACAACATTAAAATTGTACCGCTTTGTCCTTTCGCAAAATCAATATTTGATAAAAAGCCGGAGCTGGCGGATGTGCTGTTTGATTCCGGACGGTGAGACATTGACGGAGCAGTCGGGTTCCGGTCAGTGAGACACTGACCGGGGCGTTAGTCAGTAAGACACTGCCGGAGCGTTAACAGTTCTTAGTTCCTGGTTCGCTGAGTTCTCAGCCCGGCGGCTGCATGAACGAAACCCTAATTTCCCGTCGGTGAGGACACCGACCGGGGCGCGAAGAACGGACTATGAACTACAGACTAAGAACTAAAGAACTCCTTTCGTACTTGGCAAATAATTACTCAGCGGGTCACGCTTTACCGCCATACGGATGGCTTTTGCAAACGCTTTGAAGATGGCTTCTATTTTGTGGTGCTCATTGTCGCCATGACATTCAATATTAAGGTTACACCTGGCAGCATCCGAAAAGGATTTAAAAAAATGAAAAAACATTTCGGTTGGCATTTCGCCGATTCTTTCGCGCCGGAAGGAAGCGTTCCATACTATCCAGTTACGGCCGCCAAAATCAATTAATACTTTTGCGTCTGCTTCATCCATCGGCAGTGCAAACCCATAACGCTCCATCCCACGTTTATCTGCCAGCGCTTTTGCAAAGGCTTCGCCCAGCGCAATGCCGGTATCTTCAATGGTATGGTGCTCATCAATATGCAAATCACCGTTTGAACGAATGGTAAGATCCATTTTTCCATGGCGGGCTATCTGCTCCAGCATGTGATCAAAAAAACCAAGACCGGTAACAATGCTGGCTTTGCCACGCCCATCAATATTCAGATCAATTTTTATTTGTGTTTCATTGGTATTCCTTTCGTGCACTACCTGCCGTAAACCCAGCCGCAGGTATTCATATATTTCAGCCCATTGGGTTGTTTCCAATGCAATAGTGCCATCATTGTGCAGGGAGGCGGCTTTATCTGCTATTTCGCCCGCGCCGAGATCGGGATCATTGTTTAGCCAGATACCCCGGCAACCCAGGTTTTTTGCCAGTTGTATATCCGTTATACGATCCCCGATGACATAAGAATTTTCGATATCATATTTTTCAGTATTCAAATATCCAGTGAGCATACCTATACCCGGTTTGCGTGTGGGCGCATTGTCTTTTGGATAACTGCGATCAATATGAACGGCACTGAAATGAATACCCTCTCCTTCCAAACTTTTCATAACCAGGTTATGCAGGGGCCAGAAAGTATTTTCGGGAAAAGCATCTGTACCCAATCCATCCTGGTTGGTGACCATTACCAGCTCGTAGTCAAACTCACGGGCTATACGGCCCATGTATTCAAACATCTGCGGGTAAAAACTTAGTTTATCGAATGAATCCAATTGATAGGTAGGCGGCGCTTCATGAATCAGCGTTCCATCACGATCAATAAAAAGTATTCTTTTCATAGAAGAAATTTCTGACGTCTGATTGCAGGATTGCTGGTTTCTTCCATGTGGTTATGCTTAGTCATTGGTAAATATGTTATCTAGCTAATTTTCTACATACCCCTTTCGGGTCTGCCTCAAGCCGGCAGGGCTTCGTACCCGCAACGCCGCTGCGTTTTCCTCTTGGGCTATGATTCAGCTGCAACAAGTGTTTCAGCCATCGCTTTTTTCAACTTTAGAATAAAGCTGACGGAAAAGCGAGGCGGCTTATGCAGGTACTGGTGTTGTTCTGTTATATGCCAGGCCTCACTTGCATTTAGTTGCTGGAAAGGAAACCATAGCCACATTCAAAAAAGAGTAATTTATTTTTCTCCAGTAATTAATAAACCCCTTCTTTTTCATTACTAACAGGTCTTTCAAAACAATCAAATCTTTAGGAACTATCATCAATGTTTGGCAGGTGCCTTTTTTCCCGGGGTGGCTGGTTTTTTTACAGCGGGTGCTGCCGAAGTTTTTGCAACAGTCGCTGGTCCTGTACCCCGCGCTGCTTTTACATCTGCTGCTGTAACGGCGCTTGCCTTATTACCAAAACTATTTCTCACATAGGTTAACGCATCTGCTATCTGCTGATCAGTAAGTTGTCCTTTTTGCGGCGGCATGGGGTTGTGGAAATCATCGCCGTCAATTTCTATCTCACCCCCTTTTAAACCGTTTAATACAAGCTTTGCCAGGGCTTTTTTATCGCCCAATACCCATTTCGTTTTTACAAGGGGTGGGTTCATACGCTGAACACCCAGCCCGTCGGCCTGGTGGCAAGCCAGGCAGGTGCCGGCATATACTTTTTGCCCGCGTTCGATGGATGCTTTGATGGCTGGTTGCTGTTTAGTTGTGAATGAAGATGCTAATAAAAAGAATAGGACGATTGTAAAAAAAATACCTTTCATAATTCCTAATAAGCCGCATCACTTACCGCAGTACAAGTGAGTGACACAACGATGTTTAATTGAAATACTGCTGTTTGATAAAAATTATTTTCCGTTATAAGAAATTTTCCAGACTGTTCCATTGTTGTCATCGGCTACATACAAAGAACCATCGGTTCCCTGCGCCAAACCGCAGGGACGGTAAGTGGCCCTGTTGATATTGGCGCCAGCGAAACCATTTGCAAAAACCTCCCATTTAGCCGTGGGCATTCCATTTTTAAAAGGAACAAAGACTACAAAATAACCAGCCTGCGGTTCAGGGCTGCGGTTCCAGGAGCCATGAAATGCAATGAACGCCCCGTTTTTGTACCTGGCGGGAAATGAATTGCCTGTATAAAATAATAGATCATTCGGCGCAAGGTGGCCGGGGAACTGAACAATTGATTTTGTTTTCATATCACAACGCCCCGTCTTGTTCCGGTTGCCACCATATTCGGGATTTAATAATTTCCCTTTCTTGTCATTGTCGTAATAACAATAGGGCCAACCGCAATCGGCGCCTTTTTTTATGCGGAACATTTCTTCCGCGGGGTTCTCTGCACCGGCTTTTTGATCATATAGTTCGGGGTTGAATTGAAACAGCATGTCACGGCCATGCTGCGTTACATACAGATCATTTACTTCGGTGTTCCAATCAAGCCCCACCACATTGCGCAAACCGGTGGCATAACGAACGCCCTGCCCATACGATTGATTTAACTTGTCTGCTTTGAACTGCCAGATGCCGCCCGCAGAATCCAGTATGGGGCAGGGATCAATGCCCGGAGAACCCTTTGTTCTATCCTGTACCTGGCAGCAATTGGAAGGTGCGCCGATGTTGACGTAGAGATTCCCTTCATTGTCGAGCGTAAAAGCTTTTGCTTCGTGCTGATGCCTGTCCCATAAACCCGTTACTATGCGCTGAACGGAGGCTTCGTCGACCGCACCTGTTTTTTCATCGATCTTAAACCGGTATACGCCTGAATTATCAGATGCATATAAGTAACCATTCTTTATTTTAATACCGGTGCCTGTAAATTTTCCAAAACCGGTTATATTATCCGCTTTGCCATCACCGTTAGTATCGCGCAGGCGGAGAATGCCTTTGCCGTCTTTCAACTTATCCAGCTTCACAAACACATCGCCATTGGCGGCTACCACCAGGTGCCTGGCACGTCCCAGATCAGTGGCAAATTTTACAGATGTAAAGCTTCCGGGCAGTGTAAGACCGCCATCGTCTGCCACCGCTGTAGTTTTATTCCGGGTTGTATCACCGCCTGCGGAAGCACCCAGGCTAAGCACACAGAGGCAGCTGCACAGGATAAAAAAAGATTTTATATAACGCATACTATCCATTTTTTTAGAAATTTAAAATTAGCTATTTCTGAAAGAATGTTTCCAGGTTTTTGATTAAATCGGCATTTTCTTTTTGTGTACCTACCGTAATGCGCAGACAGCCCTCACATAGTTCAACCCTGCTCCTGTCGCGCACTACAATGCCTTTTTGCAACAGGTACTGGTAAGTCATTTTTGGATCGGCAACTTTCACCAATAAAAAATTCGCATCACTTGGATATACCTTCAGAATACCGGGCATTTTAATTAAGGCCGCTGCCAGTTCTTCGCGCAGCTGAACAATCCATTTGATCATATCATTTACCTGTCCAACCTCGTCCAACGCTTTTGCTACCAGCTCCTGTGTAGACTGGTTGATATTATAGGGGGGTTTTACCCGGTTGTAAATTTCAATAATCGCTTCACTTGCGAAAGCCATACCCAGCCGCAGCCCGGCCAGGCCCCAGGCTTTGCTCAGGGTTTGCATCACAATCAGGTTGGGATATTCCTGCAATGCGGCAATAAAAGAACGATGGCGCGAAAAATTAATGTATGCCTCATCTATTATCACCAGCCCCGGGAAATTGTTCAGCACGGTTTCAATATCTTCCCGGTTCAGCGCATTCCCGGTGGGGTTATTGGGTGAGCATAGCCAGATGATTTTGGTGTTATCGTCGGCCAGGTTTTCAAGATGAATTAAGTCGAGCTGAAAATTATCCAGCAAGCGCGCACGGCGTACCTCCACATCGTTGATATGGGCGCTTACTTCATACATGCCATAAGTGGGCGGACAGATAATAATATTGTCTTTGCCAGGATTGCAAAAAGCCCGGTAAGCTATATCGATGCATTCATCGCTGCCGTTACCCAAAAAAATATGCTGGGGGGAGATGCCCTTGATGGCAGACAGCTTTTCTTTTACCTTCCATTGCAGCGGATCAGGATAGCGGTTATACCAGTGCGTGAGTGGTGAACCCAGGCTATTTTCATTGGCATCCAGGAAGATACTTGCCTCACCCTTAAATTCATCGCGCGCGGAAGAATAAGGAACCAGGTTTTTTATATTCTGTCTTAACAGGTTATTGATATCGAAACTCATATTTGTCAGGTTACCGGTGTTTATATTATTAACAGGTATGTTGCCCGCCCGCTAACCTCGTCCGGACGGGCGTCGCACACTTGTGCTGCGGGTCATAGGCAGCAATTATCGTGTTGAACCCTTTCAGGGTTCTGCCCGGGCGATGGCACCCCCGGGTTGCACCCGGGGTTAGGCAGATGATGCCCTTCGGGCTAAAGAAAATTATGTGCCTTGCATGACCAAAAAATCAGAACGCCTCACGCCTCACGCTCACTGCATTTTTATGCGCATCCAATCCTTCTGCCGATGCCATCAATTCAACAATGCTGCTGATATTTTTAAGCCCCTCCCTGCTAAGCCGCTGGAAAGTAATTTTCTTTACAAAACTATCTACGCTTACACCGCTATAAGCTTTTGCATTTCCATTGGTAGGCAGGGTATGGTTGGTACCACTGGCATAATCGCCCACGCTTTCCGGTGAATAATGACCCAGGAATACAGAACCCGCATTTACTATTTTTTCTGCTATGGCGTCTGCATTGATACAACTGAGAATTAAATGCTCCGCCGCATATTCGTTTAGCAGATCAATTGCTTCGGGTTCGTCTTTTACAACAATCGTCTTACTGTTTTCCAGTGCTTTTGCCGCTATTGCTTTCCTGGGCAACTGCTGCAACTGTTTTTCGATTTCTTTTTCAACCTGTCCTGCTATTGCTTCATTGCTCAGCACCAATAGAACCTGGCTATCCGCACCGTGTTCTGCCTGCGACAAAAGATCGGCGGCCACAAATACAGGGTTAGCACTCTCATCGGCATATACCGCTACTTCACTGGGGCCGGCCGGCATATCAATTGCCACCCCATCTTTTTGCACCAGTTGTTTGGCGCAGGTAACATATTGATTGCCCGGGCCAAAAATTTTATATACCTGCGGAATAGTTGCCGTGCCATAAGCCATCGCAGCAATCGCCTGCACACCCCCGGCTTTAAAAATTTTGGTAACCCCTATCGTTGCAGCCGAAAATAAAATAGCCGGATGAATATTCCCATCCTTACCCGGCGGCGTACACAATACAATTTCTTTGCACCCTGCAATAGTGGCCGGTATGGCCAACATGAGCAAGGTAGAAAATAACGGCGCGGTGCCCCCGGGAATGTATAGTCCCACTTTTTCGATGCCCACACTTTTGCGCCAGCACTGTACCCCAGGCATGGTTTCTATTATTTCAACCGGGCCCACCTGCCTTGCATGGAATGTTTTAATGTTTGCAGCCGCCTGCCGGATTGCATTCTTTAACCCAGCTGGCAATATTTTTCCTGCTTCGTTTATCTCCGCTTCGGCCACCAGCATCTCCTTTATATCAATACCATCAAATTGTTTTGTGTACCGGTTCACGGCTGCATCACCCCCCGCCTTAACAGCGTCCAGGATTTGTCTCACCTTTTGTTCCAGCGCTGCCGCATCAATGACCGGCCTGGCCAATAATGTTTTCCATTCTTTTTTTTCCGGATGTCTAAAAACCTGCATGGCGCAAAAATTTCATGTTCAATATTATATTAATGTCATCCCTTCGGGATTTTGTGCATTTTCACATTTCCCACATTTGTCACATTTTGCACATTTGCCACATTTCATATAACCATTTTCTCGATGGGCATTACCAATTCCCATATTAATTCCATCCATGCGGGATTTTGTGCATTTTCACATTTCCCGCATTTTCACATTTGTCACATTTTATATCACCATCTTCTCAATCGGAATCACTAAAATCCCCTGTGCACCGGCGGCTTTCAGTTGTTCTATCTTATCCCAGAATGCGTCTTCGTTCAGCACGCTGTGTACACTGCTCCAGCCACTTTCTGCCAGCGGCAATACGGTAGGGCTTTTCATACCAGGCAACAGGGCAATGATTTCTTTTATCTTCTCATTGGGTGCATTCAGCAGGATATATTTATTTCGTTTTGCTTTTTTAACCGACCGGATACGAAATAGCAGCTTATCCAGCAGATCTAGCTGCTTTTGACCAAGACCGTTATTTCTTATAAGCACAGCCTGCGATTGCAAAATCGTTTCCACTTCTTTTAACCCGTTCATAAAAAGAGTAGACCCGCTGCTTACCAGGTCGGCCACCACATCTGCCAGTCCAATACCCGGTGCTATCTCAACGGAGCCGCTGATTTCATGGATGTCCGCTTCCACATTATGCTGTTTCAGGTAACTGTTTACCAAAAAAGGATAGCTGGTGGCAATGCGTTTTCCCTTCAAGGTTGCTACACCATCGTATTGCTGGCTGCGCGGCACGGCAATGGAAAGCCGGCATTTTCCAAAACCCAGTTCTTCTACCACTGTTGTTTTTTTATTTTTTTCAAACAACACGTTTTCGCCCACGATGCCGATATCGGCTACCCCATCTTCCACGTACTGCGGAATATCATCGTCGCGCAGGAAAAATACTTCCAGCGGAAAATTATCACTTTCGGTTTTCAGACGATCTTTTACGTTCCGCAATTCAATACCGCATTCTTTTAATAGCTTCACCGAGTCTTCATACAAACGGCCTGATTTCTGGACCGCGATACGGATTTTTGTCACATCTGTCTGAACCATGATTTATGGGATTTAAGCGTTTTTGTCTTGACTTTGATTTATAAGATTACATGATTATAAGATTTGAATATGCCGGTACCTATGTCTGCTATTATTCGCGGAAACCTTATCATCATAGTAAAAAAAAGGGCCTACTTGCGTAAGCCCCAATGTTTTTATACGTGTACACAACATCCTGGCTTACCGGTTGGGTAAGTTTGCATGATGATGTGTGTGTGTAAACTGTTTCATATAATGGCGCAAAATTAGTACTTACCTGTTGCTGACAAAAAATATTTTAAGCGTTTAACTAACTGGTGTAAGTTTTGAGGAGCTGATTATATGTACCATTCCCAGTTCTTAATAATCATTACCTTCATAAGGCTTCTCTAATACCATTCGTATGAATAAAAAAAAGTGGCGGCTGTATCTTTCCTTGCCGGTAATGCTGACAGCGATCATTGGAATTTATTCTTTCCGGTTGAACCCTGTAAAAGCCTGGCGACTGGTCTGGAGCGATGAATTTAATTACACCGGGCTGCCCGACAGCAGTAAATGGGATTACGATAGCGGGGGCAACGGCTGGGGCAATCATGAACTGGAATTCTATACCCGTAAACGATTGGAGAACGCCCGGGTAGAAAATGGGAACCTGGTTATAGAAGCGCGCAAGGAGAAATGGCAAAACAATGATTATACATCAGCAAGATTGGTTACCAGAGGAAAAGCTGATTGGCAATATGGGAAAATGGAAATACGAGCGCGGCTGCCCAAAGGCATCGGCACCTGGCCGGCTATCTGGACCCTTGCTTCCAAGGACTCTATGGAATGGCCCGATGACGGCGAAATTGATATCATGGAACACGTGGGCTTTCATCAGGGATATATCCATGGAACCGTTCATTGCAAAAAATACAACCACGTAACACATACCCAGAAAACAGATACCCTGCAGGTAAAAGACTGCTCCGAAAAATTTCATGTGTACGGACTGGAATGGACCCCCGACAGCATCAGCATTTCAGTTGACAATACGATTTATTTCCGGTTTGCCAATGAACATAGTTACGATGCATGGCCTTTTGACAATCGTATGTACCTGCTGTTGAACCTGGCGGTAGGCGGCGATTGGGGTGGCACCAAAGGCATTGACCAGGACATCTGGCCTCAAAAAATGGAAGTGGACTATGTAAGGGTTTACCAGCGTTAGCACCATGAGCTATTAGCTGTTAACTGTTAGCGCATGCTGGTAAAGAAATTCCTGCAACTGAAATATGGGTTGCGCCCAGCAATAAACAAGTCGATTGCTTTTTAATCCATCACTTAACATTTAACTATGGCCAGAACATCTGTTAAAGAAATTTATTTAATCGGCTTACCACTCGCAGCCAAAACCAGCAACGCTCATGGGCAGTCCAGCATCGATTGCAAAAATTTATGGCACCGCTTTGAGGAGGGCAACTATGCATCGCTGATAACGCATAAGCTGAGTAATGAAATCTACGGCGTATACCATCAATACGAAGGGGATAGCAACAAACCTTTTTCTTATTTTATCGGGTGCCGGGTTGAAAAGGGCGGGGCCATTCCGGAAGGGTTAACCTATTTGACAATACCGGCGGGTACCTATGAAAAAATTACCGTGCAGGGCAAAATGCCCGATTGTGTAACAAAGGCATGGAAGGAGATATGGGGAGCTGATTACGACAGGGCTTATAATACCGACTTCGAAGTATATGATGAAAGAAGTAGAGACTGGAGCCATGCGGAGGTAGATGTATATGTGTCTATACGTGAATAAATATCATATTTTGCCTGCATTCATCCCTGGTAGAAGGCAGCAGAAACAGCATTTACCATTACCATGATGCAGTAATCAATCACCGATAATGAGACGATACCATTGCCTGATACTGCTCTTTGTTGCTGTTGCCGCCAACGGACAACCAGCCGTTTCAACAAAAACAGGCGACAGCAGTCTTGTCTCAACGCAGAAAACCATATTGAATTTCATTAATATTTCAATGCAGGATACCATAGCCGATATTGGCACGGGTGCCGGCTATAATTTAGTGCCCATTGCCAATGCATATCCCACCCTGCATTTTACCGCAGAAGATATCGACAGCAATTATTGTAACAGGAAGAAACTGCTGCGGCAAATCAGGGCAACCGGCAACAATACCTCTATAGAAAATTTTGATATTCGTTATGGTACTGAAACTTCCACTAATTTGCCGCCAGCAGCTTACAGCAAGGTACTGGCATTCGATGTGCTTCATGAAATGAGTGCCAAATCGCTTATGCTGGCCGATATCAGGCGGATACTGCAACCGGGCGGAAGCGTGTACATAGAAGAAATACTGGTGCATAAAAAAGCAAAAAAAGAAAGGGCCTGCAACTATCCGTATCTAACAGAGCAGGAATTTAAAGAAATCCTTGAAGACAACCATTACCTGGTAAAGAAAGAGCAACTTGTATTTGACTCAGGCCATAATAAATACATCAAAATTTTTGAGTGTGTGCCGGTATTACCATAGCGCATGATAGCATAACTGAAATCTGTTTAAAACAGTTTTTTTATTTTAAACAGCATGAAAAATGCCAGCCAGCCTATCGCCGCCAGCAAATGCAAAATAGCAACCAGGTATTGCAGGACGAAGATGGTTGCTGTAGCGGGAAATTTAAAAATAAAACACAGAGAAACAGCTATGCAAACTAATTCAATGCAGAGAAATACGATTTCGCGCTGTTCTATCCTGTGTGGCCGAAGCAGGTAGCGGCGCAGCCAGGGTGTTATTAAAACCAACGCAGATAATAAATTGAACCAGGACAGGTATACGGCCGTAAGGTGCTTTGTAAACGCTGCAACCAAAAAAAAGGCTGCCGCAGCAATATAAACAACCAGCAGTATTTTTATTTTTTTATCGGTCATTTACTTGTTTTAATATCATTTTCAACCAGCGATGTTTCGCGGCCATCCCATGCAGTTTGGTCTTTCGCCCTCCGTACAGTTGTTAAATATATGGAATTGGCCATGCCGCGGATATAAATGTTAAATATAGCTGCTGCCGTATTTTTGAATGGTTTTTACAGTCATACAGCAAAATAACCCGGATGAGAAACATGTATGTTACGATTATCCTGCTGGCCGGTGGCGGTTTGCTAAAGGCGCAAAAAATTGACAGTATCTTTTTTCATTTGTATACTGACAGTCTTAAAAAAGGCAGCTATAATTATATTAATGTAGACGGGAAGCTCAGTAATGATCGCTGGCTGCCCTTGACCAGCAGGGAAATCAGGTTCAGCGCCAGCGCGGGAAGATTTGAAGGAAACAGTCTTTTTATTGAAAAGGATCAACAGGAACAGTACGTGCATATAAAAGCTGTTTTGAAAGCCGACAGCACGATAGTTAAAGAGACAGTTATTTACATCAAAAAAAGGGAAGAAACAGAACCCTTGAAAACGCAGGAAGAAATATTGAACGGGCGCAGTAAAAAGAGAAAACAATAGTTTTTTGGCGCAACCGTTTAAAAAACAAATGCGCCTTTTTGAAGGGCGCATTCTATCATTAGTACAAACTGTAAAAAAAGAGACTTACATTTTTTTCGCATCTTCCAGGAATTTGGCCAGGCCAATATCCGTCAATGGATGTTTAAGCAGCCCGAGAATTGGTTCCAGTGGGCAGGTACAAACATCGGCACCTGCTTCAGCACATTTCACAATATGCAGGGCACTGCGGATGGAAGCTGCAAGAATTTCTGTTTCAAAGCCCTGTATGGAATAAATCTGCGCAATCTGGGCAATCAATTCTATCCCGTCCCAACCGCTATCATCAATACGACCGATAAAAGGAGACACATATTTAGCGCCGGCTTTTGCAGCCAGGATAGCCTGCCCCGCAGAAAATACCAGGGTGCAATTGGTTTTGATGCCATTATCGGTAAACCATTTAATGGCTTTTACACCCTCTTTTATCATCGGCACTTTCACGATGATGTTTGGATGAATAGCCGCTAATTTTTTTCCCTCTTCAACAATTGTTTTAAAATCGGTGGACAGTACTTCTGCGCTGATATCTCCGTCAACTATTTCGCAAATGGTTTTATAGTGTGCATTGATTGCATCAGTGCCCTTAATGCCTTCTTTTGCCATTAAAGATGGGTTGGTGGTCACGCCATCCAATATGCCGAGCTCATTCGCTTCCTTAATTTGTGCAAGGTTAGCTGTATCAATAAAAAACTTCATACTATTTTTAATTTTTAATTGTCAATTGTTAATTTTTTTGTCGTGGTTCTTCTTGACGCCCCAGGATTTTGGTTAGCGCTATTAATTCTTTTATTATCAAATCGAGCTTTACAGGCTGAATAAGAGATATATTTTTTATCATTTCAAGCCAGCACGTGGATTCATCGACTTCTTCCAGCGCGATACTTAGTTTCGCGCTAAATGCTTTTTTTGATTGAGCGGTACAGGCTGCCCTGTAGTTAGCTGCTGCGGAAAAACCGGACCGAACCAATTGATCTTCAATAATCCGGGGAACTTTTTCCTGGGTAATGCTTCACAAAGAGAAACCAGTCTCAACGCAAATTTTTCAAACCTTTCCTGAAGATCTTTTGAATTCACAATTTTTCAATTGAAGATTAAAAATAATCAATAGAAAAATAAAAAACGGCAGGCTGATTACATCGCACCGCTACAACCGCTTACTCTTGCTGCGTTCCCGCCCTGGGAGGGTTCAGCAGGAGCTGGTCGTGTAAGACCTGCCGGGCGCAAATATACGGAGAAGTTTAAAGTGAAAAATTCAAAGTTTAAAGTTCTTTTACGGAACAGCAGGACAATCTTTTTTAATCAATACCCGCTTCTCCCATTCAGCGAATTGATGTGTGTTATGCCAATCAATTCATCTACCCTACCATTGATGCCACGATAATAAACAAGAATGGTATAATTATTTTCGGTATCCCATAAATTACCTTCCGTATCATCGAAACTGGCAGTACCGTCCTGTTTGTCGATGGTAACATAATCATAATTGTAATAGCCGTTCTTTAATAATATGTCTGTTTCATACACGCCTTTATCTTCATTGAAAACCATCTTCGCTTTATCATCCATTCCATAGTTGGTTAATTCACCAAAAAGGTAAACATCTTTTCCCCTTATTGCCCGGTTACCGGCAGGTATAAACGTAAAATGAGTGTCTGCAAAATCAGACTGCCACAAATAATTAACGCTTTCACTGGTCTCATTATAGTACATGCCATTGTAATCTTTGTAGTAAACCAGTCGCTGGGGGCTCCTGTCCAGGTCCGGTTTTACATATACATCCGTTGAATTGTTATTGTATTTGGCCGTAGCTACCCTGTCACTCTGCAACCGGAAACTCCGCAGATCGAGCCAGCGCCATTCGCGTCCGCCGGGAAATACAATGTCTTCTGAATTATATTCCAGCGAGTTCTGCCTGATAAAAGTCGGTTTCAGCGTGGTGAACGCGTTATCCCAGCGGTTATTTTGCAATACAAACACTTTTACCTGTTGCAGCGCATTAACGATGTTGACATTTCCCAGGTTAACCGTAAAAACAAGCTTCTGATGGGTTTTGAAGATCTGGCCGTTAAAAGGTTGCTGTATCTGTGCCCCCACGGTAGCTTTTTCTTCTACCACCAGCACCCGCCGCGTAAATACCAGTTTTGCGGTATCGCCATCGGCAAAAACCTTCAGCAGGTAATTGCCCGAACGGGAGGGAACACAACTGCTTTCAGGCAAGTTAACCATGTAGTGCGTGTATTTTACCAATGCAATGGATGAATTGCGGTAAGTAGTGATGCGGTTCTGCGTAAATCCTTTTATATAATCAAATTCACTGAGCACGGTCTTGGTCCAGTCTGCATTGCACAACTGCCATGTATACGAGTAATTACGCACACCGCCATTCAAATCATCAAAATTGAGTTCCAGTAAATCGGCGCCACGCAACTTGATAACGGGATATGCCAGCTGGTTACCGCTGTAATTAAGCTTCACATTGTGAATGTTTGCATCATAAATCTTATCGGGCACCTGCGCATTCATTGCAAAAGAGAATACCAATCCGGCCAAGAGCAGCAAACTATACTTTTTCATATCGGTAAGATGAGATTAAAACGAATAAAGTTGTACAAATTTGGCTAAAAAAACCACAAAAAGATTTTGGTTACCCAACAGCGCCTATTTTTGATTCACAAAATCATCTTTTTTGAATTTTGCCCGTTTCATAGCAAATCGTATCGCTTTTTCGCGTGAAAAATCGTTTGGCCGTTTTATCATCCGGCTGGCAACGGCGGCCACCATATTGAGCGTAGCCGTAATGATTGTGGCATTGGCTATCACAAACGGTTTTCAGTATACCATCAGCCAGAAAATTTTTAGTTTTTGGGGACATTTGCGCGTGCAACATTATGATGCGGGGCAATTGGCCACCGCTGAAGAAATCGCTATAGAAAAAAACGATACGGTTGCCAGGGTGCTGGCGGCCAACCCGGCCATCCAGTCGGTGAATACGTTTGCCACCAAGAATGCCATTCTCAAAACCAGTGAAACAATCGAAGGCGTTCTTTTTAAAGGCGTGGAAAAAAATTACCGTTTCGGGCAGTTGCAGCAATTCCTGCGCGAAGGCAGGTGGATACATTTCCCGGACACGGCATACAGCAATGAGATTGTATTGTCTTCCTATACAGCGGGCCAGTTAAAACTGAAGGTCAATGATGCCGTTTATATTTACTTTATCCAGAACGATGGTTCGCCGCCGCGGGTAAGGAAACTAACGGTAACGGGCATCTATAAAACCGGGATTGAGGAATATGACAAATTTATTGCATTGGGTGATCTGCGGCTGATACAACGGTTAAACAACTGGAAGCCCAATGAAATTGGCGGTTATGAAATTTTTCTGAAGAATTACAACCAGGCTGGCCATGTAAATGATGAATTGTTTGATGCATTGCCCACCGCCTGGACCAGCAGGAACATCAAAGAGATAAACCCCAATATCTTCGACTGGCTCAACCTGCAGGATACTACCATTGTGCTGGTATTGATCATCATGACCGTTGTGGCTGTGCTGAACCTGATTACCTGCCTCATTATTCTGGTATTGGAACGAACGCGCATGATTGGCATTTTAAAAGCACTGGGCGCATCCAACACTTCGGTGCAGCGGGTGTTTTTATACCATGGCGGCATTATCACTGTCACAGGCATCGTACTGGGCAATCTGCTGGCCGTATTCCTTTGCTGGCTGCAGCAGCGATACGGGCTTATCAGCCTCCAGGAAGACATGTATTACATTTCGAAAGCAGAAGTACGGCTTGAATGGTGGCATTTTGTGCTGGTGGATGCGGGAACATTCATGATATGCCTGCTCATTCTTATCATCCCAACCCTGATAATACGCAGGATACAGCCGGTGCGGGCGATACAGTTCCGTTAAATAATAGAGTTACTATGCAGGAATTAGGAATGAGGCTTTTGTCAAAAACACGAAAACAGTGGCTTCCATTGGTAACCGAATCATCTTCCTAATTACTAATTCCTATCTTTTCACAATGTGCGACAAAATAATCCCCGTGGCAACAGCGGCATTTAACGATTCTGCCTGGCCAATGCGCGGTATCGTGATGCGGTGCTGACAGCAGTCAAGCAATGCAGCGCTGATGCCTTTCGATTCGTTACCGGTTACCAGTACAGCTTCTTTGATAGGTTGCTGCTGATGAACAGACTGGCCGTCCAGTGTAGCTGCATATAGTTGAAGCGGACGCGTTTTTTTTGCCAGCGCCACCAGGTCCGTATACAACAATTTTACTCTTGCAATACTGCCCATAGTGGCCTGCACTACTTTTGGTGCAAAAGCATCGGCACAGTCCTCACTGCAAACAATGTTTGATATTCCAAACCAATCTGCTATCCGTATAATGGTTCCGAGGTTGCCGGGGTCCTGGATCCCGTCGAGCATCAAAGACAATGTGTTGCTGAAATCAAGCGCTGCATACAATGGCTTTTTAAAAATACCCAGTACCTCATTGGGTGTTTGCAGAAAAGAAAGTCGTTCCAATTCAGCTTCCTTTATTTCTATTACCTGGAATGAGGGGCTGCTTTTACCGGCCCGTATATTTTCCTGTATCCATCCGCGGGTTGCGTACACCGAAACAGGCGTGATGGCAGCTGCACCCAACAATTCGTTAATTATCCTGGGGCCTTCCGCAATAAAAACGGCTTCTTCATCCCTGAATTTTTTTTGGCCCAGACTTTGGATATATTTGACCTGCAATTTTGTGATCATCGATGTTCACTTTTACTGAATATGCCTGTACTATGTAAGCCCGCTAAACTATACCTTTTCTTATTGATTACCGGCTTTGCAGCTATCCTGAATGGTTGTATTGTTCCAAAAAAATACCCCGCCAGGCCCTTTATATATGCAACAAATATAAACATCAAAGGAAGTCTGCCCGCTTCTGCGAAACAAGATTTAAGGTTGAAACTGGAAAATCAGCTGGATGATAGTCTTAAAATAATATTGAAAACTGTTTACCCTGGCAGGCGCATATTGGTCAATCCCCCGGTGTTTGATACGGCCGCTGCGCACCGTTCAGTGGTTTTTATGAACAACCTGTTGCATGCGGAAGGCTATTATAAAGCGTCCATTACCTGGGACAGCTCTTTAAAGGTTAAAAAGTATTTCAGTAAAAAAAAGATAACACAGCAAAGGGTAACCGTAAACTTCAGGGTAGAACCCGGCAAAAGTTACAAATTTGATTCTGTTGTGTACCGGTTACAGGATTCGGCCCTGCAGTTGCTGGCCATGTCGAGACGCAACGGATCGCTGTTAAAAAAAGGTGAGCCGTATTCAGTTGATATCGTGTCGGCCGAAATCGATCGCCTGGTTGAACTATTCAGGAATAACGGTTATTACAAGTTTTCAAGAGATGATTTAAGTGCAGAGCGAGATACTGTTTTTGCAGCGCTGATCAACCCGTCGTTGGATCCTTTTCAACAACTTCGTTTATTGCAGGAAGCAAAAAAACGCCAGGATAACCCGCAGATGAATATGGTGATATACCTGCGCAATCCCGCTGCGGTCAGTCATTTCCGGAAGTATTATATCAGGAGCGTAACCATTTATCCGGATCTTGACCTGCTGGAAGATTCAACTGTTTCCAGGTTTGATTCCACTACCATTAATGGCATCCGCGTTTTTAACCGGCTCAATAAGTTCAAACCCGCTTTTATCGTGTCCAAGACGCTGTTGCGGCCGGGCGAACTTTTCAGGCAACGCAATGCTACCCGCACCTATAACAACTATACCCAATTGAACACCTTTACGCAGGTAACGGTAGACATGCAGGAACCAAAAGATTCCGCTGCCATCGTGGATGTCAGCATCAAAATGTATCCTGCCATTAAACAGGATATCAGTGTCAGTGCAGATGCGAGTTACAATACACAGGACGTAATTACTACCGGCGATCTTTTCGGCGTGGGTATCAATTTTGGTTTAAACAACCGTAACGTAGGTAAGCAGGCCATACAATCGTCTACCAATCTGCGGACAGGCGTGGAAATTGATCCCAACAAAAGCTTCATTCAGACCATTCAAACCAGTTTATCGCACAACATTAGTTTCCCGAGATTGTTATTGCCGAAATCAGTGCTGAAATGGATACAGGCAGATTCATTGCGTTCGCAACGCACCGTCCTTAATTTTAACGGCGCTTACACAGATCGGAAAAGCTTTTATGAGTTAAAATCACTGAACGCCTCGTTGGGATACCAATTGGCGAGAAGCAAACGCCAGCGAAAGAGCCATACATGGTATTATAGTCCGCTGAATATAGAATACGTGTTACTGACGCCCCGGGAACAACTCAATGTTTTGCTGGATGCGCTGCCCAACCTTAAATTTTCTTTCAATACCGGCCTGGTGATAAGTATGGTGGGAGGTTATAATTATATACAGACCACGGCAACCGGGGCCAAAAAAAATGATTTCCGGATAGGGTTGGAAGAAAGCGGCGGTATAACCGGCCTGATCAAAGCGCTTGACAGGGATGCAAACCTGTATCGTTTTGTGAAGCTGGATGCTGATATTAAGCATTATATTAACTTTCCAAAAACGGCGTTGGTTTTTCGCCTGTACGGTGGCATCGGCATACCCTATGGCAGAAATAAAAATGGGGAAAAGGAAATGCAGTTGCCATTCTTTAAATCGTTTTATGCGGGTGGGCCCTACAGCATGAGGGCCTGGCAGGTTCGGCAACTGGGCATTGGGTCAACAAAATATTTTGATACTTCTTCCAATGCCAATATAAGAGACCTTGACAAGTTTGGTGATATACAACTGGAGGGCAATATTGAATACCGCTTTGGCCTGGGCTCTTTATTCGGCTATAAAATCAAAAGCGCATTGTTTACAGATATCGGCAACATTTGGTACCACAGCAAAAATGTGGACCCTAAAATTGCGGATGCAGCGTTTAATTTAAACAAGCTGTACACCGATATTGCTGTAGGTGCCGGAACCAGTTTGCGGATCGATTTTGATTATTTCCTGATCCGATTCGACTGGGCCTATAAATTAAAAAACCCGGTATACTCAAACGAAAATTATGGATGGTTTCATGATTTGGAATTGTCAAAGGGGCAATTTCAACTCGGCATCAATTATCCTTTCTGAGGCAAGGAAAGATTTTTTTTAATGTCTTCTTCCAGTTGGGAAATACTCATGGCAGTGTCTAATTTATAATCTCCTATCCGTGTTCTGCATAAGCTGCTGAGATAGCCACCACAACCCAGTGCCGCACCAAAATCATTCGCCAGGCTGCGTATATAGGTACCCGTTGAACATACCACCCGGAAGTATACAACCGGCATTTCAACAGCGGTAATAACAAATTCTCTGATTACCAATTTTCTCGCGGCCAGCTCAATGGTTTCTCCCTTCCTGGCCAGCTCATACACGCGCTTGCCATCTTTTTTTATGGCAGAATGCATGGGTGGAACCTGCATAATGTTCCCGGTAAAAGCCGCGGTGGCATCTTTGATCCGCGCTATGGTTATATTGCTGGTATCCTTTGGGTTCTGCGGCTCACTTTCTGCGTCAAAAGTAGGTGTGGTAGCGCCCAATGTGATGGCACCGGTATATTCCTTTTCCTGCGCCATGTATTCATTAATACGTTTGGTAAACTTGCCTGTGCATACAATCAGCAAGCCCGTGGCCAATGGGTCCAGTGTGCCCGCATGCCCTACCTTTCTTATTTTAACCAGGTTGCGTACCTTCCTGATTACATCAAAGGATGTCCATTCATACGGTTTATCAATCAACAATACCTGCCCTTCTTCGTATTTATTTACTGTCATACCAGGCTATAGCCATTTATTTGATGCCTTTGATCTGCCATGTACACTGATCATTGAGCGTTGTTAGTTGAATATTGATCATTTTAAATACCGATAATGGCGATCGCCGGTTATCATATCGCCTGTCTTGCTTTCAGTTCGAGGTACTTATTGAGCGTGTCAACAGTGACCTGCTGTGGTGGTGCCAGCACAGAAAGGATGCCGTGTTTCTGCAATTCTTTTACAATTATCTTTTTTTCGTGGATAAATTTTTCAGCAATGGTATGCATATAAACGGCTTCCAGGTCTTTGGCCCGTTCCGCCGTCAGCTTTTTAAATTCCGTGTTCTCAAAAAACACTACCACCAGCAAATGATATTTGGCAATCTGCTTCAGGTAGGGCAGTTGACGCTGCAGCCCGGTCAACGATTCAAAATTAGTGAACAATAATAGTAAACTGCGCTGTTTAATATTTTTCCTGATACCGGTGTAAAGCTGTTCAAAATCACTTTCCAGGAAATCGGTGCGCTGGTTGTACAAAGATTTCAGCACATTTTCCAGTTGCCCGCGGTTCCGGTCGGCAGGTAAAAAACTTCCTTTTGTATTGGAGAACGTCATGAGCCCAAACCTGTCTTGCCTGAACAGGCTCACATTGCACAGCATCAGGCTGGCATTGATGGCATAGTCGAGCAAAGAAAGATCTTCAAACGGCATTTTCATCAACCGGCCTTTGTCAATAACACAAAACACCTGTTGTGAGCGTTGTTCGGTATAATTGTTCACCATCATAGATGATTTCCGTGCGGTTGCTTTCCAGTTGATATTGCGGATATCGTCGCCAATTGAATATTCCTTGATTTGTTCAAACTCCATGCTATGGCCAATTTTCCGCATCCGTTTGGAACCGGTTTCATGTGTTTGTGCAAACTGGGCCATCAGTTCATACTTGCGCATTTGTATAAAAGAGGGATACACCGGCACCACCGTTTCTGCAGCACAGGTATATTTTCTTCTTACCAGCGATAGCAAAGAGCTTACATACAAAACAATATCGCCAAAATGATATTCGCCCCGTTCTACCGGCCTTAGTTCATAATACAATTTTTCTTCTGCACCGGGCTTCACCTGGCGGTAAAAAAAATGGTGCCGCTCCTGGAACTGGAAAGGCATTTCATCAATGATTTCCATGGCAACGGTAAAAGGATAATTATTTTTTACAGAGAGCATTACGGCGTTTTTATCTCCATTGCTCATCCTGTCGGGCATAATTCTGCCGGCAACCGGCTTTTTTCCAAATGCAAAAACAAAAACGATATCGATCACCAGTAGTGCTATAAACAGCCAGAACAGCACATAGCTTACCGGTTCCAGTACCGGGATAAAATAACCGGTAAGAAAACCCATTACGGTACCCGCTCCGGCAAGGTAAAAACGCCTGCTGAAGTACAACGGCTTCAGTAAAAACTGCGCCAACAGCCACAACAGCGTGCCCACCAATAATATTACAAATAAAAACATAGGCGCTTACCGGGGTATTTCAACTGATTTGATAATTTTTTCTATCAGATCATCGGGCGTTAGTCCTTCCATTTCTTTTTCGGGCGTCAGAATAATCCGGTGCCTGAGCACATGCGGGGTTACATCAATAATATCGTCTGGCGTTACAAAGTCACGGCCGCGTATAGCCGCAAACGCTTTGGCTGCCCGCACAATGGCCAGCGATGCACGCGGCGATGCGCCCAGGTAAAGAGCCGCGTTGTTACGTGTTTCGTTCACCACTTTTGCTATAAATGCCAGCAGCTTCGGTTCTACCACCAGTTGCAATACGGTTTCACGGTATTGTGCAATTTGCTGGGGATGCAATATTTTGGGTATATCGCGCAGGATATCCCTTTGCGACCTGTTATGTTGTTCGGTAAGAATGCTTATCTCGTCCTCCACTGTTGGATATCCTACTTCAATCTTAAAGAGAAACCGGTCTAGCTGGGCTTCGGGCAGGCGGTAAGTTCCTTCCTGGTCGATAGGGTTTTGCGTAGCCAGTACCATAAACGGGGGCTCCATCGGATAGGTAATGCCGTCTACCGTTACCTGGCGCTCTTCCATTACTTCAAACAAAGCAGCCTGTGTTTTGGCAGGAGAACGGTTAATTTCATCTATCAGAACGATATTGCTGAAGATCGGTCCCCGTTTGAAATCAAATTGCATATCCTTGGGGTTGAATACCGAAGTACCCAGCACATCGGAAGGCATCAGATCCGGCGTAAACTGTAACCTGGAAAAATGAGCGTCGATAATGCGTGCAATTAATTTCGCGGTGAGCGTTTTGGCAACCCCGGGCACGCCTTCAATCAGGATATGTCCGTCTGACAGGAGGCCCGCTATGATTAAATCGACCATCTGGTGCTGACCTTTGATGACACTGCCTACTGTATCACGAATGGCATTTACCGCTTCGTTTAACGCTGTCAGATCGGTTCGTTGCTGAAAAACTGCTTCCTCCATAGGTAAAATTTATCTTTTATAAAATTCATCAATCAGGTTATTGATTTCAAACAGATCGTGATCGGTGATGCGATCCGAGTTGTTAATGTAACCGGCTTTCTCCATCAGCGATTGTACCCGCTGCTCCGCTACACCGCTTTTGCGTGATAAAGCCTGTACAAACTCTGCATTGATATTGTTCGTATTGATATGGTAATTATTCCGGACGTATTCAAGAAAATAAGTCATCTTCTTCACTGCAATATTCCGGTTATCTTTTTTCTGCAAGTACAGGTTACCGATGGTTTGAACAAAAGAAAGGCTGGCATTGGTATTGGTTGGCAGCTCCGGAATTAACCTCCGCTTGCGTTTGCTGCCAAAAGCAATGTACAGCAGCATCAGCATGCAGGCAAGCAGCAACGCATATTTCAACAAAGGATTTTTCCAAAATATAGAAAGTGCGGAGAAATCGGTCTTTTTTCCAAACTTATACAGATCGCCCCAGTAGATGGTATTGGCATCTTTGTTCAGGTAAGAAAATACCTGGCTAAAGTATTCGGTGTTATCAGCGGTTAATAAAAAATAATTGGAAAAAGCAGCCGGTCCGGCGTGAAAATAAAATTTACCTCTTCCGTATTTTACCACCAGGTAGTTAGCGTTTTTGTTCTCATTGACGCCAAGCACTTTGGTGGTTTCATTATTGTAAGCCGTAAAAATGCCCGAAAAAGGATAATAAAAAAATCCATGTTGCCTATTTCCATACATAACGGTATCCGCAATCTGTAAAGAAGTGTTTTGCTTGTGCACTATCACATCTGCAAGTGCTGTATCATATCCATGTTTTATGCCCAGCGTATCCAGCAGCCTGTAGTCGATATCAGTACCCGAAACAAAAAACTCGTTGCCGCGTTTCACATACGACAGCAACTGCTCCAGCTCCTCATCGTCGAGGGCCATTTCTTTACCAATAATAATGTAAGCCGTACCTTTTACGTAAGCAAGCGGGTTATTGCTGCTGCTGATTTTTTTGGAGGCCAGTGTAATATCCGAGCTGAACTCGCCCGGTAGCAAGCGATAGGCGATATTGGTGCCCATCGGTTCTTTGTCGGCATAACGATAAGGCGGGTTCATCCTCGGCATCCTTCGTTTGTCTTTGTTAAAACAGGAAGCAAGAAGCATGATCGCCATTGCGCAGTAAATTACCCGGTATATATTGTACTTGTTCAATACTGATCTATTTCTTTATAAAAATCAGCAAAATCCCGCTGCAGGGCCGCATATAATTCTTCGTTCACCGGGTATTCACCATACCAGGAGTATTCATACTTTACCGTTAGCGCGCTAAAAAGGCCAGCCGCTTTTGCAGCGCGTTTTCTTAATTCGCTGATATATTGATAATTTGTTTTTTCTGTTCCCAACCGGATATATTCTTTTCCAGCAAGATCAGACAATGTTTGCAGGTACCGGTAACGAACGGCCAGGCGATAGTTTTTCTCTGCCTCCGCTTTTTTTGCCAGCTGGGCATATTGTTCGGTCGACGGTTGTTCGTCTACCGCTATGACAGCCTCAATATTCTTCCGGTTGCTTACGAACAAGGCATTTTTGCCAAGGAAAAGTTTATAGATAATAAAAACCAGCACGGCAGCAGCCAACAGCCATAATATAATTTTAAAAACAGTAAAGAATGTATTCAGGCCCGACAGGTCTACACCACGTGGCTCTCTTTCCTCTTTCATATTTGCCTCATCGGCTCTTAAAAGGCTGTCGAGCCAACGTTGATAATAAAAACCTTTGTCTTTTTTTATACGCGAAAGTGTATCCCTGCTAATCTTTCGTTGATTGCTGATAATGGCTGTATCGGGAAGTGTTTCGTCGGCCGCACTGGTTTCTTCGTTTTCATCGGGCGCCGACGCAGAATCTACCTGCACAACAGAAGAATCATGAACAGGCAGGGGTGGCTTTTTCAGCGAATCGATAAATTTTGTAGTAGCATCGTCCTGCGCTGCGGCAGTAAGGCCGGCAAAAAGGAAGAGGATAAGGAACAGTGGCGGATATAATAAAAATAACTTCACGTAAGCGGAAAAAATAGTTTGTTTTTTTGGATGAGCGCTTTGTTCATTTTTCTTTCAAGCTGTATGGGATAAACAACAAAATACCAGACCATCAGGAATAGCGAACCAGCCAGTATCAAAACACTGGCCCACACGGGCAAGCCAAAATTGCCGTTTTCGCGATCAAAACTTTGCGACATCAAATGTGTAATAAAACCTTCCAGGAAAGCTGCTGTAATGGTGATGGGTATCAGGCATACAATTATTTTAACGGCATCTTTGGCGCCACGGGTAAATGAATCAACACGTTTCAGGGCGCCGGGAAAGAGAAAACTGTTTGCCAATACAAACCCCGCGGTGCTGGCAATTATCATGGCAGAGATTTCCAGTGTGCCATGTATCCATATTACCAGTACCGATTTCATACCCAGCCCTTGTGCAAAAAACATATACTGAAAACATCCCAGCATCATGCTGTTTTCAAAAAGCAGCCAAAGCGTGCCAATGCCAAAAAAAATACCGAAGATGAGCATCAGGAAATCAACCCGAAGATTGTTGTAGGCAATGGTTACAAACATGCCAAAAGAGCTATCGTCTTTGTATACACCAAAAGGGTCGCCGTTGGCAATATTCGCTTCGGTCATATTCACATAGTCATCGCCCAGCACACCGCGTACAAAGCTGCTGTCTTTTGAAGAAGAATATACAGCGATGGCACAGAACACCGCAAAAAAAGCAAACGTGAAAAAAAGTACGCGGTGATATTTGCGAAACAACAATGGCAGTTCGGTATGCCAGAATTTAAAAAGGCGTGAAAGGCTCTGTTTCCTGTTTTGATAAATGGATTGGTAGGTGCTTACTGCAAGACTGTTGATCCAGCGGGTTACACGTCCATGCGGGTAAAAAGTTTTGGCATAGGCTAGGTCATCGACCAGGGTAATAAAACGGTCTGCTTTCTCATCCGGATCATCCGTCTCAAAATGCTGGTATTCCTGCCATTTTTTTGCGTTTCGTTTTATAAAAAGGGCCTCCCGCATACTAAATTCAGAAAATTATGGTTCAATATAGTACTAATTCGTAACCTGCTACACTATAATTAAAATATATCATTAATATTGTGCAGACCGGGTAGTATTTTATTTTGTTCGAAAAAACGGTCTTACATGACCGTCCCGCTTGATCTCAATTTCTAAATACAGTTCCATGTCTACGGTTAGGATAGCCACTCCTTTTAATCTTGATCTTGATTTTGAAATTGCCGAATTTCACCGGCGCATTTTTGCCTATGCCATCGATCTTTTTATTATGGTATTGTACGCCTGGATAATGGGTAATTTTGTTTACGCTGATACCGTGCAGGACATAGCGGGTGGTAACCGGGCCGGTGCGGGATGGAGTATTATTTTAATCTCGTTGCCAATTCTTTTGTATCCTTTGGTTGCAGAAGTAGCCATGCATGGGCAAACCCTTGGAAAAAAAATACTCGATATCAGGGTAATGAATCTATACGGTGGCGAACCGGTGCTCAGCCAATATATTTTACGCTGGATTTTCCGTTTTTTTGAATGGCCACTGGTTTTTGGCGTAGTGTTCCCGGGATTTTTAATTATATACCAGTTGATGGGAATGATCATTCCCGGCCTGGTGGTGATCGTTATCATGGCCGTTACGCAAAAGCACCAGCGTTTAGGTGATTTGGCGGCCAATACCGTAATGGTAAAAACGCGCATCAATACTTCTATCAATGATACCATTTTCCAGGAAGTGGACCAGAATAATTACCAGGTGCTGTTTCCGCAAGTGATGCAATTAAGCGATCGCGATATCAATACCATAAAGTCTGTTATCAATAACAGCCATACTAAAAACGGACAGCACCTGGCATTGCGTACTGCCGACCGGGTAAAAACTGCCCTTAAAATTACCACGGATACGGATACGGTTATCTTTCTTGAAAAACTGCTGCAGGATTATAATTACCTGGCCACAAAGGAATAGCAGAAACAGGCAATAAGAACTAACGCCAGTTACTTATTCCGGTAGATAACGCAA
>Ga0068860_100000915_pt1 | contig 32714 bp, 41 predicted proteins | sample KBSSwiS32_FD_66597 | JGI IMG/M metagenome (GOLD analysis project Ga0068860, IMG submission 66597) | Switchgrass rhizosphere microbial communities from Kellogg Biological Station, Michigan, USA - KBS Switchgrass S3-2 | ecosystem: Host-associated > Plants > Roots > Rhizosphere > Soil ... | reverse complement strand
TTTTCCGCGGCGGATCTTCCCAGTCAGGCGACCCCACCCCAGCGGGCTCCAGACCAACGCACCGATACCCTGGTCCTGGCCGATCGGCATCAACTCCCATTCGTAATCGCGGCCGATCAGCGAGTAGTAGGTCTGGTTCGCCACGTAGCGCGAATAGCCGTGACGATCGGCGGCGGCCAGCGACTTCATGAGTTGCCAGCCCGAGAAATTGGAGACGCCGAGATAGCGAACTTTGCCGGCACGCACCAGATCATCGAGCGTTGACATCACGCTCTCAACGGGCGTCATCGCATCAAAGTGATGCAACTGCAGCAAGTCGATGTAGTCGGTCCCCAGGCGCTCGAGCGCTTTGTCGGTGGCGTCGATCAAGTGGTGGCGCGAAGCCCCAACATCGTTGGGGCCGTCGCCCGCACGAAGCGTCAGTTTGGTCGACAGGATCACCCGGTTGCGCCGCCCCTTGATTGCAGTGCCGAGAATAGTTTCCGAAGCACCGTCGGAATACACATCGGCGGTGTCGAACAAATTCACGCCGTAGTCCAGGCAGACATCGATCAGTCGTCTGGCTTCGCGCTCGTCGCTGTTACCCCAGGCGCTGAATAACGGGCCTTTGCCGCCGAATGTGCCCACGCCGAAGCTCAGTACCGGAATTTTGAATCCGGAATTGCCAAGAAAACGATAGTCCATTGGAGAGTCTCCCGGTTGTTTGGAAAGAATGTCTCATCCCAACGGCGGCGGTCGGGAAAAGAAGGCTAAGCCATTGCATCCTTCCTAAAAACCGGCAATATCGGGAATCAGTTTCAAGAATCGGTTGATAATCCTGGACCGCATCGGTGATCTGAATCTGTTCCTGCGAGTGCTCGACTCAGGCTCGATCAGCGCGGCGGCGCGTGCCCTGAATGTGTCCGTCGCGGTGGCCAGCCAGCGCCTGAAGCGCTTGGAGCGCGATCTGGGTGTCCGCCTCCTCCACCGGACTACGCGTCAGTTGAGCGTCACGCCGGAAGGCGCGGCCCTCGCCGAGCACGGCAGAATCCTGGCCGACGAAATCGAGACATTGACAGCCGGCCTGCGTCAGGCGGGAATCAGCGTGGCGGGGACACTGCGAGTGACCACGGCCTCCATGTTCGGCCAGCAGTACATATCGCCGCTGATACCGGAGTTTCTCGCACTCCATCCGAACGTAAAACTCAGCGTAGACCTCAACGACGAAACGCTCGACCTGGTGAGGTCGGGCTTCGATCTCGCCATCCGCATCGGCGAACTCGATGATTCGAGCCTCGTTGCGCGCAAGCTCGCGATCAATCGGCGCGTACTGTGCGCGGCGCCGAAGTACCTGCGACAGCACGGTGTGCCGAAAACCCCCGCTGCCCTCGAGCAGCACGAGTGTCTTATATTAGTGGGTCGTCAGGGCAGACGTGATGTTTGGCGGTTGACGGATCGCAGGAAGGGCGAAGTGGCCGTGCGCATCAATGGCCGAATCGAAAGCAACCAGGGCGAACTGTTACGGGATGCCGCGGTGGGCGGGCTCGGTATATCGATGCACTCTACGTGGCACGTCTGCGAGGATCTGCGTGCCGGGCGTCTGGAGGTCGTGCTTCCTAACTATCCGATCGCAGACACGGGCATTTATGCTGTGACTCCTCAGCGGCGCCTGGTTCCTCCGCGCGTACAGGCGTTCATCGAGTTTCTGGCGAGTCGCTTCCATAAAACACCGCGGTTGACCGACTATCCAGGGCGCAAATCATGATGCGCTGCCACTCGTTACACAACTATCCGACGTTTGGTAGCGTCGCGGTCACGTATCCACTTCCGTCCGCAGCGGTCCCGCCAATCATCCGGTAAGAGCCCACACCGGTAATTCCCAGCCCCGCGGCGTTCGCGAAGACCGTGCCAAGAAAGAGCGTGTCCCGCGATACACTTTGCAAATCAACCCAGCGAAGAAATCCGCCTTCGAACACGGTTGCCTGGCCTCTGGCGATTGAAATGTTCGGCTGGCTCGGAGCAATGGAGCCGAAATAGCAGTTGTGGAAGTTGTTGCCGACGCTGAAGTGGCCCGGCGGCGCGCCGAGAATTCTCGCATCGGCGATTGAATTCGCCTCGAACCAAGTGCTCACGAATCGGTTGCGGAAGCTGTCGTTATCTATGTTTACACCGATCCCAACAGCTTCGAACGAGCCACCGGTGAATGTATTTTGACTGCCGTTCGCAATCTCGCAGCCGAAACCCGGGAACCCTTCCGCAAAGCAGTTTGTGAACGTACAAGTACTCGTGTAAGCGCCCGCGCTCCCGTCATTATCGAGACAAAATCCGTGCGTCGGCAGAATCGTCGAGGGAAAGCTGTTGACCGAAAAGAAGCAGGTGTCGAATTGGTTCAACACGCCAAAGCGGATGTTGAACGCCTTCCCCGGGCAGTTGCGGACTTCAATCATGCGGAAATAGGAGTGCACCACTCCCTGTGCGTAGAACCCATCGGTCGTATTGGCGTTGCCCGAAATGATGATGTTCGAGATTGTCATCGGCACACTGGTCGCACCGGATCCAGCGCTGCTGATGTTGAATGCCACACCAGAGCCTGTGTGCTGCAGGATGGCACCGCGCTCACCAGTGAGTTGCAGCGTCACACACTTAGGGTGACCCGAGCTCCCGCACAGAGGGTCATTCTGGACGTACCATTGCGGTGAGGCGGTGTATGGATATGTTCCAGTCGGGATGAAGCAAGCGACACCCTGCTTCCAGACGCTGCACAGCCGGCCCAGTGCGGCCGTCCAATCGACTTCTCCGACGACGAAGTAGCGGCGGATGTCGCCTGGCGGATACTGCATTTGCGATGGATCAATTGTTACGCCGGCCGCTGTTTCCGCCGGAATCACCGCATAGCAAGGCGCGGAGCAGGTCTGTCCTCGAGCCGTTTCCGCGAAACCGGCCGCGCTGGACGCGGAAGCAAACAAAAGAGCCTTGGAAAGGTCGCGACGTAGCATGTGCTTCTCCCTTTTTGATTCCCTCGACATGCGGAGAGACAAACTGCCATGGCAGCCGCAGTTCCATCCTGCGCTGTCGTAATTGGAGGTCCCTCTCCTGGAAGCATCTTTGCACACACTCGATGATCGTGTGAAGGGGCGTGCTCCCCTCCTCGGTCTCGAGATGGTCGCTCACATCAACGGCGACCACGGACGCGCCCCCCAAAGACGATCCAACACAACCCGTTGCCTCCACCCGGCCCGACAGGCAAAGTTGAACATTGAACATACTATCTGCTAGGTTAGCATTGCGCGGCAGCACGGCCACTCTCAGGGAAGGAGACCTCAGATGTCGAATATGTTGCAATGGTTTGGGGCCCGCAACCGAATGCTCGATGGCGCGGTGCTGATTCTGGGAAGCTCGCAGATTTTCCTGGCGAGCACCGGACTGTGTGATGCCATCTTCATGCAGGACCGTAAAATCAATCGGGAGGCAGCTCCGGACCAGAGTATCTCGGCTGAGGATTTCGATCCGAAGAACAAGTATCCTTACTTATTGAATGGCATCGGTTATCCGCTGGCTTGCAGCGTGGAAATGAACCACCCTGCGGCGCTCGATCCGCAACGTTGCAATCGAAGCTCATCGAGCTACAACCCCCCGTTCATTCAGCGCGCGGTCTATCCGGCAACGGGGACGGTCGATCAAATTGTTTTTGCCGGCGAGGCGGCAACAGTTGATTCCGGCGGCCACCGGCTCTTTTGGAATCTCATCAATACCGCGGCTCAGCCAGGCTTTGTTTGGGCCGATCCGGCCGCGCCCATCGCCTCACGCCGCTATATTCAGTTCGCCTACCTCTCCAAGGGGCTGGTCGATAATTCGGGCGCTTTCGGCGGTCTGAATGCGGTTCTCGATCAGAAGCTTTATTTCCGTAACTCGGTTAACGGCGCTCTGAGCAGCTTCGTCGTAGACCCGACCTATCAGCAGCTGCGCGACTGTCCCGACACCGATCCCAATGACAATCCGGACGATGGTAATACACAGCTTTGTATTCAAAAGACCTTCGAGCCACTCGTCGTCGCCGGGCAGAGTGTGTTGACACCGGTTGTGGGAGCCGCAGTCAATTCAGGCTTCGGTGCCAACTTTCCGGGCATTGGTTCAATCGGCACGGGTTTTGACGGCGACCTGCTCGTGCCGTTCATGCTCACACAGCCTCAGAATCCAGCTAATCCGACAGTGACGTCGTTCTCCGATGCGTACGTCCTGCGGGGTAAGTGGAGTACCGACGGCAGCACTTTGACGTGGACCCAAAGTGCCAAGGCCGCAATTGCCGTGAGCAATTCCACACGCGGCGCGGATGAGCCTACAGTGTTGGAGCTCGACGCGAGCGGGCGCTGCATCATGGTTGCGCGCGGCTCAAACGAGGACTTCGCCAGGACCGGTGGCTTTCCGCACACTCCGGCCGTAATTGCCGGTCACTATTGGTTGTTTCAGTCTATCGACGGTTGCCGTACCTGGACTGGTCCGCCCACGCGCTGGGGTTTTAACGACGGAACGAATTTCTTTGCACCCGCCGCCAACTCCATGCTGTTCCGGTCTCCGCAGAACAACCGCGTGTACTGGATAGGCGATATCTCGGCTAGCAACTCGGACGGCAATTGGCCGCGTACCACCCTGATCGCCGCTGAGGTTGATACGCAGAATCCGGGAATCATCAAGGACTCGGCCACCGTGATCGACAAGATGGACGTGACGGCCTCGGATTCCGATCAATTGCAACTCAACAATGGACAGTTATCTATCCAGAACCACGACGCCTACGACGGGACTCATACGGCTGACCACAGCAATACCGCGTTCGGGTTCTGGCCCAGACAGGATCTGGATTGTACCGCCGACGCCACCTACCACGGCCGGAAACCGCTGACAGCATCGAGCTACTATCAAATGGGGATGTCCACGGCCAATACCGCTCAACTCGGTGTTGTGGCCGATAGCGCCAATCTGCGCCACCTGCTCACCTGGAGCTCAACGCACAACGACGTCGTCGCCTGGCATCTACGTAGACGATTCCTATCGGGCGATCCCCTGACTGACTTGTGGCAGGAGGTTGGCCCACCGCTTCCCGCAACTTCGACAGGCACTACCATTGCCGGTTACCTCGGATGGCAGGAAGCCGAATATGAAGTGGTCGCCGAACGTCCGGGCGGTGTTGGAGAAGTCAGCAATCGTGTGACAGCTCGATTTGCAACGTGGAGTGGCCCTCGGCTCAGTTTCTCCTTTCCGACTGAAGCGAACGCCGGAGATCATGTTTCCCTTGGATCTGTCAGCATCGGTTGGAAATACACCGCCTCCGGCAATCTTACGGGTTTCCGTCTCTTCCGGCGTTTCTACAACTCGGACGGCACCGTTGATCCATGGACAGTTGTTACCGACCTTCCTGCGTCTCTACGGAGCACTACGATGAGTGGCTATACGCAGGATCAGCGATTTGATCTGTATCTGCAGGCCCTCGATACGCCGTCGCAGCCGATCAGTAATGCGGTATCCATTCGATTTCCCGCTCAATCCAATCCCGCCAGCTGCAACAAGGGGCTCACCTACCAATACCTGCCGTATTGAGTGTGTGAATAGTGCCGGCGGAAGACATCCCGCCGGCATTTGGATCCCAGTCTTTCGAGGGGCACGCCTGAGACCCTTCGACGCCAACGAGACTCGATCTTTTTCACCAACGCAGCTCTAGTGCCAAAACGACGTTTGCAGTGCGCCGTTGGCCGTCAGTGGATTCACGGGATCGCCGAAAGTGAAATGCGGTACAGAACTGAATGCGGTGTAAGCGTTTGAGAACGAAGTCGAGTCCGCGAACGTGGGGAACCATGACAGTCCGCGATTGGAACCACCGCTGGTCGACCAGCCGCTCTGGGTGACTCCAAGAAATCCCGACGCGAAATTGGTACCGAAGCCGATTATGCTGGTCGCATTCGCGGTCGCTGTCGTAGTTAACGTGGCGCCCCGAATGCTGAGCATGCTCGGCGCCTCTCCCGGGTTGGATGATCCCAACTTCATGCCGAATGAACCGCCTGGCACGGTGATTGTGTTGCTTCCGGCACTGATGTTCCCGCCCACGATCGACAAACCGATGTAGTTGGCCGCCAGGTTGTTATCGACCATGGGCCTCGACGGCATCGTGGTCGACGCATTCAAGGCAATAGCCCCTTTTGGCAGTGTCGTGTCAAAGGGGTCGGACTGTCCGGAGATGGAGTTTTGATAGATGGCGAGGTTGGTGGCGCCGGCGGTATAGATGCCGGCCGAAACCCCATTTTGGATCGAATTGCCTACGATCCAGACGGAATCGGGAGGCGAGGTCTGTCCGTGGGCGGCATCGTAGACGACAATTGCATACTGCAACAGCTCGAGCGACATTGGATTCGCGACAGGCGCGACCTGGTTGCCGGCGCCCGGGATCGTGTTGAACTGTAAGCTCACGTTGCTCACATTGCTCCAGACCGAGATGGCCCCCTCGATGTAGCTCGCGTTCATCGGGTTGTTGGAGGCGACCGAAACATTTCTGACAAATCCGTTTACACTTCCCTGGGTCGTTCCTCCTTCGAGGTCGATCATGTAACGCGCATAGCCGCCACCGACCTGCTTGGCGGAACAACCGCCGTTGATGAGCGAGTCGGTGTAGAAAGAATTGGTCCGGATGGCGATTTCGGTGCTCTGACCGACTCCGGGACTGTTATCCGCGGCCGCCACGCGAATCCAGCTCGCGCCATTGAAGTCTCGGAACGAATCGTTCTGGATGGTGATGTTTTCGACACTCGACAGCGTCGCCGGATCAGTCTGGGCGTCCGACTGGATCCAGATGGCCCGGCCAAAATCCTTCTCCGGACAGCCGCTGGAATAACTCAGGTTGTTGGTGCTGTCGATACCCTCGAAGGCGATATCTTGTATGGTGATATTGGAGGCATTTCGTGCCCACAGGAGCGACCGATAGGAGCCGGTCGAAGCGACCTCGAAGATGGTCGGATTCACGACGCTGCTGTTTCCCTTGCCCGTCAGCGTCGTACCGGCCGGGATGTAGAAACCAATCTGCTCGCCGCTGGGCACGAACCGATAGGTTCCGCTGGCGAACTGAATCTCCTTGCCCGCGCAGGTGCTGAGCAACTGATCGAACGCCGCATCAGTGGTCACACCTGGCGGCAATGTCGCCGTGCAGATGGCCGCGTTGGTGGTGTACGGATGGAACAGGTAGAGAAACGCGATGAGAATAAACAGTGATCGCACAATTGCCTTCCCTTGCTGAATCAGCGTTTGCTGGAGTTCTGCGTCGATCCTAAGTTGATGTTGAATTGAGCGCAAGCTCCGAGAGCGGTATTCGCTGCCGTCGTTACGACGTATGCCTTCAATTTCCATGTGCCTAGCAAAGGGTTCGTGTCTACCATGAGCGCCCCCGCGATCGAAATTGATTAACTATGCTACTGCGCGACCGTAAACCAACTGAGGTGCATGCAACGTATGCTGAACGACCGGCAATCGATCACCAAGTTGCCCAGCGCCCAGGGGCGGCATTATTTCTTACTGCCGATCCACGCTTGCACGTGGCGTCGCAGCTCGCCTAAGGGAACCACGCCCTCGTCGATTACGGTGCGATTGAACACGCGCACGTCGAATTTGGGGCCGAGCGCCGCCTCCGCCTCGGCCCGTAGGCTCTTGATCTCGAGCCCACCGGAGTCGTAAGCGGTTAGCTGGCCAGGGAGGACGGCGATGCGGTCGACGAGGTTCTCGGCGCCTTTCGCATCGAAGCGCCCGGTGCCGACCAGATAATCGACCGCGTGCTGGCGCGTCCAGTTGAAAGCGTGCAAGCCGGGGTCGACCACCATGCCGCGTGCCGGCCAGACGCGACGTAAGATCTTTGCGTCCTCGGTCTGATAGATGTCGGCTTCGTCGCCCATGGCCTCGGCGTACCGCGCCCAACCTTCGACATAGGCGGAATTGAAAATGAGTTTGTTGACTGGGGTGTCGGGCGCGATCTCGCGTGCCAGAGAGATCTGCAGGTGGTGGCCAGGCCACGCCTCGTGCACGACCGTCACCTCCGCCTCACCGCGTGTCTGGACCTGCCAGTTGCCGAGTTCGATGCGGTAGATGCCCGGCTTGGAAGGGTCGGGCTCCGGGTCGTAGTGGGAGGACACTCCGGCCTGGTCCTCGAAGTCACGCTCGGGTTCGATAACACATTCCTGTTTAGGCATGCGGTCGATGAGTGAGGCAGTCCGCTCCCTGGCCCGCGCAATGAACGCCCGCGAGTACTCGAGCAGCTCTCCCTTTGACTGGAAGTGGTTCTCCGGGCGTGCCTTGGAAGCGGCGACGACCTTGTCGAAGTCGTCAGTGCCAAAGAGCTTCGCACCGATGCGCGCGACATCCGCCTTATTCGTGTCCACCGTTCGCACGCCCAGATCGTAGACTTCCTGCGGAGTCCGGCTGAGGGTCGTGTACTGGCGCAGATAGGCTTGGTAGCAAGCCGCGCCCTGCGGCAAATCGCTCAGGGCGACCCCAGAACGGGCATGCGGCAGATACTCATTCGCGAGAAAATTACGGTAGCGCTTGAGCGCGGGGTCGATGTGCTCAGCTATCAGGCGCGTGAAGGCTGCACGGAATGATGGATCAGAATCGCGCCCGGCGACGAAGTAAGGTGACTTTTCGGGCGGCAGTGCGATGAGCCCATCCAGCTGTGCGATGACCCGACGGACCACCGATTGCGGTGCCGAATAACCTTCCCCTAGCCCGCGGCGCAAGTTGGCAATCTCTATATCGACGTAGTGCGGAACCGAACCGAAGCGCCTCAGTGCCTGGGTACGCAGGCCCGCTGTTCCGACAGGCTGCTTGTCCGCGACATCGGCAAATTGGTTCACCCAGCCCGTGAAGTGGTCGACGTTCCACAACTCGCGACGGCACACGCGCAGTTGCAGGTCCGATTCCAACTTCTCCTCGAGCATTGCGTAGGTGGCCAGTGAAGTGGCTGGCAGCTTCGCCCGATCGATGGCGTCGAGTACCTTGAGTTCGGCGGTTTCTTCCGCAAACCGCGCGGAGATCGCCGAGGGGGTGTGGTCGGCGAACCGGTCGTGTACGCGGGTCGGCAGCCCGGCCTCGTAGGCCATCGTCGGGTCGTACTTGAGGCTTTCCGCGACGAAGCGGTTTACGAGTTGCTCCAGGCTCAGCGCCTCGTTGCCGGTTGCATGCACCGCAGTCGCGGACATCACACACAGGACAGATAGCATCGTGCATCTCTTCATGCTCGGACCTCCTTCCGCTTTCTCGGCTGAGCGGGACCTTCCAGGCACGCAATTGGGGGGCTGCTCAACGTGCCTAACTTGGTCCGCACTGGAAATTTCAGCAGATATTATTCATGAAAGTACTACACTCGGCCGCACTGAACCCGCTGGGTCGATCCACCGGGCTGGCCTCGTCTGGCGCAAATCTTGGCGACGGACTAGGACTGGGTGCCTGGCGCCTCGTCGACAGCACTCTGCAATCGGTACCGACCACGACCGTATCAGGGATCAAAACTGTGCGGCGCCGCTCCGCGGTGCACCGCGATAGTTCAACCCAGCGCAATCAACATCCGATGTGCCCGTCAGGCGGAAACTGAGACCGCGTGGGCTGTACCGGCCTGCCTGGACCCGCTGCGATTGAGCGATATCGCGGGAAAAACCGCTGACCGTGCCTGCCGCGAACAACGCAAACCGATTGAGAAACGGTCCGTCCTGACGCCCATTCTGGAGTGTTGGCACTGCGATTGCAGTGTCGAAGCCCAAGGTGTCGTGATCGTTCCTTCACGCATCCCGAGATCCCGCCTGAAGCGGGACTCACGGCAACGTCGCCGGTAGTCGCGCTCTTCCAGTTTGAGCGCCGCCTACTGCGACGTTTTTTTTTGCGTGTTTGACGGGGGTACGGGAAATTGGCGTCGAAAAAGAACGAGGGTACGCGCGCCGCAAGCGGCGCACGCCGCAGCGAAGGGCTGGTTGTCGTCCGTTGGGCACTCTGCCTGTGCTTGTCCCTGAACGGCCTGCCGACACTTGCGGCGGATCCGGGCAGCCTCGGGGCTGCGCTTGCACAGACTCGACCGTTGATCGACGTGCGTCTTCGATACGAAGAGGTCGATCAAACAGGCATTGTCGAGAAAGCGAATGCGGGGACGCTTCGTGCGCGCCTGGGAGCTGAAACCGGGACCTTCCTGGACACGAGCTTGCTGTTGGAGGGCGAGGCGATGGTTCGCCTCAATTCGAGCTACCGGCCCGACAACGCGGTGTCCCGCGAGACTCAGTATCCAGTGGTCGCCGATCCGGAAAATTATGCGCTGAACCGCTTGTCGTTGACGAACACCTCCCTACCGCACACTGCGATCACGTTGGGACGGCAACGGATCGCTCTGGATGATCAGCGTTTTGTCGGTAACAGCGGTTGGCGTCAGAACGAAGTCACATTCGATGCACTGCGAATTGTCACCCAGCCCCTGAAGCCGCTCACCTTCGATCTGACATTCCTGGACAAGGTCCATCGCATCTACGGCGTCGATTCGCCGCAAGGAACCTACAAAGGCAACAGCTATCTGGCCAATGTGAGTTATCAGTTCGGTCTCGGAAAGCTTACCGGCTTCGCATACCTGGTGGAATTCGACCCGATTGCGGGACTTGCCGGTGCGCTCGACCCGCGCCGTGGATCCACATCGACTTATGGAGGCCGTTTCGCGGGCGAGCGGCCCGTTGCGGCGCTGAAGATCGGTTACGTCCTGTCGTACGCCTGGCAGAAGCAACGAGGGGACAACCCGCTTGCATTCAGAAATGACTACTACCTCGGCGAGCTCAATGCCCGCTTAGCCGGGTTCAAGGCCGCAGTTGGAGACGAGATCCTGCAGGGCAATGGAACGATCGGGTTTGCGACGCCGCTTGCGACCTTGCATTTGTTTGAGGGATGGGCCGACAAATTCCTCACCACACCGGCGGACGGTATCAAGGATCTCTACGTCAGCCTCGGTTGGAGTGGGAAACGGTTGCTCGGATTGGACACTCTGTCAGCGAGCGTAGTTCGTCACGATTTCGACGCTGAACACACTCATACGAACTACGGTTCGGAGTGGGATTGGGTGCTCAGCGGGAAGTGGCATCACTTTGTGGGCTTACTGAAGTATGCCGACTACAACGCCGGGGCAACGACACCGATAGCCGTTGCGCGGGAGACTCGCAAGGCCTGGGCGCAACTCGAGTTTGTTTGGTAACTCACTGCGTGCTGACCGCTGATGCACCCGAGGATCAGAGCTCTGCTGGTGGCGGACAGCGAATTTCAAGCCTGGTCGCCGGGTTCCATCTCTTCAATGTACAGGGGATGTTCTTCGCCGATCTGCGCCTTGAAGCATTCGAGGTGGCAGAAATACTGCTGCGACAGTTGCTGCTCAGGCGCCAGGCTCCAGTACCCTATGATAACCAGCGCACACGGATCCATCCGATGGGAATGCCCGCCCATGGGCTCCATCCCCTTCTTACAAAAGCAACATTGATACTGGCGGTCGCTCATCGGATCATCCTAAGCGAAAGGGAACGAACGATTGCAAGCATCGCCCTTCTTGTCTGTAAATCCAATATCCAACTGGCCGTTTTTGCCAACTGTGGGCTCAGTACGGTGGCAACACCCGCCGCTGAGTCTGCGCGGACGCGGGGCTCCCCACCTCAGCAACTTCCGAGCGCCGCTTGGCGGATCCGATCCAAGGACCCAGGCGAAAAGATCTGCGCGTTCTCAACACCGAACTCCTACATGAGTCATCGTGGCTTCCGCTCGAGTCCACCACCACCATCGACGAAGGTACTCCCAAAACCGATCTCCCAGCCTCATCGCGGCGTAGCCGCAGATCAATCCTGCCGCCAGAACACATACCGCGATGACATGACCGCTCCACAGTGAACTCAACAGTCCACCGACGGCGAAAGCGCAGCCCAACACGAACCCGCAGCCGAAACGGATGCCTTTTTCTAACCGATCGGGCGGTTCCACGATGTTCCTCAGCGTACCTGGGTCGCGTACTTCAGTGTCTGCCGATTTGAGCTTCCCGTCAGCCTCCGAGGCGAGCGCTCGTGTGCCTCGTTGAGGCCGTTCCCGCAAATGGAGGTGTATGGCGGCTGTCGAAGCGGAGGAGCCGGAGCGCGCCCTCGCGATCTACCGAAAGTTGTTCGAGAGGATGGCCACACGTTGTGGTGACGAGGCCCCGAACGCAGCTGCCTAACACGCCGATGAAAAAGACGGCCGCCTGCAAGCCGCGGGTCCTCGATCGCCCGCCGAGGAGCATCTCCACCTGTAGTCGCTACGACGGCTGAAGTCCGGCTGCACAAGCGCACAAATTGTGCCGACTTCGGGCGGGGGCGTCGTGCAGACCATGTCCGCTTCGGCCGGAAACTTCACTCCAATGAGAGGCCGACAACACAACACCACCGACTACATAGGAGGGAATCTCTGCGGCGATAAGAAAGGATTGCTGTAGACCTCCCGCTTCAGCAGGCCGAAATTCTCAATGCGGCTCGAGTGCCCCGGGCGCCCGGTAGATCACGCCTCTTCTTTGCACTGCAGCGGTGAACGAGGCCTTGCAAAGCTATCTCGCCTAGGTCGGCAAGAACTGTAATCAATCCGCTGTTTCGACTGGACACACAATCCATCGCAAAATGCAGCCTTTGTTAGACAAGCTCCCAATCGCTGCGTGCATTGCGGCACAACTTTTCGCACAACTGTCAAGCGGCTGACAGAGGGTTGCGTTTGACTTGAGCCAATCACGCGCGGAACCGTGACGCCATGATCCTAGCACTCAACAAAGGGAATCAGATCAAACTACGGAATGCGCTGCGACGCACAGATCCAAGCCGTGCTTTCCGACTGCCTGCGCTGGTCTTGACGCCGACGCAGCATGACAGCTTCGCGGGGAGTGTCATAACCTTCCATACATTGTAGATATAAGCCGTCCATGAATTTCAAGAGAAGCAGTCGGACGGCACTCGACGATTGATCACTCCTGAAGAAGTCCTAAAAAAATTTGGGGAGGAACGTCTGTGCGTATTCACACGCTGCGAACTATTGGCATGGTGTCGGCAATCAGTCTTGCCATGTCTTGTGCCGCTGTGTCCGCTCACGCAGAAGGGGCGGACGACCGCGATGATAGCCACCGACCTCTGTTGTCGGCGTTGTCGGTGCAGGCCGGTTATGGACGATATGCAATGGGTGCGTTCAATCGCACCGAGCAGGGTAACAGCAACAACACAATTTCAGGTGGATGGTCAGTCGCACTCGAGGGATACTTTACAAAGCTCAAAATATCAGACAGTAATCGATGGCTCGGAGGAACCGAAATTCGCCTACCCGTTGTTGGATTCGAGTATCTCCGGGCAAGCGTTGATACGACACATGCGGTTGGCAACAACAGCGCGACCATCGAGTGGAATCTGCCGGCCGTTGGCGTCTACGTTATGCCGGAGATCCAATTTCCCGGTACGACCTGGCTGGGAGTCCGGCCCATTGAGCTGGGCTGGTACTGGCTTGGCCCAAATTCAAATCTGACGGTCAGCGACCGTCCCGGTCACCTGAGGTTGAATTCGAATACTTTTGGAATCAAGTCGGAATTGATTGCCGTCAAGAAATTGGCCCAATACAGGTACGGTTTCGTCACTGCCGGATACCGCTGGCTACGGTTTAACAATGTCGCACAGACGCCAACGAATGGATTCCCGGTGGCGGCGGGGAATTTGCGGGACGCGGTGGATTACAGTGGCGCCATCGTGACTGCAGGAGTGATTTTCAACTTATGACGTTCATAATGCCTTCCCGGGCACGAGGGCATTATTCCAATGAGCCGGTGATAGGCATTCGCACGAACCGCTTATTTCACGAACTAAAGATCCTAACAACACTGCAGGGCTCTCATGCGTACGGCCGTCATCCTAATTTCATGGTTGCTACTTTCTGCAGCAGTCGAAGCAGGACCCGTTGAAAATCCCGAGGACGCTGTTGTCTTCATCGAGGTAGGTCTGCAAGACTCAGACCCAGCAACTGGAGACCCACACGTTACGAAGGTCGGCGAAGGCAGCGGTTTTTTAATCGAACCAAACGGATGGGTAATTACCGCCGCTCATGTTATCGCGATAGAAGTCCCTCCAAAAGCGACATTGGTGATCAAAGGCTCTGTTCGATCGCGCAAAGCGACACAGTTTGTACTCACCCATCCGCTCTCGGTCTCCGTTCAATCCGATGTTGCGTTACTGCGCTTTCCCGCGGGCCTGGGCGTGACCTTTCCGTACTTATGTGTTATGAAACGGCCAAAGATCGCAGTCAATCTGAAGCTAAGTGCGATTGGCTTCCCTCTCGGGCAAGATTTCTCCGTTCGCCCAGGTCAGATCACGGCGCTGGCAAATTCCAACGGTCTGGTGCAAACGAATCTGGGCCTTGCACGTGGAATGAGCGGCGGCCCTGTATTGGACGAACAACGTGCGGTCGTGGGAGTTGTCTATGGTGGAATCGAAGGTCAGAGCAGCTTCGATTATTTCACCCCTGTCAACTTGGCCCTTCCGCTTTTCGATGTTCCGCCCGCTTCGTATGTGGAGGACTCGTGTGTAACAGGGGACGGCTCTTCCAACCCGAAACCATCTTTGTCATCGCTAAAGGAATTTGAGCGCTCGTATTCGATAGATGAGACATACGACGAGCATCCCATCGCACTCTCACCGAGCACGCGCGAGTACACAATTCGCAAGGACGCTGACCCGAAGGCTGTAATCGTCAATGCGCGGCTGGTGAGAAGCTCCGACACGCGCGTCAGCGATTTGAATATCACAATCTCCCCGGATCGCCATAGTGTTGAGGTGCGATTCAGGTTGACGGCTGGGCCTGCCATCGATCAGTACCGCGGGTGGCTCCATGGCCAATTAGTCCTAACAATGCGACCGACGGCCTAATTACCTACTTTGGCAGCGAGAATCGAGCTGTGAAACTGACTCGGCGTCATATCGTGGACGCGTCATGTGGGATGGCGATCTCGGCCGCCGTAAACAGGTTAGCTTATCCGCAAAGTAGGGAACCGCGCCTGCCAGATGCAGCCTCCCTTCAGGCGGGTGACTTTTTGTGGCCGAAGAAACCAGGGGAGTTCATTCCATACCGGTTCGACTCCACAACCCAAGGAGTCGATGCGGATAGAGACGAATGGCTCGAGGAGAAGCAGGAATTTATCGGAAGAGCTCGCGCAAGCGGGGATCCGGAACAAGCAGCTGCTGCTGCTCGCATAGACAAACTTTCGTACAACGACTTTAGATCCTTTTATCTTCGTAACCAGGATCCAGATGCGATCACGCCTCATAGCCTCGGCGGAGTTGTATCCGTTGGTCACGTGGCGATTGTGCAAGTCGCTCGAGATGGATCTCCCGGCGTGATCGAAGCCCTTTGGAAAAGAGGGGTCGTCCAATCAACCTATGCGGCTTGGGTCGCTGGTAGGCCAGGGCAAATCGTCTGGCAAGGTCGTTTAAAGGGAATTGCGGCTGGGGACGGAGCTAAGATTGCGAGTGAGGCTAAGCGATGGTTGGGAAAACCATATGACTTCTGGAACTTTGATCTCAACAACACCAGTGGGTTTTATTGTTCGAAGCTTATCTGGCACAGTGTTATGGAAGCGCTGCATGTCCCAGTCGATGGTGATCCTAATCCAAAGCGAGCATTGTGGCTGTCACCAAAGCAAGAGCTGTACTCGAGCAAGATCGAGCGCCTGGTGGATCCAGGGTACTATGCATCCGAGTAACTTCATGACGGCTGCAGACCCGAATCGTCACGTCATCGTTCCTGCGCTGACCTGGACCGGCGCAGCTTTCCCAGCAGCACTGTGCTGCTGAACAGGAGAGCGAAAATGCCTGTGTTTGCAAGTGAGAGCTGGCGGAACGGGAGCGGACCTAAACGCTAACTGAATTTTGCGGCAGCTGAACATGCTTCGACGAGGTGATAGCACTCACCGACACCCGCGACATGATTTGGAAACTGTTCTATCTCTCTCGATCCAGCGAGTATGGATCGAAGCACTGGGTCGGGTTCTGACGCCAGAGTGTCGGCGTCGATGAGCGGCCCCGCTGCTGCTTCCAGCAACACTATCTTGATCTGGTTGAGGCCGGGTTCCGTTAGCGCACCGAGATAAAGGTATTCGCAGGATCGGATGCTGTCGGCGAGGACGTTCATTCAGGCACCTGAAATTTGATCGCGCCGACGTGTGTTTGCATTTGTTCATTACCGCGCCACTGCATCACCGGCATGCGCCCCGGACGGCTCGAGCTCCGCAGCCGCTCCGTCAGACCGGATCGCGCTTGGTCTTGCGATGAGCTGCTGAAATGGCCCGAACAGCGTGTGCTAGGCTCACCTTGAAATTACCCCAGATAGGGAGGTCGTGCATGTTTCAAGCCAGACCGGCTGCAGGGATCACAGCTGGAATCATCCTCATATTTACGTTCGGAACCGCGGTTGCAGCCGGGACCACCGCTCCTAAAGTATTCGCTCCCGGGATCATTTCTGGACCTGAGCACGATACGGCACCGGCCTTCACACCGGACGGCAGAACCGTCTACTTCAGCCGCAGCGATGGGAATCGCTCGACGCTTCTGGTCTCTCATTTGCGTAGAGCCGGTTGGACAGAGCCGCAGACCGCGCCGTTCTCCGGCACCTGGAGCGACATGGAGCCAGCAATGTCCCCGGATGGCCGCTTTATCGTCTTCGTCTCCAATCGTCCCGTGGAGGAAGGCGGCAAGCCGCTCGATGGTTTTTTCAACGGTAGAGTATTTCCAGCGGGTGGCGGCAACCTCTGGCGCGTGGACGCCCAAGGCTCGGGATGGAGCCAGCCCGCGCGCCTGCCTGAAGTCGTCAACAACAACACATCGACCTTTGCGCCTGCGGTCGCGACGGATGGGAGTCTGTATTTCATGCATCCCGCAGCGGATTCGAAGCGGTTTCAGCTGTTCCGCGCGCAGTTCGAGGGCGGTACCTACCGCGAGCCGCAGGCGCTGCCATTTAGCGATGGTTCAACGACGGACGTCGATCCGGCTGTCGCCCCCGATGAATCGTTCATGGTGTTCGGCTCTGGCCGTACACCAGCGAAGAGCATGGATCTGTTCATCGTATTCCGGAAGAAGGCCGCGTGGGGCACGCCGGTGCACCTGGGTGACCTCGTGAATGGCCCTGGTTCCGATGCAGAGGCGCGGCTGAGCCCGGACCACAAGACGCTTTACTTCTCGAGCGAGCGGCTTGCCAGCGGCGACTCTTCTCAGCCCCGGCCGCCATGGGACAACGGCAAATACAACATCTGGCACGTGTCGCTCATGCCGTGGCTAAAGCAACGGAGCGATCCGTCGGTCCGGTACTGACAGGCGCCGCTCATCCCCGTCCCCGCACTCAGGGATTGCCATAGTGTCACGATGCGAGAATCACGGTTCGAGGCCCCATCTTCGAATCAGATCCAGTTCGGCAGCCGTGAAGACGCCCGCCTGGTGTAGACGCAGAAACTCTTCGGAGACACCTACACCGAAAACAATTTCATCGTCAGTATTAACCGTCACTTTGACGCCAGCGTCGAACAGCTTACGTATTGGATGATCCTGTAGGCGCTTCACCCGACCCAGCAAAATATTCGATGTAGGGCAGATATTCAGCCTGATCCTATTGTCGGCAAGGAAGCGCATGACCGCTGGAGACTCGGCCGCTGCGATACCATGCTGCACCTCATCCAGCTCGAGTAACTCAACCGCCCGCCGAACATCGTCTGCTGTGCCCCACTCCCCAACATGGGCTTTCAGACGCATGCCTTTGGCTTTAGCCGCACGATAGAGCGGCTGGAACACATCGATGGGTTGAGCCAACTCGTCGCCAGACAGATCCAGCACCTTATGGAAGCCTAGATCGAGCCAAGGTGCCATCCACGCTTGGAGAGCCGCCAGCGGACATTGACGAGACAAGCCAAGCTGAGGAATCCATTCGACGTGTGGGGCCAAGCGCTCGTGGACCTGGGCAATTGACTCAACCAACTCCCCCGGTGATCCCAGCCCCTGGGTGACCATCCATACGTCATCTCCGAATTCGATCCGAGTCACGCCATCCCTTAGTGCCCCAACGAAATTGGCCTCAATCCCGAGCGTGCGACCATTGCGCCCTTCGAATAGAGTACCTATGTTTGTCTTCGCCCAAGAATGCATATCGTCCATCGAGCTGAGCGGCGTTTCGACAGGTGCTATGTCACAGCCTGTCTTTTGAAAGACATACTCCCGATCGGCTTTCGCGAAACCATGGGTGTGCAAGTCGGCTTTGGGGCAGGCCCTCACCGCTTGTAGATCGGCTGCGGCAATAGCAGCTGTAAAATCCAGAGTGGTCATCTGGTTACCGGCCAAAAAAGGTAAGGGCGTCAATATACAGCCTCTGAATGTCTACTAACCAGGAGGACCCATTTGGCTCGCAATGGCGGCTGTTGGCCCGAAAGCAGTCGATCGCGACAGACACGCAATCCATATCCGAAATCGTCGATCTTCTCGACCTCCGCCGCTCCCTCCGAGCGGATCGCCCCAGAGGATCGAGACTCGCGCACAGGATCGATTGGACAATAACCGGATGGCCGCGAATCGCGATCTGGAGGCATCGGCCCCGGATGACCGCTCACGACCGACCCAATGCCGCCGTTCAACTTACGTGAACAGCATGTTGCAGGGCTCAACCCGGTGGCACAATCGGTATGTCGAAGTGCATCACATCCTCGCGGACACCGAGCTTCTCGTAGAGACCGGTCGCGGCGTTGTCGCCATAATCGGCCTGAACGTATATCACCCATACTCGGCGGCTCGCTGCGATTTCTCTAAGCTGCTCAATTAATGCCGTCGCGATACCTCGCCGGCGGTAGTCTTCGGCCACAGCCAGATCGTAGATGTATAGCTCGCTCCTGGCACGCTCGAACTTCTCGAGCTCGTACGCGACGAGGCCGCCCACAACCTGTCCTGACACAACAGCGACCAGCGCTACTACGTGCTCTCTTCCGAGTAGTGCCGAGAGATAAGCGTCATCCGGGGGTGCATGAGTGTAGCCCTCGGGATCGCCGAACGCGGCCGCGAAGAGCTGATTCAGCCCGCGGAGTAGCGCTACATCGACAGAGTGCAGTCGGCGAACGGTGAAGGAAATGTCCATGCTTGCTCGCATCTTGGTCTCCTGGATCAAGATCGCTTTCGGGAAAGCGACGATGGGAACGTAATCGACGGCCACCCCTGGGGCCGCGTCAGGAATCTTACGGGATTACGTCCAGGGGCTGCTTCAGGCCGAAAAAGACTAACTACGCCACGCATGTGCTCCAACACGGCGTCCTGGGTTCATCTGTCTACGAGCAGTCCCTCCGATTCCGGCTCCCCATGACCGCACCCTGTCCGCCCGCTCCCCCGCCCCAGCGTCGCCGGCGGATCGACTCGTACCACCGCCCGGCGATTCCTTCAGCGCAGCCAATCCCCTGCAGTCGGATCGTCGGTATAATTGTCGGGCCCGCGACAACCTCCGCGCGATTCCATCGAACTCCGCCCCCGCTCTCTCCGACCGGATCGCGCCAGAGGATCGGGCCTCGGACAGAGGGAAAACTGAATGAGCCGTGTCAAACACATGCCGAATGCCGACAGCCTCACATCCACTCGCCCGCCATCGGACTCCGGGGCGCGCCGGCCCCGCGTCAGCCCTCGCTAACCTTCCGCGCCGTCCGGCCCGCAGCCGTAGTCGCGGATCCACCCCTCGACCTCGGCACCCTCGTCGGGGAGATGCCGCTCGAGATCACAGACCCCTAAGCGGTCGTAGTTGAGATAATCCAAACAGGCGTTCGCGCGCCGCGTGTCGAGCGTCCGCAGGTCCGTACGGTCGAACGGACAGTCATATTTGAGATACGGGCTGGCCAGAAACCGTACCAGCCGCGCTGACCGTCCCCCACAGCTCGAGCGAAGGGCATCCAGCATCACCTCGAGCCCCGCCAATCCGCGCCTCGATCGCTTTGAACTCCTGTTCCAACTGCGTCAAGCGCGTGCGCGGACCGGCCAACACTCGCCTCACTCAATTGGGTCACCGCCCGTGGACCCGACTCGCTTTGCCACTATCGAATCGTTCCCCTCTGATCGGTGACGAACCGCGGGCAGACATCGATAAATACGCACGGTGCCTTCGGAATCACACCGTCAGTCCGTCTTGACCTTCTCCCTCCGACCGCCGTCCGAGCCGATAACGGATTTTCGGAGCCCGGAAACCTGCGTTGATTGGACAACACCAACATAACTCGAAGACTCACTGGGTGGCCGGTTCCAGGATCCAACCAGCGGTCGATGAACGGCCTTCTTTCTGACGACCCTGTACCGGCCGCGGATGGCTCCTCATGACCGTTCGGACCCATACAAAGTTACGGTGAACCGCCAGCGCCCGCCTTCAGCTGCCGATCGTAATCAGCCGCGTCGAAATGTCCTTTGGATTCGGCAATCAGGCCGTCATTGCCAATTCGCCATTCCTCGTATCCGCTGATACGCACCCTTTTGACAGTGGCGCCAGGACCCGTGTTTGTACCAGTGAGCGTCCAGTGATAAATGATGCTGTCTCCTTCTATCGTCACTTTGTCCATTTGTACGACCAAATCAGGAAACGCGCTCATGAAGCTCTGGGCGGCGGAAGTGATCGCCGTCCGGCCTACTGAGGGCGACCCTTCGTTAATCTGAAGAGAACCGGCAGGTGAGAAAAATGAAGCGACGTTCGCCGCATTCTGGCTACACCAGGCAGCCGTGTATCGGGTCGCGAAATCATTCAGCTCAGTGAATTGCATGGCGGTCCTCTGCGACGTGCATGCGGCTCGGCGGCGGCGTGTGAACGCCCGCCGCTGTAACTCTTTTAGCCCGAGTGCATCAACTATCGAACCAGCAGATCCAGCAGACGCACATCGAGACCTGCCCCGCGATAGTAGTTCCGAGTCAGTTCGAGAAGAGTGAATCCATCCTCGTAGGCAGCAAAGCCACCGTTGACCGCTTTGTCCAGATACATGAGGCCGCCCTCGACCATGAAAACGACCAGTGCTGGTTCTGGCGAGTCGTCGGCGATGACCAGCGTATGAGCCTCGCCGGCGGGTTCGTAGATAAACGTTCCGGGTTTTGCAACCCAATCATGCTCCAGATACCGCCAGTGACCACGAATCGTATAGCCGCGAACGGTGCCAACGTGATAGTGAGTACCGAGTTTTGCGCCCGGGAGACCTTTCAGAACGACACTGAATCCGCCTGATGTGACGTTAAAGCAGCAGGGCTGGAGCCAGACCCCTTCCGCATAAGGAACCCAGAGGCGGTCGGCTTCGACATTGATGTTGGCAATTAAGTGTTCGCGGCTCCTTCGATTGGGATCGAGGCCGTCAGTGAAACTGTTGAAGGTAGTGATCGGCATATGCGCCCCGCTGCGTGAGAGTAAACGCTGATGGCTAGATCGCGCGCATGGACGCCTGGAGCATACTCTCGCGTGGTAAAATCCGATCGGTTTATGAACGGCGGTGGCGTCAACCGTGCTACAAATCTTTGCTGCGCTGCCGTGAAGGCGTCGACTTTCGCTTCTGACCCGTATCGGCCATTCTCAATCTCTGCTATCTCTTGGGATGAACACGCCGATGTCGAAGCTCGTTGTAAGCCTGTTGGCGAGGATGGCCATATCCGCCCCAAGATGAGCCAGCGGGATAGTCGATGAGTTCGCCGGAAAAGTAGCGACCGGTGATCGTGGCATGCACAGCACGATGCTTCTTCGCTTGTATCAAACGATCCAACCGCTCGAAGTTCGCATCTTGGACGAGTGAAGTTGATACGCCTTCCAACTCTAGGGTCTCTGAACGCTGTCGCTCAGATGAGGGTCCACCCGCAAAAAACAACGGCCCCTGAGCTGGCTATGCCTGTTGCATGACTGTCGTGCGTGCAGGAGGTGTCATGATCCGCGCCCCGTCCGCCCCGGGGCGATGATGGTTACTAAATCTACACATGGCTCTTGCGGTGCAACATGAGTCGACCCCTCCATCACAGTCTCCAATCAACGGCGGAGACCGGTTGACCGTGTCCTAATCACCGAAGGTGGTGCTGTAAGTGGACGAGGTCTATAGTGAAGCGTTCGAATAGAGAAGCTGGCTGAAGCCCTCGGCCAGTATTAACAACTCTGCGATGCTGAGGACACGGCAAAAAAGCAGATGGGGGGAATCAACATGAAGGCCATTCTAGTCACTGTTGCTACGTTTCTAATCACATTCGCGGCGACCGCACACGCTGCTGACGAGACGGACGCTCTCATCGCGTTGGACAAGCAATGGGGTGAAGCCGGGATCAAGAGAGATACAACAGCGGCAGCCAAATTACTCGCTGACAGAGTCGTCTCGGTTTCCGAGAGCGGCGTGAAGGGAAAAGAGGGTGAGCTCGCTGATATGAAATCGGCACCGTCCAGTCCCCGTTATGAGCCGACCGACTACAAAGTTACGTTCATTAATCCGGACACAGCGATTATGACGCATGGCACCAAGGGCTCAGACGCCCACTACAGTCTGCACGTCTGGTCCCGCAAGGGCGGCACGTGGCAAGTCATCGCGACCTCAATGACGCCCGCCAAGGGCGGGAAGTAGTGGCGTCGCTGAATCAGTTGCAGTGAAGCGTTGAGTTCCAATCGCGCCTACCACTATAGACTTGTCTCCGGCGACCCCTGGCACTGCCGTGTCGTGGGCCGCTTTTCGGCAGCTCGGGCGTACATGCCGGTGGCTGGCTTGGCCGACTAACGCCAACTGACGATGTCGACCGAGACTGTGTAAAAACTCCGGGGAGGCGTTTTTCGTGCGCCGCATTTTCGGGCGCGTAGGTTCGATTTCAGGTGATTCATTCACCTTGAATCGCGTGTTAGAGAACCTTTTCGGGCAGACTTTTGAGTTTCACACAGCCTCGATCGAACGCGGACGGGGAGCGGCTGACAGGCGCGGAGGCCCGCAGACCTCCGCGCAGCAAACACTGCTACTTCACAGTCAAAGTGACCGCGGATGACGAACTGGCCGTGAAGTTCTGCGACCCCGCGAAGCTGGCCGTTATGGAGTAACTGCCGGCCTTCGTGAACGAGGTCGTGAGCCAGGTTTGCTTGGTGCGAGCATCCAGCGTGCCGGTGCCCAGAACAGTGCTACCTGCCTTGAAGGTGACGGTACCCGCAATCGTGCCCGATGTGGGGACCACAGTCGCGGTCAGCTTGACCGACTGGCCGTGCGTGGCAGGGCTCGGGGATGCGGAAACGGTGGTTCGCGTCGAGGCCGCGTTGACTGTCTGCTTGAACACCGATGATGTGCTCGCAGCCAATGTCGCAGAACCGGGGAACACCGCTGTTACGTTGTGTACCCCTCCAGTCCAGGTCGCGGGCTCCCAACTCGCCGTGCCGATTGTCGTCAGACGAGCGGTGCCCAGCAGTGCGCCATTGTCGTACCACGAGACATTTCCGGTCGTGGGGACGGGCCCTGAGTCCGGCGAGATTTTGGCTACGAGATGGATCTGCTGGCCGTAGGTCGAAGGATTGATGTTCGAGGTAATGCTCGTGTGAGTCGCGATCGCCGGCTTGGCAACGAAGAACTTAGAGCCATTGGTATCCGGGTTGGTAGCAACCAGGATGAACTCACCGCTGTCGTTGAGCGCGTACGCGTTCGTCGCAATCGTGTCGGCCGGAAGCTGGCTGGCCAGCAGGGTGTGCAGATCAATGATCTGGTCATTGATCCACATCACGGCATGGCTGGTCAGGTCAGCCGAGTGGTATTGGGAAGAGCCGACGATGACGCCGCTGGAATTCACCGCTGTGGCATTGCTTTCAAACGCGGTGCCGGCAGGAGCTCCGGGCAGCGCTCCCAGGTCCGTGACCGTACCGGCTTCCCACCGGTATGCCTGCGAGACACCATTAGGTGTGATCGTCGAATGGACTCCGATGTCCTTCGCTCCGACCAGCACTCCCGAATCAGTGATTCGGGAAACCGTGGCGCTGGTCTGGACGAAGTTGCTGGCCACGACACCGTTGACAAACAAGGAGGTATACCAACCAGTAGGCAGGACATGGTAAGCATAATCAACAACGTACTTGCCGCTTGGCGAGATGGGCCCGCCGTTGCTCCAGCAAATATCCTGGACGGGATCCGAACAAAAGAGGTTGGATGGATACGGTAATAAAGCGGGCTGGGCACTCGGGCTCGACCATTCTGCTGCGGTTTGACCGGAAGGGTCTGGTGTACCCACGCCGCCCACGATTGCGCCGCCGTCACTCAGTCCGCTGACATCTTCTGCGCTCGCAATGGCGGTCGGATGCCGGCTCGGGTCCCAGTAGACTCCCTGTCGCGGTTGCCATCCGAGTCCCGATACGGTGCTCAGGCCGATCACCGCGCCTGATTTGTTGAGGGCGACCGGAGTGTATTCTTTATTAGCGCCCTGATCCGCAGCGAGCCTTGGAAAGATTACCGGAGTCTTGCCACCGAGCCACTCGACGATCTCGGAATGGGCGCCGATCTGCGCGCTGCCGAGCACATTGCCGGCAGCATCCAGATCATGGAGAGCGAACGCATGCGCGCCGCTCGGCATGGGTAGTGTCACTAGAGTGAGCGACGGCGCCTGAGTCTGGGCCGTGGCCGTTGTGGACAAAACCAAGGAAACGATTGAAACAGCAACAATCCGTGTGTTCATGTGAGCCCCGGGGAATTGAAGTTGGTATTGGGACTGAAGAGCCGCGCCGACTATATATTTCGGCGTGGCGCCAATTCAACACGTTCTGTTAATTCAACTCGGCGCAGGCTGCGACGCACCTCACCAACTGTGAAGCGAATCACAGTTTGGCAGGGGTGAGGGGTTGCAAGCGCTCTAAAACAGATGCGAAGACATATGCAAATGCATTTAAGCCTATTCGTCGTACGTCTATGTAGGGAACCGTGCTCTCGCGGCTGTTGATCCCAGCGACTCGAGTCCCGCGGATATAGCGAAGATATTGGACCAGTTCAACGGGCCGTCCGGGAGATGACCGCATCAGGTCAGGGCACGCGGGCGCGGGTTTTTCTCTTGGTCAGTGGCGTTCGGCCGGTGTCGGATTGTGTAGCGTAGAGAGCGCTTCGGGCTGTAACGGTAAAGAAATTCGACGAGCTCGAACACATCGGCCACTAGCGTCGGGGCCTCAACGCGACGGCCACAGCTTTCCAGAATGCGGCCTCGTCCAACTTCCGGGCAGCCTCCGCCTCCTGCGACAACCTGGCCGCGTGCACGTGTGCATTTGGGCCGTAATCGGCAGCCAGTTGATGGGCCGTTCGACCCTCCACAGGGTCGACCCCACTCATGGTCAGTCCTTACACCGCGCAAGTCCACATCATCACGGCGCTCGACATGTACTTCAACCCGAGACCTCGCAGCCGGCGCTCCGCGCCCTCCGACCCATCCGAGTGAGTCATGATCATCGACCCCGCCGGCCGGATCTGCTCCTCGCCCCGCCCCACCTTCCGGTCGCGCAGCGCCGACCGCCGATCGGGCTCCTCACCTAGAGATTCCTCGAGCCCGCCGTCCGACCCGATCACGGATTCTCGGATCCTGACGTCAACACTGCATGGACAACACAAACACAACTTTTGAACCTCTATGCGCTGCTGGTTGGCGCATCTGATTTGATCCTCCCGTCGCCGAGCCATCCAATCCCGGACGCCCTGCGCCGGTGACGGATCGCAATTCTTGGCATCGGTCTCCCGGATGAGTGCTCTCGACCCTTGTGAGACATTCGTGACTGGCAGCTCTGAGGAAGTCTGCATTCGACGCACGATGCCGTAGAATCCTACATATCTCTCAGCGATCCTTGACTCACGACCACCTCCGGCAGTCCTTTTGCTCTGCAAAGCGGATTCAGTGTGGCCCTCAAGGGTTCGACGGCCCACCTCGGAACCAGCGGTGAGATGTGAATACCATGAATTAACTTCCGTATGTCAACACGGAGATCACACGACGGCACGCGGTGCTTCGCATTCACGAATACGCGAAACTCGTTCTCCGGTGAGTACTGCGGCGACTTAATCATGAAAGCGGCGTAGCTACCCATTGATTCCTCCAATTTCTCTCGGAAGAGCTGATCGCGAGTGGGGTAAACGACGAATCCCCAACCCAGTTTGCGCACGTCAACACCGCCGTCCCGAATCGAGTACATCAAGGCCTGGACGGAGGATTTCACGGCGATACCGTATTCGTATCGCCCGTAAACCCGCCACATGAAGTCAGAGTCGATCTCATTGGTATGCCAGCAGCTAATGTAGACAGCGTCGTTCTCCTGATCCCAAACGCTGACTTTACTTTTGAGCTCCGGCAGCCTTTCAGACAACGGAATCGCCAGCTCTCTCTCAATGCTCTCAACCTCTACGCGGTTGCGCTCCTCAATGTCCGGAGTCGGCGGTGATACTAAGATGCTCGGTGTTATCGGATATTTAACTACGTTGATCAGGGCCCCGCCCGTGCCCTCATGTGGATCATATCGATACAAGTCACGGATGTGCGTGAAGTGAAGCTCTTCGCGATGAAGAATCGAGAGTAGGCCCAGGAAATCCATATACCGCCAACAGGTCGGATCGCGATTCCACTGAGTGCCGGAATGCGCATAAGTGTTGAAGAATCTCGCGTCCTCGAGATCTTCGTTTAGCATTGGCAACTGACACCTCCCATTGCGGTCGCCCCGTCATTGTAGATCACAGCCCGCTCTGCGCACACGCGGTGGGGGAGCGAACGACAGCAATTGGCAGGAGACTCACCGCTACCCAAAAACCGAAGCTTTGGCGATGAGCGGCTCCTGCCGCCGACGACCGCGTCGCCGGGTGGTTGTGTCGCGATTCCACCCTTCGGTCGTCTTCAGGTCATCGGAGTCCTATTCAGCACAAGGCTTCTCGTGGAAAAGCATTCCAGTCCAATCCGATCACCTATCGCCCCACCCCCTTGGCGCGCAGCGCCGACCACGAATCGACTTCCCCGACTCGAGATGCCGCGAGCCCGCCGTCCGAACCGATAACGGATTTCTGACACCGGACGTCATAGTCAGATGAACAACAAAAACACAACTTCCGGAGTTCCAATGTGCGGCCGGTGGGAGGATCCGACCGACCCTCACCTCGCCGATCCGCCGGATCCGAGGCCGCGACGCGCGCCGGTGGCTGATCGAAATACAGGCATCAAACCCCGGCTGCCCGCTCTCGACCGAGAGTTGCCATTCGCCAGACTGGCAACAACAATACGGCGATAAGCTAGCGCGATTGTGTTTCGCGGCGAAACGTCCATCGGGGAGAAACGTGAGAGCGCAGGAATATAACACCCCGAGCCGATCACCTGAGACGTCGCGCGCATGAAAATAATGATCACTTCCTTCGGTGTCGAGCACTCACTGTTCTCTGGTGCTGAGTCGGGGACTATGTTTTCTCGCATGCCTCCCGTCTCATTCCGTCATATCAACCAGAGGTTCACGCCCGACTACGAACTCCTCCTCCTGTATGACAGCATGATCATGGACGAGACATCATTTGACAGGCTCGTCGGTGGCTCCGTTGCAGCATATTCCCATGTCTCGGAGACCTTTCAGGCGCTAAGAGCCGAGGGGCGCATCGAGCTGCGCGACTTCTCTTCCACACTTCGTGCTCACGCTCAGTTGCTCAATCGCATGACCGAAAACGACCTCAAGTCGTTGGAACAATGGGTCGAACCGCTCCGTGCATCTTTGACGCTCTGGAGACACTTCTCCCAGCTGTCTATGGATCTGATGCAGCCGAGCCTAGGTCACTGGTCCAATCACACACTGGATGGTGATGCCAGCGAAGTGCGGATGCGCGCAGTCCTCGTGCATGAACTGGCGCATATGATGATGGAAAATAGCCGCGGAACGGTCGCCACGTCCACACTCGTGGAGGAGGCATTGGAAACGTCGACCAAGCGTAAGCGGAAGGTGCATCGTGATGCGCTTCGCGAGGTGCTACAAGGGTACCTGACGTATGTAAATGCGAACTTGATTCTGTCGCAGCAACTCGACCTCGGGTTTCATGACTGGCTCGACTTTACTCCGTTCTATGCGGCCAAATTTCTTTCCGTGGGCGTGGCCGACAATCCGGTTCAGGCAGGTAGGGCACAACTCGAGAGGTTGTTCACGATCCCATTTCCGGAGCTCGCGATACGCAGTCCTCGTGCACTCATGGAAGCTCTGAACGACAAGAGGGTCGCAGATCTGCGCCGCCTAGTCGCGGAAGCGGCTGCTGGGCGCGTCCAGTTCGACGAGGCATTCGCCAAATCGGTCCTGACCGAGGTCTTTCATACCTCCGAGCGAGCGAAGAGATGGCGGAGTATCGTGGGTTACGCCACGCTTCCCATTCATTTAATTCCATGGGTTGGATCGGTTGCTCAGAAGGTTGTTGAGGAAGGGGTAGCCATTTCTCTTGAGCGAAAGCTTCGGGAGAAACACCGTTGGTTCTACATGTTGAGTGAAATTGCCGGCTCAACCAAAGGCCCGAACGACAGCATGTAGTCGACAGTGCTCACGTTGCAGCTGACGTGTCTGCTCTTGGCCGAAAGCAGACTACGTACACCACGCAGGCGCTCCAACACCTCCTCTCTCCGCCGTACCATGCGTACCCCTCGGGAAATGAAGAGCACCGCGCCATTGCATAAGCGAGAACCGGCAGAAACGGAATGCTGAACATCCGCAATCGCTCTTTCAGGCTGGACGGTCCCACGCGATCAAACATTTTGCAGCCGGCGTGAACGAGCGACCACGACATGCTCGGCCCCAGGATGATCCGACCCACGATCTGCTCGGCGCCGGCGATCCTGGAATGGATCGGATCCATATGTAAATCGGAAGCTGTTCCATCGAAGTCACAATTGGTCTCCGCTCAGCGCGCCCAGTTTCCGCCATCATCCGTCAAACGGAACTGCAGTGAGTCTGCTTTCATAGTCAACAGCACCATGCCGTTACCCAGTGGCTCTTCTTCATTCCAGTCGAATTTGAACCCCTTCCAAAGCGTGTCCGTTCTACCCAGCAACATGCGGTAACCCGTTTGCCCATGTTGATTTCCTGCATATGTATAGTCCACACAGCCCTCGAGAACATAAGGAAATGCATCCCCCTCGGCGATGCGCCCTGAGAACCCGGTGTGTAGTACCTTCGTTTCATTCGGGAACAGCGATTCGCCTACCTTCCCGGTACTCTTCGCTTGTTCAGCCGCCCATTTGCACACCTCCTCCTGAGCCTCATCCCGCGCCTTCATATCCGTGCCGTCTCCCTCAACCACGACTGTCGAACTGAACACAATTTTCGTGGCCGGAGTGAGCCCAGTGTTCTTTGCATCGAAAGCAAGCGACACTGAGAAAACCTCTGGTTTCTTGCCCAAAGTCAGGATCGTCCTGAGAGGACCGTCCAGCCGGGGCGTGACCTGAAGCCACGGCCGCTGCTGGGCGACCATCACGTTGAGCTGTCCTTGCATGTTGTGCAATTGGTCGCTCGATGAAATCCAGGCCGCTACGATTGCCCCGATCGCAACGACCGCGGCGAGGTATATGCCAACGGTGTTCGCAATTTCCAGGCGATCTCTACGCTTCTCTGTCAGTGCTTGGGCGGCGTTGCGCTCAATCGCTGCCTGGTGTGCTGCGAGGAGTGACTGCACGGCTGCATCCAACTGCTGGTTACGGGCCTGCTGCCCCGCCCTTTCCTGCAACGCGATCTGCGCGGCTCGTCGCTTAAAAAAAGCCAGATTCGGCGCCATTATTTCTCACCAGTTCCGAGGTACACGGCATCGCCCGTGCCGGTCTATTTCCCGATCTGGTGGCTGGCTGCGCCGGACCAACATAAAAAGACCTGCATGTGCGAAGTACTCCTTCCGAATGCACACATTAATTGCCTCAACTAAAATGCACCACGGCGGGCTCAGCGGCAAATACCCGTGTGCACTTCGATCCCATTTGCACAGTCGGATACGCCTGCGAGCAACAAACCGACCATGGTGCCCCCCAGCGCCATCAGCCAATCTGCCATGGACCTGAGGCGGGCGCTGCGGCAAATCCATGAAACCGCGGACGCCATTTTTGTTGTCCTCAATGATTGCGTCGCTCGAGCGGACATACAGATTGATGTCTACGCGAAATCGACCCTGAAAGCCAACCGCTGACTGTGGCGCGTTGCGCGCGGTTTGCCGGAAATGCCATCAGTGCAATTGGCGCCGATACAAACTATATCTATATAAAATTCGGCGTTGACGAAGACATCAAACAGTCTTTTCAGATTGGAAACGATGCCCCGAACCTATTGGTATTGGACCGTGCCTCCCACCAAGAGGTTGCCACGAGCCGCACCGAACTCTGGATTGATCGACTCGATGCGTCTGGATTGGACCTCATCGGATGCAACTGTATCGGCACGTTCTGGCTGTTTCCGGCCCACACTTGCGCTATCGCAAAGAAGCACCCCACAGATATTCTATTTTCGGAATCGGATATGCCCGCGGGTGTTGCATGCCTCGGGGGTACCACTGCTGTCGCTGCGGCCCGTATTTTCAATGCGGAGAACAACCGATGGACTGATCGCGCAGGGGACGCGGTCAATGAAAAATACCTCGTCGGATCGTTCGAGAAAGTCCCCACAGAGATATATACCGTGACATCGCCGACGCGGAAACTGAATACGCCTCGAGACTTCAATTACTTTCATCGAAAGTGGACCAACTCATGGCAACACCCGCGCGATCACCTTGCCTGAAACCGGAACTGTGATCTCATAGTGCGTGCCCATCAAAATGTCACGCACGTTCCTGGGCCTGAGCGCCACAATGTTGGTGCCACCAACATGGCGGACGCTGTCATACACGATCCCATCACCGCCAGAAGCCCGAATTGCTTCACCGAAGGTTTGCGAGGCGGTGTAGTCGTCGACTTCGTAGAGCTCCGGGCGTGAGTCTGCCATGCCCCGGATATCGTGATAGGCCCCCATCAACCTGGCGCTATACGTGCGGTACTGAAGCGTCAAAGAGGTTCTTCGCATGTTGACAGCTTCGCGGCGGAGGTGGTGAGCGACCTCGGCGATCGCAGTGTGTCGCGCGAGGCTGGCGTACCAACCATTCAGGTCGGGGGAAGTGAATCTGAGGCCGCCAGGTCCGCCGTGGAGGAAGGACGCCATGACGACGCTGGTATTCGAGATGCCGTATACCCACTCAGTCTTGCTCAGGCGCGCCAGTCGCTCCGGCACCAGCCGATCATTGGTCCAACCTTCCAGCTCCATGACCGCCTCCAGGTCATCTGCTGAGGCAACGGAGTCGAAGGCTGAAATGGGTGGATATCGAGAGGGAATCAGTCGATAGGTTGGCCCATCGATCGCGACGGTGGGTAACATTGAGACCGTCGCTTCGTCACACGATGACGATATCTTCGTCCGAGTAAGGCGTGAAGTCTCTATCGGCCGCATTGGGCGCCGCGAATACCCCTCCTCGCCAGGCGTCCAGATAACGTCGCACGAGCATCAGTCCGTCCTGAGTACCGCTCGTCACCAGTGTTATGGGCGGCTGCCCACCGAATACCGCGGCGTCATTCGGTTTCTTGAGCCACGCATCCTCGTCTTCCGGTCGGGTAAACAGGATCCGAAGGTTTTTATGAATTCCCAGCACCGCTGAGAGGCGCAGCAAAGTATCAACCGGCAACAGCAACTCTTTTTGGTTTCGAGCTTTGGTGAGCCAATAGTGATAAGTCGAGCGACCCGGGAAGCCCAGGATGCTCAGTCGTTGTGACTCGGAGAGTTGCCACGTTTCCGCGATCGCGGCGAACGCACGCAGCGCCGGCCCGCCGAGTGGCGCTCGGGCTTTGGGCTCAAATCGCTCAGGCAACAGGAATAAGGGACCCGAGGGAAGGTCCTTCCGCGATGCGTCTGACCGATTTCGGCGGTTCTCCATGATTAGACATCATGTCCCAAATTAGACAGAAATGCAAAGCGTCACCCCGCCAGTGCTTCAATAATTCTGCAAGCCATTAAATTGGCTCATATAGCCGCCTGCGCTCTGCGAGAAGTGCCGGGGCGTGTGGGCCTGCTCAGGGACGCGGTGAGTTCTGCGCAAACTCCGAGAGCAAAGTGCCGAACACCTCCGGCGGCGGGAATTTTTCGTACTTGTGGACCGCCGGTGTCGTCGCCCACGGCAGTTTCTCCGACGTGTAGGTGTCGATGTAAGGCTCGATCCACCGAGGGTTGTCGAGAAGCGTGGCGCGCACGTTCACGAAATCCACGCCCTCGGGGCGCGTGAACATCCAACTCAGGCAGTGCGGACAGAAGAAGTGGCGCGGATTGCCGTGCAGGCCCCCGATCACCGGCTCACCGGTCTTTACCGCGAAACCGGCAGTGGGAACGGCCACGCTCAAAGAGAAGGCACTGGCGCTCATGCGCTGGCAACCGGTGCAGTGGCAGGCCATGGTCAGCAGTGGGGGCAGGCTGATGTCGAACCGGACCTGGTTGCAGCGGCAACCGCCCTGCCAGGGCAGCTTCCATTCGCTCATATCCGTCATCCTCTGGGGCCGGGAGAGCCCGCGTTATTACCGCAAGAGGTAGCGTATATGAGGCCCGAAATGAGAGCACCTCGGCGCTCTTAAAACCGGTCACAGCGAGGGGGTCACTGTTTTCAGCACGAGGGCGCCGAGGTGCGGGAGTAAAGATAGCCGCTG
>Ga0068860_100000914_pt1 | contig 32729 bp, 24 predicted proteins | sample KBSSwiS32_FD_66597 | JGI IMG/M metagenome (GOLD analysis project Ga0068860, IMG submission 66597) | Switchgrass rhizosphere microbial communities from Kellogg Biological Station, Michigan, USA - KBS Switchgrass S3-2 | ecosystem: Host-associated > Plants > Roots > Rhizosphere > Soil ... | reverse complement strand
GGGGTGAGCTGCATCTCCGCCCAGTCGCCCGCGCCGTTGGCGACGACCACCCACTCCGACGGCTGGTACTTGTTCAGCGCCCACGGGCAGGTGATGGCGGCCGAGTTGCTCCCGCAGTCGCCCGGGACGGAGAAGAGCGCGCTCGAGGTGTCGGTCTGGCAGTGCGCGCTCGAGGAGTAGACGTCGCAGCTCCCGTTGAGCTCGTTGAGCACCGCCACGCCGTCCGGGCCGGTGGTGGCCTGCTCGTCCGAGAGCTGGGAGATCCCGTTGAAGCTGGAGTTGGGGCGCGCCAGGTCCGCGAAGAAGACGATGTCGTTGAGGTTGGCCTCGATGATCGACGCCGGGAACCGGACGCCGGCGGCGTTCAGGTCGGTGCCCCGGGGCATCCCCAGCCCCGCCTGCCGGATCTCCGCCTCCATCTGGCCGATGAGCTGGTTGCAGGCGCGCTCCAGGCTCGCCCGCTCCAGCCCGCGGCGGTGCTGCTGCGTCGCCGCGAGCAGCACCGCCGTCGCGCCGGTGAGGATCACCACCATCACCGCCGCGCCGACGAGCAGCTCGATCAGCGTGAAGCCGCGCTGCCGGGTGGGCGCGCGCCTCACTTGAACGCCTCCTCCGAGTACGCCGACGCCCCGTAGGTGACGGTCACCACCGCGTGCCGGTACGTGAGGGGGACCACCCCCGCGTCCACGTCCACGTCGTTCGTCACCACCCGGACCAGCGTCCAGCTCGGGTGCCCCACCACGCCCGCGTCCGACGCGCCCGCCGCCCAGACCGGGTCGGTGATGGGCAGCGCCCTCAGCCGCTCGACCTCGCCGGACACCACGTCGGTGGCGGCGCGGTCCACGGACGCCGTGCCCAGCAGCTTGGCGCCCGCCACCAGCCCCGCCACCAGGCCGCTCATGGCCCAGAAGAGGATGGCCGCGGAGGCCAGCGCCTCCACCATCACGTGTCCGCGGCGGGCGCGCTTCACGGGCATGGCGGCGCCACGATGGCTGTGGAGCTGGCGCAGATCGGGCCGTAGCTCCGGATGGTGACCCGGGTGGTGGGCGCGCCGGCCGGCCCGACCTGGATCTCGGTGTCCAGCCCGTTCTGCGTGTAGCCGTTGGGCCGGAACTCCGGCTCGGTGGAGGTGCCAGGCACCAGCGCCTGGATCCCCTGCGGCAGCCGCACGTCGGAGAAGCGGGTGTCGGCCACCAGCACCGGGGTGGGGTTCTGGCAGTCGGCGCTGTCCCGCCGGACGACGTGCAGCGCGTCCCCGGGCGTGCCCGGCGCCACCGGCACCCCGGCCGCCGTCACCTGCACGCGGTAGCAGCGCCCCTGCTGCCGCGCCTCCACCCGCGCCTGGGAGACGATCTGCGCCACCGCCTCCGAAGACACCATCTGCCGGTAGCGCGCCACCATGGGGCCCATGGCGGTCGCGGAGATGGCGGCCAGGATGGCGAGGATCGCCACCACCACCATCAGCTCGATCAACGTCATTCCGCGCGCAGGGGGGCGCATGTGCCGGGGCCGCTTCAGCAAGAAGCGTACGCGCCGATTTTGCCTGACGTTTCGCGCGACTGCACCGGCCCCTGGAAAACTTTGCGAGGGCGGGCCTCGCACAAGATGCGGAGTACCCTCACCCTTGGGGGCGGTAGATCTCCCCACCGGTCTGGAGGAACTCCTCGGACTTCTGCGCCATCCCCTGCTCCGCCTCCGCGGCGTCGCGGACGTCCTGGGTGATCTTCATCGAGCAGAACTGCGGCCCGCACATCGAGCAGAAGTGCGCCGTCTTCGCTCCCTCGGCGGGCAGGGTGGCGTCGTGGAACCGGCGCGCCCGCTCCGGGTCGAGCGAGAGGTTGAACTGGTCCTCCCACCGGAACTCGAAGCGCGCCTTGGAGAGGGCGTTGTCGCGCGCCTGCGCGCCCGGGTGCCCCTTGGCGAGGTCCGCGGCGTGGGCGGCGATCTTGTAGGTGATCACGCCCTCCTTCACGTCGTCGCGGTCCGGCAGCCCGAGGTGCTCCTTGGGCGTCACGTAGCAGAGCATCGCCGTCCCGAACCACCCGATCAGCGCCGCGCCGATGCCGGAGGTGAAGTGGTCGTAGCCGGGCGCGATGTCCGTGGTGAGCGGCCCCAGCGTGTAGAACGGCGCCTCGTGGCACTCGTCCAGCTCCCGGGTCATGTTCTCCCGGATGAGCTGCATGGGGACGTGGCCCGGCCCCTCGATCATCGTCTGCACGTCGTGCTTCCAGGCGACCTTCGTCAGCTCGCCCAGCGTCTTCAGCTCCGCGAACTGCGCGGCGTCGTTGGCGTCCGCGATCGACCCCGGGCGCAGCCCGTCTCCCAGGCTGAAGGCCACGTCGTACGCCTTCATGATCTCGCAGATCTCCTCGAAGTGCGTGTAGAGGAAGCTCTCCTGGTGGTGCGCCAGGCACCAGCGCGCGAGGATCGACCCGCCGCGCGACACGATGCCGGTGACGCGCCTGGCGGTGAGCGGGATGTAGCGGAGCAGCACGCCGGCGTGGATGGTGAAGTAGTCCACCCCCTGCTCCGCCTGCTCCACCAGCGTGTCGCGGAACAGCTCCCAGGTCAGCTCCTCCGCCTTGCCGCCCACCTTCTCCAGCGCCTGGTAGATGGGCACCGTGCCGATGGGCACCGGGCTGTTCCGCAAGATCCACTCGCGCGTCTCGTGGATGTTCTTCCCGGTGGAGAGGTCCATCACCGTGTCGGCGCCCCAGCGGATCGCCCACACCAGCTTCTCCACCTCCTCCTCGATGGACGAGGTCACCGCCGAGTTGCCGATGTTGGCGTTGATCTTCACCAGGAAGCCCCGGCCGATGATCATCGGCTCCGACTCGGGGTGGTTGATGTTGCTGGGGATGATCGCGCGGCCTCGCGCCACCTCGTCGCGCACGAACTCGGGCGTGATCTCCCGGGGGATGGTGGCGCCGTAGCTCTCGCCGGCGTGCTGGAGCGCGTCGGCGCGCTGGCGCTCCCGGATGGCGATGAACTCCATCTCCGGGGTGACGATGCCCTTGCGGGCGTAGTGGAGCTGGGTGACGTTGCCGCCGGGCTTCGCCACATGCGGCCGCCGCCGGTGCCCGAAGCGCAGGCCGTCCAGCCGCGGGTCCTCCTCGCGCTTGCGGCCGTACTCGGACGAGACGCGCTCCAGCTCCACCGTGTCGCCGCGCGCGCCGATCCACTCCACCCGGATGGGCGGCAGCCCGCGCTCGAGGTCGATCCTCGCCTCCGGGTCGGTGTACGGGCCCGAGGTGTCGTAGACGGTCACCGGCGCGTTGGCCTCCAGCCGCGCGGTGGGCCCGTCGCCGTGCCGCGTGGGCGACAGCGCGATCTCCCGCATCGGCACGCGCAGGAAGGGGTGCTGGGTGCCAGGAACATGGACCTTGCGCGATCCGGGCAGGGGGCCGCGGCTGATCCCCTTCAGGGCCGCCTCGTCCACGCGCAGTCGATTCGACGAATTGCTCATTGCCGCTTCCCTCCGCCGGCATGACCCGGGTCAGGTTCGAAGGGTTGGCCCGCCTACAGGCCGTCTCAGCCCCCACGAGGAGGCACCCCTAGCTGAGGAAAGCTTCTATCAGTTGCGCCCAGGCTCGGACAGCCAGACGCTCACCGCGGCCACCCGGCGCGCGTAGTGGAGGTGTTCGAAAGCCTCCTTCGCCTGCAACGCCAGGGTATGGGCGCGGCCGCGGTCCTGTCCGGAAGCCCACAGCGCGCGCGCCAGCCCGAACCGGATGTCCGCCATCACCGTGTCGTCGCCCGGCTTCAGCGAAAGCGCCCGCTCCAGCCAGTCCGCCGCGTCGCGCGACTTGCCCAGCGCCAAAAGCGACCGGCCCATCCCGTCGTAGGTGTACGCGAAGAGCGTGTTCCCCGGCTCCAGCCGCTTGGTCTTGATCTCCAGCGCGCGCTTGTAGCTCCCCAGCGCCTCCTCCGCGCGGCCCTCCTCCAGCAGCAGGGCGGCGTAGGTGTCCAGCACGTCCGCGGTGGTGGCGTTGTCCTTGCCCAGCTTGCTCTCCGACAAAGAGAGCGCCCGCTCCACCGCCACGTGCGCGTCCTTGAACTCGCCCAGCTCGGTGAGCGTGTTGGCCATGTTGTAGAGCGGCCGCACCAGGATGGGGTGGTCCTGCCCGCGCAGGCGCTCGTAGTCGGCGATCGCCTCGCGCTGGCTGGCGATGGACTCCTGCCGCAGCCCCATCTTGCTCTGCGCGGTGGCGATGTTGGTCTGGGCGCGGACGCGGCGCGCCTCGTTGCCGCCCGCCTTGTTCACCACCGCGTACGAGCGCTGCCACGCCGCCACCGCCTTCTCCCACGCCCCGGCGCGCAGGTGGACGTTGCCCACCATGTTCCAGAGGTCCGCCTCCAGGTCCGGGTAGTTGTCCGCGCCGATGCGCGCCAGCGTGGCCTCGCCCAGGCGCGCCCAGATCAGCCCGTCCTCGGGGCGGAGCATCCGGTCGCCCACCACGAAGGTCAGGCGGGTGGCCACCTTGAGCTTGGTCACCTCGTCGCGGCCGGCCTCGGCGATGAACAGCGCCTCGTCCAGCTCCTTCTCCCCGCCGCGGAGGTCGCCGTTGAGGTCCGCCAGCGTCCCCACCAGGAACCGCGCCTGCGCCTCCAGCGGGCGGAAGCCCAGCTTCTGCGCCTCCTCCAGCACCGCGCGCGCCAGGGTCAGCCCCTCGGCGTAGCGGCCGGCGCCGCGCAGCGCCTCCACCTGCGCCAACCGCCCTTCGGCCTGCTCCACCGCGTCGCGGCGCGCGGGGTCGTCCGGGCGGCCCACCGCGGTGAGGGCGTCCACGTCGCGGCACTGGCCCACGCCGGAGAGGCCGTGCGCCGCGTCCACCGACTTGTCCACCAGCGCCGGGTCCGGGTGCGCGAGCACGTTCAGCATCGCCGCCAGCTCCTTGCGCTTGCGCTCCAGGCAGGTCATCCGCAGGGCGAGGATGGTCTCCGTCTGCTCGCCCCGGATGCGCGTGGCCTCGCAGGCGTCGCGGTGCGCGGCGATCCAGCGTTCGGCGTAGGCGTCCAGGGTCCGCTGCACCCGGCGCGCCTGGTCCACGCCGTGCTCCTTGGCGGCGGTCTGGAAGTTGGCGGCGATGGAATTGGCCACGTCCGCGTTCCAGGTGCTGCCCACCGCGGCGGCGCCGCCGGTGCAGACCTGGGCGCGGGCGCGCTCCCTGGCCGCCCAGGTGCCGCCGCCCACCAGCAGCAGGAGGATGGCCGCCACCAGCCCGTAGACGGCGCGGGTGGAGGCGGGGTTGGCCGCGGAGGAGAGCTCCTCCAGCAGCGGCTCCATCGACGGGAAGCGCTCCTCCACGTCGACCGACAGCCCGCGCAGCACCGCCCGCCGGATCGCCGAGGGGACGCGCGGGGTGGAGGGCGGCTCGGCGATCAGCGTCACGTCCGTCTTCACCCGGTCCGATTCGACGGGCGCGGTGGGGTGGCCGTCGATGCGGGCCGCGGCGCCGGCCAGGTCGTTGGGGTCGAACGCGTGCTGGCGCCACAGGCCGTAGTAGAGCGCGGCGCAGTAGCTGAACTGGTCCGCGCGGGCGTCCACCCGGGAGCCGCGCATCTGCTCGGGCGCCATGTAGCGCGGCGTGCCCATCACCACGCCCTGGGAGGTCACCTCCGAGGTGAGGCGCGACTTGCGGCGCGGCGCGGCGGCCAGGTTCGGCAGCGAGCGCTGCGGCCGCTCCTCCTCGTCCGAGGCCAGCCGTGCCAGGCCGAAGTCGGTGACGAAGACGCGGCCGTCGTGCCCCAGCAGCACGTTGGTGGGCTTGAAGTCCCGGTGGACCAGGCCGGCGTCGTGGGCCGCCTTGAGGCCGCGGCCGGCGTCGAGGAACACCCGGACCACCTCGCGCCAGGGGCGGGGCTCCTGCCGGAGCCACTTGCTCAAGGTGGTGCCCTCGACCAGGTCCATGGCCACGAAGACCTGGTCCCGATACGTCCCCACGTCGTGGACGGCGATGACGTTGGGGTGCGAGACCCGGGCCATGGCCTGGGCCTCCCGCTGGAGCCGGGCGTGGCCCTCCTCCGAGTCCTTGGTCGGGCGGAGGAGCTTGAGGGCCACCTTGCGGTCCAGCTCCGCGTCATAGGCCGCGTAGACCACGCCCATCCCGCCCTCCCCCAGGCGCTGGAGGACGAGGTACCGGCCGATGGTGGAGCCGCGGTGGATGGGATCCGGCGCCGCCGGCTGATCGGGCCCGCTGCCGGCCTCTTCGACGCGCTCGCGCTCGCCCTCACGGTAGGGCTCGGTCGGCTCGCTGGGAGGATCCGGTGTATGGCGCATGCGCGTCGCGGTGTCAGCCGCGGCTGACGGTTTTCCCCGCCGAACGAGAGCGCAACACGGCGAGGCAACGGGGTGCAAGCGAACCTGATGCCGAGGCCGGGAATTTGCAGTCGGACCCGGCCGAGCCGTCTCCCGTCCGTCCGAAAGGTCTACCGCCCATGGCAGCCCCGATCCAATCGCAACCGCCCAAGCCGCCGCCGCCGCCGCCGAAGGTGGAGGCTGCCCCCCAGGCGGCCCCCAAGCCGGCGGTCGAAGCCAAGCCTGTAGCCCAGGCCACCGCCGCCCCCAAGCCGGTCCAGACGCCGGACCTGTTCGAGGTGGCGTCCGGAGGCGGGCGCGGGGTGCCGACGAACGGCGGGTCCAGCTTCGCGCCGGCCGTCAGCGCGGCCCAGAGCCCGTTCAGCTCGTTCGGGTCGGTGGGTGACGCGTCCCGGCAAAGCGGCGCCACCGGGTTCGGGGGCTTCTCGACCCCGGCGCCATCGAACCTCAACCAGCTCGGCAACCTCGGCAACGTCTGGGGCGGTGGAGGGGGCCCGGTCGGCGGGTCCTCCCCGTCCCCCTACCTGTCCAACGGCGGCGCGCCGGGCGGAGTGGTCGACAAGCCTTCGCCCTTCATGAACCTGTCGAACACGTTCTCGCAGAACTTCGGGAACGGGAACCTCGACTGGATGCTCTCCGGCGCGGGCGGCGGCAGCAAGCCGGGGATGGGCGGCGGGATGGACTTCCTCAACGCCTCCGGCGGGGGCGCCGTCCCGTTCAGCACCTCCACCGCGTCGCAGCCGGCGGTCTCGACCCAGCCGTCGAACGACTTCAGGGGCAACGACTTCGGCAACAACTTCGGCTTCAACTTCAACTTCGACTTCGGGAACAACGGCCAGCACTTCGGGCTCTTCAACTTCGGGAGCGCGCGAGGCGGCGGAGGCGGCGCGGCGGGCGGCGTGGCGGACCGCTGGGGCCAGTAGCTACGAAGGGTCGCCAGAGGCGTAGGCGCGCAGGAAGCGCTGGAGGTGCTCCTCCACCAGCGCGTTCACGTTGAGCGGGCGGCAGCGGGTGCCGCCCAGCGGGCCCTGGTGCAGCAACGCCAGCACCAGGGGGCCGAGGAGCTCCAGGGCCGCCAGGCGCAGGTCGCAGCGCGGGAGGTCGCCGCGCGCCACGTGCCGCGCCAGGCGCGCCTCGGTGGCCTGCAGCGTGGGCTCCAGGATCTCGTTCAGGTAGGCCGGGCCGAGCTGCGCGTGGTTCATCCCCGCGGTCAGCCCGAAGGCGTGGATCCGCCCGACCCCGCGCCTCCACCCCAGCGCGAGCGCGCGCAGCAGCCACCGCAGCGACGCCTCCAGCGGGCCCAGCTCGCCGGCGGCGGTGGCCTGGAGGTAGGGCAGCCCGTCGCGGTGCATCGCGGCCAGCGCTTCGGCCAGCAGGTCCTCGCGGGTGGCGAAGTAGTGACGGAGCGTGGGGACGGAGACCTGGGCGGCCTCGGCGAGCTCCCGGAAGCTGGCGGTCGCGCCGCCCCCTTCCACCAGCCGCTTCCGCACCCGGGCGAGGAGCCGTTCGCGGGTCGCGTCGTAGTCCGCGTTCCGGCTCCCTTTGGTCCTCGACATTCCCTCTCTCAGGCGGGACCGGGTATCCGCGGCTGGTCCGGTCGCGCCTGGGCAAGGTACCAGGAGCGGAAGTGGAGCGTCGCGCGGTCGGTGGAGACGCTGCGCTCCTCGTCGGGGGGCGGCACCCGGGGCGGCCGGGACGACTCCACGATGGCGCGGTCCTCGAGGAGGATGAGGCGGCTGAGCTGGTCGAACAGCCGCCCCAGCACCGGCCAGTGGGCGAAGTTCCGGGAGCTGGCGACGATCATCCGGGTCCGGCCTTCGGCCTCGGGCACGCACCAGATGCGCAAGAGGTTGCGGCGCGCGCCGCCCATCCGGAGGTCCAGCTCCATCCCGTTGGGTCGGAGCCAGCGGAGGACCGTGCCGAAGTCGTCGCCGTCCATGCTCCAGGTCACTCGCGCTCCGGAGGGCTCCGGGGTGACGGTCAGCTCCAGGCCGGTATCGGGCCTCATTCGCCGGCGCATGGCCCGGCCGATGGTGCGGCGGTGGACGAACGGGAGGTGGGGGACGTCCAGCATGTTTTCCATCGCGCGCGTCCAGTGGGTGGCCCAGGTCTCGACGTGGCGCCAGCCGCCGAACACCGGATCCAGGAAGTCCGGCGGGATGGGTGGGGCGCCCGCGTTCGCCGGATCGCCCGTGTAGAGCCAGACGAGGCCGCCGGCGTCGCGCGCCTCGAACGCTCGCGTGCCGAGGAGGCCCCGCTTCCCGTCCGGGAGCCGGGAGAGCGGCACCGCCGCGCAGGCGCCGCTCGCGGAGAACCGCCAGCCGTGGAAGGGGCACTCGAGGCAGCCGTCTGCGGCGACCCGCCCGAGCGAGAGGGAGACCCCTCGGTGCGGGCAGCGATCCGCCAAGGCGCCCGCGCGGCCCTGCGCGTCGCGGAACAGCGCCAGCGTGACGCCCGCCACGGTGACGGCGCGCGGCTTGCGCTTCAGCTCCCCAGAGAGCTCGACCGGCGTCCAGGAGGCCGCCAGCCCGTTCGCCTCGAATCCGTCTGCCATGGCCTGCTCCAGTTCATTTTTTTATAACGACTGATATATGATAATTGCAGCGCGGCCGGCAATGAGGGAAGGTGGGGCCGTGAGCCCTGACGAGCACCAGGCGTTCCTCCGCGCGCTGGTGGATCGCGTGGCGCGCGATCCGCGGGTGGTGGGCGTGGTGGCGCTGGGGTCGTCGTCGGATCCAGCGGCGGTGGACGAATGGAGCGACCACGACGTGTTCCTGGTGGTCGCGCCGGGCGCCCAGGAGGCGTTCCGGAGCGATCTCGGCTGGCTGGCGCCCGGGAAGGTGCTCCACGCGTTCCGGGAGACGGCGCACGGGGTGACCGCGTTCCTCGAAGGCGGTCACCTGGTGGAGCTGGCGGTGTTCGATCCGGACGAGCTCGCGGTGGCGCGGGTGAGCCGGTACCGCGTGCTGTTCGACCGGGGCGGGGTCGCGGGGCGAATGGAGGCGGTCGCGCGCGCGTCGGAGGGGGCGGGCGGCGAGAGCGGCGCGGACGACGCGTGGCTGGTGGGGATGTTCCTGTCCGGGGTGCTGGTCGGCGGCGGGCGGGCTCGGCGCGGGGAGCGGCTGGCCGGGCGCGCGGCGCTGGCGGGGGCGGCGCGGCGGCTGATGGTGCTCATCGCGAGGCGAGTGCCGGGTTCAGGGGAGCTGGACCCTTTCGACCCGCATCGCCGGTTCGAGCGCGCCTACCCGGATCTCGCCGCCGAGATCGACGGCGCCCTCGGGCGGGGAGGGCCGGAGGGCGCGCTGCAGCTCCTGGCGATCGCCGAGCGGGCGACGGCGCTCATCCCGCTCGACGTCGCCGCCGCGATCCGGGCCCGGCTCACCGCGTGATCGACTCACTGGCGCCCCGCCGCGGGACCGGGCGCCGAGGGCGACTCACGCCGCCGCGGAGGAGGCGCTCCGCCGGGGGCGCGACCCGGTGACCGTCAGGTAGAGGCCGGTCACCACCGAGGCCCAGTTCCCGCGGCGCGGATCCGGCTCCAGGCCGTCCGCCATCCGCTGGATCTGGTGGACGTACCAGTAGTTCTCGGCGACGGCGTCGAGGAGCTTCAGCCCGATCTTGCGGCGCTCGACGGTGCTGGCGGCGGAGGCGCCGGCCAAGAGGCGCGCCGGGAGGTCCGGCTCCAGCGCCATTGGCCGGGCGAGCCCGACGAGGTCCACCGCGCCGCTCGCCACCGCGTCCGCCATCCCGGCGGCGCTCCGGAAGCCGCCCGTCACCATCAGCGGCAGCGGGGTCCGGCCGCGGGCGCGCTCGGCGAACTCCACGAAGTACGCCTCGCGGCGGCGCGTGCTCTCCTTCACGTCGCGCCCGGAGAACATCGTGGCCTGCTCGTAGGTGCCCCCGGAGAGCTCCACCAGATCAACCCCTTCGGCCTCCAGCGACGCCAGCACCGCCTGGCACTCCTCTTCGGTGAACCCGCCGCGCTGGAAGTCGGCCGAGTTGAGCTTCAAGCCCAGCGGGAAGTCCGCGCCCGCCTGGCGGCGGACGGAGCGGATGACCTCCAGCAGGAAGCGGCGGCGGCGAGCCGCGTCTCCACCCCACTCGTCCTCGCGGAGGTTGGCGCGCGGCGAGAGGAACTGGCTGATCAGGTACCCGTGCGCCCCGTGGAGCTGGACCCCCGAGAAGCCGGCCTCGCGCGCCACCGCCGCGGTGCGGCCGAAGCGCTCGATGATCCCCTGGATCTCCGCCGGCGTGAGCGCGCGCGGGACCGCGAACTGGCCCCCGCCCTTGATGCCCACCGCGGACGGCGCCACCGGCTGCTTCGAGAGCGCCTTGGGCGACTGCCGGCCCGGGTGGTTGATCTGCATCCAGAGCTGCGCGCCCTCCGACTGCGCGGCCTCCGCCCACCTCCGCAGCATCGGGAGGTGGCGGCCGTCCTCCACCACCACGTTGGCCGCCTCGCCCAGCGCGGTCGGGTCCACCATCACGTTCCCGGAGAGCAACAACCCCGCCCCGGAGCGCGCCCACCGGCGGTAGAGCTGCACCAGGCGGTCACTGGGGGCCCCTCCCGGGTCCCCGAGCTGCTCGCTCATCGACGCCTTGGCGATGCGGTTCGGGAGGGGTTTGCCGCGCTTGAGCGGCAGCGGGCGGTTCAGCGTCTCGGTCGGCAAGGGCGAGGGGTCGGACATGGCGCTGCTGAATAACGGGGAACGAATGTGAGTGTTACTCGCATTTGGGGATCGCAACGGCGCGCGCCCTATCCTGTCCATGCCGCATGCGTCCGATCCCCCTCCTTTTCGTCTTCAGCGCCTGCGCCGCGGGCGTCCAGCCGCACGCCCCCAGCTCCCGGCCCGAGGTCACCACCACCGAAGGCGTGGTCCGCGGCCAGACCGACGCCCAGGGCGTGGACTCCTTCCTGGGCGTGCCCTACGCCAGCCCTCCCGTCGGCCCGGCGCGGTGGCGCGAAGCGACGCCTCCCCTGCCCCATCCACCGCTGGACGCGGCCGCGTTCCGCCTCCCCTGTTCGCAGATCCCGATCCCCGCCGGGAGCGACGCCTTCGGCACCGGGAAGCGGATCCCCACCTCCGAGGACTGCCTCCACCTGAACCTGTGGATCCCACCGCACGCGCCGGGCGAACGGCTCCCGGTCATGGTGTGGAGCCACGGCGGGCAGTACCTGCGCGGCGCCGCCTCGCAGTACGAGGGGGACCAGCTGGCGCGGCTGGGGCACGTGGTGCTGGTCACGCTGGACTACCGGCTGGGGCCCATGGGGTTCCTGGCGCACCCGGCGCTGACGTCCGAGTCCCCGCTCCACACCTCCGGGAACCAGGCGCTGTTCGACCACCTCCAGGCGCTCCGCTGGCTGCGCGCCAACGCCGACCGCTTCGGCGGCGATCCGGACCGCATCACGCTCTTCGGCGAGTCCGCCGGCAGCGCCACCACCTGCGCGCTGATGGGGTCGCCGCTGGCGACGGGGCTGTTCCACCGGGCGATCCTCCAGTCCTGCGCGTGCCAGGGAGACGACGGCACCCCGCCGCTGGCGAGCGCGGAGAAGTTCGGGCAGCGGCTGGCCAAGGCGCTGGGGTGCGAGCGCGCGGACCCGGTGGCGGAGCTCTCCTGCATGCGCGGCAAGACGGAGGACGAGGTGCTGACCGCGATCCCGCTGGCGAAGGTGTTCGGGGACAGCGGCGAGGGCGTGGGGTACGTGTTCAACCTCGACCACGTCGTGCTCATGTGGTCCCCCGCGGTGGCGGTGAAGAAGGCGAAGGCGGGGGGGATGCCCGTGATGCTGGGGACGACCGAGAACGAGATGGACCGGTACGTCGGCGGCTACGGGGTGAAGAACCCCGCGGACTTCCGGGCGCTGATCGCCAAGGAGTTCCCCAAGGCCGCGCAGGAGGTTACGGCGGCGTACCCGGTGGGCGACGCGGAGGATCCGACCAAGCAGCTCGGGGCGCTGTTCAGCGACGAAGCCTCGACCTGCCCGGTGCGGCGGGACGCGGTGGCGTTCTCGTCGGTGGGCTCGGCGACGTACTACTACCGCTTCCGCCACGTGCTGGACGTGATGGGCGGGAAGATGGGCGCCTTCCACGGATCGGAGCTGGCGTACCTGTTCCCCAGCGTCTTCCGGAAGCTCGACTTCAAGTACAAGGAGGGCGACCTCCACCTCGCCGAGCTGATCTCCGGGTACTGGGGGAGGTTCGCCGCGACCGGAGATCCGAACGGCGGCGGCGGGCCCGCCTGGCCGCGGTACGACGCCAAGACCGACCCGTTCATGGTGCTCGACGACGCGCCCGCCACCGGCACCCAGCTCCGGCGCACCCAGTGCGACCTGTGGGACCGGGTCGAGGGGGACGGATCAGGATCGTGACCTCCGGATCCGGCCCGGAGCCTTCGGGCCGCGCTCCCCGGCACGTACCTTCCGGGGCCATGGGCACGGCCTCGATGCGCAAGTGGGTCCGCCGCTACGGCTCCCTCGAGCTGGCGCGGCATGCCCGCCTCCGCGAGCGGCGAAGGCGGGAATTCGTCCGCCGCGACTACTGCGAAGACCTGACCGAGACGCCCTTCTCCGCCGACCAGAGCAGCGACCCGCGCTCGAACATCTGCTCGCGGGTGCCGTCCGGCCGCCGGACCTCGTCCGTCACCGGATAGCCCAGCCTCCCCTGCTCCCCGCCCAGCTGGGTCCAGTACCCCAGGAAGGGATCGCGGATCGGGTGCGCGCAGGTCTCCGGGCTCCAGTAGATGGAGATCGGCACGTCCAGCGTCTTCACCGACTCCGCTGGGCCGCAGCCGCCCGACACCACCTCCTGGATGACGAATGACTGCACCTTCCCGACCTGGTCCGCGGCCGGCGCCACCTCCGCCCTCGCCTTCCACGAGCCTCCGCCGCCGTAGGCCTCCAGCTTCTCCTGGATGGAGTAGCAGGCGAGCGGCGCCGGGTCCGGCAGCGGGAACGGCGGCTTCCTCACCTGGAGGGCGCGCTCCTTCAGCTTCGCCTGGATCATCCCGGCGTTCAGCAGCCCGTACACGATCACCTTGTCCGCGAACGTGGCGCGGATGACGTAGCCGTTGGCGGCGACCGGCGGGTTGAACTTGGCGAAGGCCACCGGGTCGTCATCCCGGTACAGCTCGCTGAGGTCCTCCGCGTTGTACGCCACCAGGTGGCCGCCCACGCAGCACCCCCACTGCCCGTCGTCGTTGGGGATGTTGGCCCAGACGATCCCGTTGGTGTTGAACGAGGCGGAGAGCCACAGCGCCGCGCCCGGCATGCCGTCCACGTTCGACTCGACGGAGGTGTGCGCGGGCGTGGTCTCCATCTGGTGCGTGGTGAGGTTGTACCGGTACAGCTTGAGGTGGTCCTTCTCCGGCATCAGGTACGTGTACGCCCAGTCCGGAGAGGCCGCGCTCTTCCAGTAGATCGGCGCGCTGTGGATGTTGGGGCTCCACATTTCCGAGTCCTGGTACTTGTCGTGCGGCACGAAGCAGCCGTTCGCCGGCAGCTTGGTGAAGACGTTGTCCGGGGTGCCCAGGCACCTGGGCTTCAGGTCGCAGACCGGGTTGGCCGGGTTGTCGTGCCAGGTGTTGAAGAACGCCTGCCACTCCTGGTCCGCGGTCCCGGGCATCGACGCGTCCACCAGGTACAGCTTCCCCTCCTTGCCGCCGCCCAGGATCTTCGCCCCGTCCGGGATGTACGTGGCGGCCCCGGCGCCCAGGTCGGTGTCGCCGCAGGCCAGCCGGTGGTGGTTCGACGGCGTGAAGTGGCCCGCGTCCATCAAGCCGGACGGGCCGCCCGGGACGATCTTCACGAAGCTGTCGCCCAGCGTCGTCGGCTCCAGCTCGTTGCCGGTGAGAAAGTAGATCGCGCTGCCGTCGCCGATCAGCCCCGAGCCCGCCTGCCAGATGCCCGCCATGCCGCCGGTGGGCGCGGTGGTGTACGCGCCGGCCGGCGAGAGATCCGTCGCGTTGAACCCCAGCACCCAGCCGCGATACGGCTCGTTGTTCGGGCACCAGGCGTCGCAGGTGAACGTCCCGAAGCCCGCGTACACCACGCCGCCCTGCAGCAGCAGCCCGGGCCGCTGGCGGTGGCACAGCGGGTTGAAGGTCTTGCCCGACGCGCTGCCGGTCATCTCATGGCTCGCCACCGTGGCGCCGGAGGCGATGTTGATCTTGTAGATGAAGTGCTTGTGGACGTTGTTCTGGTAGCTGGTGACGTACATGAACCCGTTGACGTCATCGATCACCGGCGTGCTGGTGATGCCCACCTTCGGGGGCGTGGTCTCTCCGCAGATGGCGGCGTCCGACGAGTCGCCCAGGTTCCTCCACCAGATCGCCTTCGCGCTGGTGTTGCAGTGGTCGGCCTGCCCGACCAGCGGCGAGTCCGGGCCGGTGTCCTTGAGGTCGAACGCGTAGAGGCAGTTCTTGGCGGTGGCGACGAAGAACAGCGTCTTCTGCGCGCCGCCCACCACCACGTCCTTGACCATCAGCGGGTTGGCGAGCTGCTGCCCGTCCACCTTGCGCGAGTAGAGCCGCCCGAAGCTCCCGGTGTGGACGTTGCCCGGAGTGAGGGAGTTTTCCAGCAGGAACGCCCCGTTCCGGTAGTTGTTCATCCGCTGCGTGATGACGTTGCCGATGGGCCCGCAACCGCTGACCAGGACGGCCGCGGCCGCGCCTGCGACGATCGATGCTCTCATGGGTCTCCCCCTCCGGCGCCCGGATACCCTGTATGGTGGCGCGATGCGAGCGGCTTTGGCGGCGTGGGCATTCCTGGCGGCTGTTCCGGTGTGGGCGCAGGTCGAGTCGATCTCGCTGGGCGTCCACACCTCCTGCCCCTACGGCCTGACCGCCTGATGGCCCGCGGTCCACGCGGCCCTGGTGCGCCTGGACGGCGTCACGGACGTTTGCCCCCAGCCTGATCCGGACACGTGGACCTGCAGGGCGGTCCCGCGCGGCGGGCGCCTGCCGGACGTGGCCGCCATCGAGCGCGCCGTCCGGAGCGCGGGCGACCAGTTCTCGCTGCGAGGGGTGGAGGTGGATGCGGGGGGCGTGGTGAGCCGGGACGCGCAGGGGCTGGAGCTGCGCCTGGACGTCACCGGCGAGCGGATCCGCCTCGTCCCGCTGGCGCACCGGGTGGAGTGGTCGTTCCGCGCGCAGCGCGCCCCTCCGATCGCGGACGAGGAGCGCGACGCGTGGGCGCGCCTGAAGGCCGCCGCTCAGTCCCCGCTGTGCGTCCGGATCACCGGCACGCTGTCCGGCGGCGCGCTGGAGATCCGGCGCTTCACAGCTTCGACCCCAGCTCCTTGAACAGCTCCGGGTCGTACTCCGCCAGGAGCTTCTTGAGCAGCGCCACCACCACGGGCCAGGTGCCGTCGTTCGTGCGCCGGAGGATGGTTCCCAGCGTCTGCCCGCTGCGCGCCGACTCCGGCCCCTGGTCCAACGGCAGCACCTCCATCGCCACCAGCTTGAGGTGCCTGGGGCCGCTGAACCCGCCGCCCTGCTCCTGGATGGCGGCCTTGTAGTCCTTGAGCAGCTTGGCGAGCTTCGCCTTGGGGACGCTGGCCTTGATGAACGCCGCGTCGCGCGCGACCCGGGTGAGGCGCTTCTTGAGCGCGAGGTCGTAGAGCTGCTGCGCGGTGAAGGCGCCGACCTGGTCCGCGGGCTTGACCCGGAGCTGGTCGAAGAGCTTCTGGAGCTGCTTGGCGTCGTACTTCGGGAGCGCGCCGGGCCCGAGCGACTCCGGATCCGCCGGGAGCGACCAGCCGAAGACCGTCTGGAACGCCGCCCGCACCTTCTCCTCGTTGAACAGCGTCTCCATCGGCTTTTCCTGCATCGCCTCCTGGTCCCCGGTCGCCCACAGCGCGCCGGTCGCCAGCGACTCCTGGAGGACGAGCGTGTCCCCCGGGTGGCACTCGGTGAACGGGCGGTCGCCCCACTTCGGCGGCGCGCGCGAGTAGATCAGCCCGGGCCAGTGCAGGACCCCGGCGGTGGTCTCCGCCACCTGCTCGCAGCGCTTGCTGGCGAAGCACGTCATCGCGCCGGAGAGCACCTGCACCTTGTCGACCGCCGGCGCCGCCCCCAGCAGCGCGATCAGCAGCGAAGCCATGCCCATCGTTCAAACCCTCCCGTAATCGAATCGTAGTTCAGGTAATTCGTTACGCCTAGGCGCTCCGCCCACCTGAAGGAGCTCGGGCACCTGGCCGTGGCCCCTCCCGTGCATTTCGCCCTCCCCCGAACTGAAGGACAGGAGGACGCCATGGAAACCAGACTGACCCCGCTTTCGAAGACGTTCATCGCGGCGGCGATCGTCGGCCTCACCGCGCTCGCCGCGAACCGGCTCTCGCCGGGCCTCGCCGGGCGGCTGTTCCCCGGCGAGAAGCGCCAGGGATCGATGGTGCCCGCGACGGCGGCGCTGCCGGAGGTGGCCGCTCAAGGCCCGTCCGGCGCCGTCGCCTTCCACGCGCTGCCAGGCGCGGCCCCGGGCTGCGCCCAGCTGCCGGAGGTGCGCCTGGAGCTGTGGGCGTGGAACTCGCAGCTCGGCCTGCTGTACGCCAGCGGAGGGCCGCGCGCCACCGCGGGCAGCCTGATGTGCGAGCGCGGGGTGAACCTCCGCCTCCTCCGCCAGGACGACCCGACCAAGATGAGGGAGGACCTCGCCGCCTTCGCCACCGCGCTGAAGGCCGGCCAGGACAACCCCTCCCAGGGCACGCACCTGGTCGCGATCATGGGCGACGGGAGCGCCACGTTCCTGCAGGAGCTGAACACCGTCCTGCTCCGCCTCGGCCCCGAGTACCGGGCCAAGGTGGTGGCCAGCGCGGGCTACTCCTGGGGTGAGGACAAGTTCATGGGCCCGCCGTCCTGGCGGCAGAGCCCCGCCACGTCCCGCGGCGGGCTGGTGGCCGGCGTCCTGCGCGACGGCGACTGGAACATCGCCCAGAAGTGGCTGGGCGAGAACCGGCTCTGCAACAACCCGGACGAGCACACCTACGACCCGGAGTGCCTCAACTGGCTGGCGACGCCCGGCTACGTCGAGGCCGCCCAGGCCTACGTCGCCAACGCGTGCGAGGACCGGCCGGTGGTCCGCAAGGGCCATCGCACCGGTGAGACCAAGCGCGCCTGCGTGGACGGCGTGGTCACCTGGACGCCCGGCGACGTGATGGTCGCGCAGAAGCGCGGCGGGCTGGTGTCCATCGCCTCCACCCGCGAGTACCGCGGCCAGATGCCGCAGGTGCTGATCGGCGTGGATCGCTGGATGCGCGGCCACCGGGAGACCGTGGAGGGGCTGATCGCCGCGATGCTGGAAGGCGGCGACCAGGTCCGCTCCAACCCGGCGGCGCTGAGGCGCGGGGCCGAGGTGAGCGCACAGGTGTACGGCGAGGAGACGCCCGAGTACTGGGCGCGCTACTTCGCCGGCGTCACCGAGCGCGACGCCCAGGGACTGATGGTCGAGCTGGGCGGGTCGCGGGTGAACAACGTGGCGGACGACCTCCAGCTCTTCGGGGTGACCGAGCTGGCGCCGGGGGCGGCGAACCTGTTCGCGGCCACCTACACGGTGTTCGGCAAGGTGGTCGTCGCGCAGTACCCGGAGCTGGTCCCGAGGTTCGCCCCGGTGGAGGAGGTGCTGGATACGTCCTACCTGGTGAACGTGGCGCGGCGGAGCGGCGCGAGGACCGCGGCCGACCTGCCCACGTTCTCGTCGACCACGCCGCTGCGGCAGGAGATCAGCCGCGGCTCGTGGAACATCAGCTTCGCGCCGGGCGCGGCGACGTTCGGCCGGGAGGCCCCGGCGGAGCTGGACGAGCTGTTCCGGCAGCTGGTGATCGCCGGCGGCGCCGCGGTGGAGATCCACGGGCACACCGACAGCACCGGCGAGCCGAGGGCGAACTGGGCGCTGTCCGAGGAGCGGGCGTTCGCGGTGAAGCGCTGGCTGGAGTCGAGGTCTCCCGCCAACTTCCCCGAGGGACGGGTCCGCGTCTTCGCCCACGGGCAGGAGCAGCCGGTGGCGTCCAATGCCAGCGCCGGCGGCCGGGCGCAGAACCGCCGGGTGGAGATCGTGCTGGGCGTGACGAGGTGAGCGCAGCGAGGCAGTGACTCGAAGTGACGCGAGGAGACCGCCGTGTTCGTCCAGGGCGCGCAGGTCGTGATGCCAAACCGGCGGGTCTCCTCGCGGGCGCTGGCGCTGCTGGCGGCGACGCAGGCGGCGCTGGCGCTGTGGGTGTGGGGGAGCGCGTCGCAGGGCGTGCTCCCCCGCCCCGCGGAGGTGGCGCGCGCGGTGGGCGCGTTGTGGGCGGACGCGGGCCTGGGCGCGGCGCTGCTCACCAGCGTCGGCACAAGCCTGGAGGCGCTGGCGATCACGGCGGTGTTCGGGCTGCTGATCTCCTACGCCTGCGTGCTGCCGATCTTCCGCCCGGCGGTGGCGGCGGTGACCACCGGGCGCTTCCTGGGGCTGGTGGGGCTGACGTTCGGCTTCACCCTGCTCTTCAGCGGCGGGCACGCGCTGCGAGTCTCGCTGCTGGTGTTCGGGATGACGGTGTTCTTCGTCACCTCGATGGTGGCGGAGATCCGGGCCATCCCGGCGCGCGCGTTCGACCACGCGCGGACGGTGCGGATGGGCGAGTGGCGCGTGGTGTGGGAGGTGGTGGTGCTGGGGACGGCGGACCGGGCGCTGGAGCTGTTGCGGCAGAACGCCGCGGTGGGCTGGACGCTGCTCACCATGGTCGAGGGGTTGACCCGCGCCGAGGGCGGCGCGGGCGCGATGCTGCTGGACCGGAACAAGCACCTCCGGCTGGACGAGGTGATGGCGATCCAGCTGTGCATCCTGGCGGTGGGGTTCCTGCAGGACCGCGCGCTGGGGGCGCTGCGGCGGTGGGTGTGCCCGTACACGAGCCTGGGGAGGACGTCATGAACGCGCATCGGACGGACGTGCTGCTTCGAGCGGACGGCGTGTCGCTCGAGCTGGGCGGCCACCGGATCCTCCGCGACGTCTCGCTGGAGATCCGCGACCTGGTGCGCCCGGGGCAGATCACCGGGCAGGTGGTGGCGCTGCTGGGGCCCAGCGGGATGGGGAAGACACAGCTGCTGCGCGTCCTGGCGGGCCTCAACGCGCCGACCGCGGGCGAGGTGCGGCTCACGCCGCGGCAGGTGCCGGTGCGGCCGGGCCTGGTGGGGGTGGTGGCGCAGGACTGCGCGCTCTTCGAGCACCGCACCGCGCTGGGGAACCTCTGCGTCGCCGGGCGGCAGGCGGGGCTGTCGAGCGCGGCGGCGAAGGCGAAGGCGCGCGCTCTCCTGGGCCGCTTCGGGCTGCGGGAGCAGGAGGGCCTGTACCCGGCGCAGCTGTCGGGCGGCCAGCGGCAGCGGGTGGCGATCGCGCAGCAGCTGATGTGCAGCGACCACTACCTGCTGATGGACGAGCCGTTCTCCGGGCTGGACCCGCTCGCGCAGTCGGAGGTGTGCCGGGTGATCACCGAGGTGGCCAACGAGCACGAGCTGAACACCATCGTGGTGATCACCCACGACATCCGGGCGGCGATCGAGGTGGCGGACGAGCTGTGGCTGCTCGGGCGCGACCGCGACGAGGCCGGCCGGCCCATCGAGGGCGCGCGCATCCAGGCCACGTACGACCTGGTCGCGCGCGGGCTGAAGTGGCACCCGGACATCGCCCGCGCGCCCGAGCTGCCGCCGCTGGTGGAGGAGGTCCGCCGGCGGTTCGCGGACCTGTGATACGAGTCACTTCGTGAGGATCTCGGTCTCCGCCGTGTTGCTCGTCGCCGGCTGCGCCTCCGCTCCGGCCCCGGTGAAGGCGAAGGCGCCGGCCGCTCCGCCCTCCCCGGTGGTCTTCACGCGCGTGCAGAGCAAGGGCGCGGTGGGGCTGGCCGCCACGGAGCTGTCGTGCGAGCCGGCGCACGTGGCCGTCTGGGACAAGGTCGACTACGTGCGCGCGTCGGGCTGCGGCCGGATCGCCTACTTCGTCAAGCGCACGCCGAAGCAGTGGGAGCGGGCCGGGCCGCTGTTCGAGATCGCGGAGGCCGACCGCGGCGCGCCGGACGAGCTGGAGCTCACCGAGGGCTCGGAGGGAGTCACGCCGCCGGAGGTGGTCTACCGCGCCGAACCGTCGCCGCTCACGGTCGACCAGTGGAAACAGGTGCACCAGTGGGTGCCGGTCGTCCACGCCGACTGCATCGTCCGCGTGGACGGCACGCTGGGGTACTGCTTCCTCCTCACCACCGAAGCCACCATCGGCGAGTCCATCAGCCGGGCCCTGGAACGGTACAAGTTCCGCCCGGCGACCTACCGCGGCCACCCGATCCCGGTCGACCACGTGATCATGATCAGGCCCTTCGTCCAGAAGCCGAACTGCTACGGCCTCAGCAGCCCCATGGCGCGGGCCACGTGCGAGCGAATCCTCAAGGAGCTCCCCGAAGCTCCGCCGGAATAGCCTCCGCCTACGCGACGACGACCTTCGCGGGCTCCTCGCCCTTGAGCGTCGCCACCGCGTGCGCCGCCGCGCGCGAGGTGATCGCCATCTCGGTGAGGGTGGGGTTGGCCCAGCCGGAGCTGACCCAGCACGCGCCGTCGGTGACGTAGACGTTGGGCGCGTCCCAGACGCGGCAGTTCGCGTCCACCACGGAGCTCTTGGGGCTGGTGCCCATCCGCGCCCCGCCCACCTCGTGGACGAACAGGCCCGGCGGGGAGCAGGCGGAGAGCTGGTCCAGGCCCTTCATGAACTCGCCGATCATCGGGGTGTGCATCATGTCCGTCAGCGTCGTCATCACGCCGCCGGACGCCTTGATCATCTCCTCCGCCGCCGCCCGCCCCGCCTTCGCCACCGCCAGGTCGTTCTCCACCCAGCGGCAGGACAGGTGCGGCACCGGCAGGCCCCAGCGGTCCTTCACGCTCTCGTCGAGGGTGATGCGGTTGTCCGGGTGCGGGAGCGCCTCGCCCATCGCGCACATGAAGCCCAGCGCCACGCCGCGCTTGCGCCGCAGGAACCCGGGGATGGGCATCCGCTGGATCCCGCCCCACATCCCGAAGCCGCGCAGGAACTGCTGCTTGTCGCTCCCCACGTTCACCCAGCGCGGGATGAGGAAGCTGTCGCTCCCCAGAAGCTCGTAGCCGGGCGCGTCCGGCACCTCGGGCATGAAGAAGTAGTTGTTGCTGGTGATGTGGTCCATCATCCCGCGCCCCAGCACGCCCGAGGCGCCGCCCAGCCCCTCGGGGTGATCGGCGTCCTTGCTGCTCATCAGGATGCGGACGGTCTCGATGCTGGAGGCGCAGAGGAACACCATCCGCGCCCGCGCCTCGCGGCGCTCGCCGCTCTCGCGGTCCACGTACTCCACGCCGGCGGCCATCCCGGTCTTCGGGTCCCTCAGCACCCGCGAGACCACCGCGTCCGTCTGCAGCGTCAGCCGGCCGGTCGCGTTCGCCGCGGCGAGCGTGGTGCCGGGCGAGGACAGCTTGGTGAACTTCTCGCCCTTCTCGTGGTGGCGGCGCGCGCGGATGCCGCGGGAGATGAACATCCGGCGGCCGAACTTCTCCTCCACCACCTTCTTCATCACCAGCTCGGCGGGGGAGAGCGGGCGCGCCTCGGTGAACGCGCCGTCGGGGAGTTGCTCCAGGCCCTCGCGGGAGCCGTGCACCTGGAAGAAGCGCTCCAGGACCTCGTAGTGCGGCGAGAGGTCCTCGGTGGCGATGGGCCAGTCCTCGCCCCACCCGTCGTGGCTGGTGGCCTTCAGCTCGTAGTTGGAGAAGCGGAGGCACACCCCGCCCCAGGTGTGCGAGCGCCCGCCCAGGTGCCGCCCGCGGATCCAGTGGTACGGCTGGTCCTTCGGCGTGGTGTACGGGTTGTCCCGGTCGTCGACGAAGAGGTCCGGGTTCGACTCCCAGTAGCCGGCGTGGGTCTCCTGCACCTTCTGCCGGCCGGTGACGAAGTGGCGGTACACCTGCTTCATCATGTTGGCGCCCTGCGACCCGTAGGTGGCGTGCCCGCCCTTGAGCGCGGGGCCCGCCTCCAGCACCAGCACGCGCAGCCCGGCCTGGGTGAGCCGCCAGGCGGCTACGCCACCGGTCGCCCCGGATCCGACGACGATGGCGTCGTACGGCTCAGGCTTGGAGATGACGTCCATGATCGACCTCTGGTGACGCGGAGGGTGGTTGGCCGGACTCGAGGAAGCGGCGCTCGGCCTCGGTGAGCTGGAGATTGGCGGCTTCCAGGTTCTGCTTCATCCGTTCGGCGGCGCTGGACGCCACGATGGCGAAGGACGGGAACGGCTGCTGCAGCACGTACGCCAGCGCCAGCTGCCCCGGCTTCACGCCCCGCTTTTCGGCGAGCGCGTACAGCCGCTCGCGCCGGCCGAAGTTGGCGTCGCTGCCGTAGGTGCGGAGGCACAGCTTGGCCTCCAGCTGCAGTGGACCCGGCCGGAGACCGCGGGTGACCCTGGGCGAGAGGAAGCCGCGCCCCAGCGGGGACCACGCCAGCAGCGGGAGCTGCATCCGCTCGTGGAGGGCGCGCATCTCGGCGCCGTTCGGCCCGGCGGCGCTCACGCAGCCGGCCCACGGCGGGCTCACCCAGTCGAAGAGGGAGTGGTGCGGGCTGGAGGCGGCCAGCGCCGGGAGCCCGCGCGCGTTGGCGGCGTCGACGGCGGCCTGCACCCGGCGGACGGACCAGTTGGACACGCCGTAGGCGGCGATCTTCCCCTCGCGCTGGAAGCCGGCGAGCGCCTCGACGAGGGATTCGACGGGCACGCGCTCGTCATCGCGGTGCAGCAGGTAGAGGTCGATGCGCTCCAGCCCCAACCGCTGAAGCGACCCGTGGAGGTCGTCCGCGAGCGCCTTCCGGCTCATCCGGCTGGTGCCGAGGAGGAGGTTCGGGTGGCCGCCCTTGGTGATGATCGCGACCCGGTCGGCGAGGCGGCGGGAGCGGATCCACTCGCCCAGCGCGCGTTCGGTGCCGCCGGCCTGGTAGACGGCGGCGGAGTCGAAGGCGGTGCAGCCGATCTCCAGCAGCGCGTCGAGGTGCTCGAGCGCGTCCTGCCGCTTCCCCTTCGCCAGCGGACCGGGCAGCGGGCTCCCCAGGGCGGCGGTGCCGACGATCAGGCGCGGCAGTGGCTTGGGAAGTCCGTTCAACGCCAGGACGCTCTGCACGCAGCGTGCCCTCCTCGGATCACGAACAGCCGCCCGGCGACACGGGATTCCGGCGCGCCCTTGTACCGGATCGTGCTCACGCTGTGCAGGCGGCCGTGCTCGCCGTCGCACCCTTCCCTACTCAGCGCGCTAGACGATCGCGATCTTGTATTCGCGCATCCAGTGGTGGAGCTGGAACACGCTCTCCAGCAGCAGCTTCACCCCGAAGAAGCTCTGGTCGTGCGACGCGGCCGGGTTCACCATTCCCCGCACGACGTTCTGGTTGAGCATCGGCCGCACCGGCGAGTTGGCGTCGTCCAGGATCCGCCGGACCTCGCTCTGCATGGCCTCGATGTAGGCGGGGTTGTGGACGCGCGGGTAGGCCGTCTTCCGGCGCGACAGCACGTCGGCGGGCAGCAGGCCCTCGAAGGCCCGCCGCAGCAGCCCCTTCTCCACGCCGTCCGCGAACTTCATCGCCCAGGGGACGTTCCAGACGTACTCCACCAACCGGTGGTCGCAGAACGGGACGCGGACCTCCACGGACGCGGCCATGCTCATCCGGTCCTTCCGGTCCAGGAGGAACGGCAGGAAGTAGTTGATGAAGTGGTAGAAGAGCTCCCGCTGCCGGGCCTCCGCGGGATCCTCCCCCGGCGTCCTGGGCACCTCGGCCAGCGCGTCGCGGTAGCACGCCGCGATCCGCTCGGCGGGGCGGAGCCGGTCCACCGTTTCGGGGGAGTAGAGTGGCTGCCCGTAGTTGGGCGGCATCCACGGGAAGGTGTCCTTGGCGCGGATCTGCTCGTTGTAGAACCACGGGTAGCCGCCGAACACCTCGTCCGCGGACTCCCCCGACAGCAGCACGGTCGCCTCGGGCTTGATCCGGCGGCACATCAGCAGCAGCGACGTCTCGAAGTCCCCGGCCGACGGCAGGTCGCGCGCGCGCATCGGCTCGAGGGCGTTCTCGAGGAGCTCGGACATGTCCAGCATCACCTCGCTCAGGTGGATGCCCAGGTGATCGGCGACGCGGCGCGCCCACTCCGGGTCGCGGTCCCGCTGCATGTGGTCCGGCTTGAAGTGGGGGGCGTCACCCTTGACGTCCACGGTGAACGCGGGCCGGGCCTGCTCCCCGGCGGCCCGCAGCGCCTCGGTCCCGATCGCCGTCGTCCCGCTGGAGTCCAGGCCGCCGGAGAGCAGGAACGCCACGGGCACGTCCGCCACCATCTGGCGCTTGACCGTGTCCTCCAGCAGGCCGCGGACGTGCCGGGTCGTCTCCTCCAGCGTCTCCGCGTGAGGGGCGTTGCGGAGCTTCCAGTACCGCTCGACGCGGACGCCCTCGCGGCTGACCACCACGAAGTGCGCGGCGCGCAGGTCCTTGATCCCCCGGAACACCTCGCCGGAGAGGCGGAACGGGCCCATGGCGCACACCTCGGCCAGGCCGTTCTCGGTCACCTCCGGCGGGAAGAGCGGGTTGGCGAGGATGGCCTTGATCTCCGAGCCGAAGAGCACCGCGCTGCCGCGCTGGGCGTAGTAGAGCGGCTTGACGCCCAGGTGGTCGCGCGCCAGCACCAGCCGCTGCTCGGCGGCGTCCCAGATCCCGAACGCGAAGATGCCGTTGAGCCGGGTGAGGCAGTCGGTGCCCCACTGGACGTACGCGCGCAGGAGCACCTCGGTGTCCGACCGCGTCTCGAAGCGGTGCCCCAGGTCCGCCAGCTCCCGCCGGAGCTCCACGAAGTTGTAGAGCTCGCCGTTGTAGGTGATGGCGTAGGCGCGCTCCCCGTAGCGGCAGGTCATGGGCTGCTTGCCGCCCTCCGGGTCGAGCACGATCAGCCGGCGGTGCGCCAGCGCCGCCCGCTCGGTGATGAAGGTGCCCTCGGCGTCAGGGCCGCGCTTGGTCATCGTCCGCGCCATGGCCAGCAGCGTGGGCTGCTCCTGGCGAAGGTCCCGCTCCCAGTCGATCCACCCAGTGATTCCGCACATGGGTGGAAGTCTAGCTGGGGGATTGGAGTGATGGATCCCGGGGACTGGGCGAACGGGTGGGGTCCCGCGGACCCTCTCGGGCGATCCGGAAGCCCAGGGCGACGTCGGTGAAGTCGGGCGAGGTCGCCTTCCCGGCCGCCGCGCGGCAGTCCGCGGCAAAGCTGTGCCAGCCGCCTCCGCGGATGGCCCGGAAGGGCATTGGATCATTCCCCGTGGGGCCGGGCGCGAGCAGGTAATCGACGGAATGTCCCCTCTCGTCGCTGCACCACTCGTTGACGCTTCCGAGCATGTCGTGCAGGCCCCAGGCATTGGCCCTCTTCTGGCCGACCGGATGGAGCCTGAAATTGCTGTTCTCCTGGTACCAGGCAATGGCGTCCAGGTCCGCGTCGTACGTCGCCTCCGTCGTCCCAGCTCGGCACGCGTACTCCCACTCGGCCTCCGCGGGCAGCCTCGCCGCGTCCCAGGCGGCGAATGCCGTCGCCTCGTCCCACGACACGCCCACGACGGGTTGCTGCGCTTGATTGAACCTCCGGTTGCCCCAGTACCTGGGGGCCTTCACGTGCGGGTTCTCTTTCAGGAAGCGGCCGTATTGCTCGTTCGTCACCGGATACCTGCTCAACAAGAACGGTGACACGCTCACCCGGCGCTGCGGCCTCACGCCCATGGGGTGATCGACCTCGCTGGGGAGCGCGCCCATCAGGAACTCGCCGCCCGGAACGAGCATGAGCTCCACGCCGCCCTTCTCCGTGACGACGGCGGGCGCCCCGCCGGCGCGAACCAGCCAGTCCCGGAGTCGGCTCTGGAGCGTCTCGTCCAGCTCCTTCTCCAGCTCTTCCCGCCCTCCAATGCGCTGCAGTGCCTCGAGCGCCGACCGCTGCCGGCCCCACAGGCCCAGATCGCCCTCCCCCTCTTGCTGCAACAACTCCACGAACGGCCGCGCGTCCCGCTCCGCGGCCTCCTCCAGAAGCAACCCCAGCAGCTCGCGGTGTCCCGCAAAGGCGGATTGCTTGACCACTTCGCGCATCAGGGGCCCGAACATCGACGGATTGCTCATGGCGGCGAACAGCAGCAGCACCTCCTGCCACCAGCTCTCGCCATAGTGACGGGCCAGCCCTTCGAGCACGGATCCCTGCTTCTCGCCCGCCTCCGCGGCGCGCCTCCTCATCTCACTGGCCGCCAGGTACTCCTGGAAGCCGAGGTGCATGAAGCGAAACTGATCCGATCCCCAGCCGGTCAGCAGCCCGCTCTGGTCGCGCACCGTGCCGAGGAACTCCTTCGCGCCTCCAGCCTTCCATCGCACCAGCTTGAGCGCGGGCTCCAGGACCGGCTCCAGCTCCGCTCCGCTGGCCTGCGTGCGCCCCTCCTTCTGGTGCAGCCACTCGGCGATCGGTTGGAGGGCCCTCTTCGCCTGATCCACCTCCACGCTGCCCAGCGGCCCCTGCCGCTCCCGCCACCGCTCCAACAACACGTCGACGCACTCGGCGTACAACCGCCTCCGGTCCTTCGGGAGCCGCCCGTGGTCCCGGTGCACCAGGCACAGGTTCGCCAGCAGGAGCGGATTTCCGGTCATCTCCGCCACGCGCGCCGTCCGCAGATCGTGAGACTTCAGCGTGGCGATCAGCTCGCCGGCTCGTTTCTCCGCGAGCCGCGTGGCCGATTCGGAGTCCGGGTCCAGCCCGCTCTCGACCAGCCGATACCACTTGCGCACGAAGTCTTCCGTCTGCCCTTCCCTCAGCGGCTGGACGTGAAGCTCCAGGAACTGGGGACTGAGCCGCACCTCGGAGCGGTCCCCCTGCTCTCCATAGCCGGCGAACCGGCAGGTCACCACCGGCCAGCAGCTCGAATACGCCTTGAGCACCCGCTCCACCCACCGCACCACCTTCTCCCGGCGCTCCGGGTTGGCCACCTCGTCCAGCCCGTCGAACAGCAGCAGCAGGTTCCCCCGCTCCAGCAGCTTCCTTCCGAAGTCGCTGGACAGCCCGAGTTGCTCGTTGAGGTGCCGCTCGATGAAGTGGCCCACGGTCTCTCGTTCCGGATCCTCCAGCCCCCGCAGCGGCAAGAGCACCGGCACCATTCCGGGGCGCAGCCCCAGCTTCTCCGAGCCCTCCTTGAGGGACCAGATCAGCAGCCGCCTGAGGTGGGTCGTCTTTCCGGAGCCGGGCTCGCCCAGGATGACCAGGCCCTCGCGCTTCAGCTTGGCGGCGAGGCGAAACGCGTCCAGCAGCGGCACCTCCGGCGCGCGGCCCTCCTTCTTCAGCTCCTCCTTCGCGTGCCTGGCATCCTCGAAGACGGCCTTCCCGTGGCCGCGAAGATCGCTCGTCGCCCGGAGGGGGACGTAGAGCTCCTCCAGGTCGATGGGGACCCGCAGCTTCGTCTTGAACCCGCTCAGCAACAGGGTCCCGTGCGCCTTGAGCGCCTCCTCTCCGTACCGCTTGAGCTCCACCTCCACGGGGGGCGCGGACTGCGGGGCCGGCTTGCCTTCACAGCGCTCTCTCCAGTCGAGCAGCGCCTGGTGCACCACCAGGCCCAGATTGCCTTCGTTGAAGGTGCCTGGGAGCTGGTGCTTTGCGTACAGCGCCTTGAATCGAGCCAGCTTCTCGGCCTTGGACCACCTCCCGGGTTCGGCGTCGAGATCGGCCATGGTGAAGGGGAGCGCCGGGTCGAGCTCGAACATCAAGCAGGGCCGCCCTGCCTCCCGGGCGGCCTCGTACTCCAGCCAGGTGATGGACTTCTCCTCTCCTGTGGCCTGGCCCTCCGGCTCCCAGCCGTACCGGTGCGCCACGATCCCCACGAACAGCTCGCACTCCGCTGCGCGGCTCCGGCACACCTCCAGCGTCGGCTGGTCGTGCGCGGTGAACCGATCCATCCGCACGGCGATCATGCACCCTGCCCGCTCAACGGCCTCGAGGACCAGCTCGCGTCGCTTGGCGTTGTCCAGGTACGTGCTGGAGATGAAGACCCGATAGCGGCCCGTCATGTCGAGCTCGGCGCAGTTGAAGGTTCCCCACGACCCGGGAAATGCTGCCCGGTCTCAGCGCACTCCAAGAGGGAACGGATGAACAAGGATACCCCCGATGACGATCCGGCGGTGATGTACTACGACAGCGACTACCCGTCGGAGTTCTTCGGCAAGTACCGGCGGAACTTCGACTCGATCACGTACTCGATGGGGATCGTGTTCGACGTCCACCGCTACCGGGAGATGGCGGCGGCCCGCAAGGGTCCGGTGCTGGAGCTGTGCTGTGGCTCGGGGCGCGTCGCGATTCCGCTGGCCCGCGACGGCCACCCGGTCGTGGCGGTCGACGTCTCCAAGGGCATGCTGTCGCTGCTGGAGGCGAACCTCCGCCAGGAGGAGCCCGCGGTCGCGAAGCGGGTCAAGAGCGTCCAGGCCGACGTCGCGTCGCTTTCGCTCTCGAAGCGCTTCAACCTGATCATCTGCGGCTTCAACAGCCTGGCCCTGGCCGGGAACCAGGACGACCAGCTGAACCTGCTCCGCGCCGCGCGCGAGCACCTCACGAAGGACGGCCTCTTCGTCTGCGACGTGGTCAATCCCCTCGTCACCAACGTGAACGGCGATATGGCGCCCAGGCTGCTCCTCGTGCGCCGGAACCCGCGCACCGGGAACATGTACACCCGCTTCGCGATGTCGGGCCCGCTCGGCGCAGACCAGTTCCAGACGAACTTCGGCTACTACGACGAGACCGAGCCGGACGGGCGCCTGCGCCGGACGTACTACAACTACGACTGGCGCCCCCTCTTCCGGGGAGAGTTGGAGCTGATGCTCCGGATGGCCGGGCTGGCGGTCGTCAAGATGGAGGGCGGTCACAAGGGCGAACCGATCACGTCCGCCACGGCCCCGCGGTTCTTCGTCCAGGCCCGCCGCGCCTGAAGCTGCTCGAGACGAGGAAAGAGCCCCCGGCCGGATTTGAACCGCAGCGTTACTTCCGCTCGGCCACGTTGGGGAAGGCAGCCGGCTTCGCCGCGACTGGAGCGGTGGGCTTCGAATCGTGCCAGATGAGGTAGGCCCCGACGCAGAGCGCAAGCGCCCCGGCGCGTAGAGCCCGTCGGCGACGGGACCCATCGACCTCACCGAGTCGCGGTGATGGCGATGGTCACCGAGCGCACGGCTACAATTGTGAGCGAGACTGGTCGTTCAAGTGATTGAGGCGCCGCACGCTTGGGCTGTGCTCGGCGTAGGCTCGCGGTTGAGCGGCCTGTGCCGACTTCTGGTGGCCGCGAGTTGCCTGTGGGCCGGCCTGGGCGCGGCCGGTGGCGAGCGGCGGCTGGCGCGGGTGCTGCTCTCGGCGAAAGCGCCGCGTCGAGTGGACTCCGCGGAGGTGGTGCAGGCGGGAGTCCCGTGGGTGTTGCCGTTGCGGGTGATGGACCCGGGGCGGCTGGTGGTGAAAGCCGGCGAGCAGATCATCGCCGAGTGCTTCCTGGGCTGGGGCGAGGACAGCAGGTTGCTGGTGGGGCCGCTGACAGCCCACTCGCGTCCCGTTCCACTGCCGAGGGTGGCGAACCGGGAAGTCGGCCATGAGGAGGTCGAAGTCGATGTACCGCCTGAGGTTGCCGGGGGGCTTCTCGTCCTGACGTACGAGTGGGACTGGAAGCATGAGGGCACGCCTCCAATGGTCCGGACCTGGCCCTTGCGAGCGCCGGTGGAGGAGGAGAGCGACGCCGCCACCTTGGAATTCGAGCGCGACTTCCCGCTGGCGGAGGAGTCTCCGCTCAAGCCCGAGCTGGCGACCACGCCGGAGGACGAGCTCGACGAACCCCAGGAGCCTCCATTCTTCTCCGCCCCGGATGCCGCCCCACTCCCCGTCGAGGTTGACCCGGTGCAACCCGAGCTGCTGTGGGTTCCGGCACAAGCCTCGTGGGAGGAGATCGCCGCGCGGCTGTTCGACGAGCCGCCGGAGATGGTCGCGTTCGACGTCGAGCCATTGGCCGTTCCACCCGGCGGCGACGGCTTGCCGCGAGTCGCCGTGCGCGTGCGCAACCCGGGGAGGCTCCGGAGCGAGGTGCTGAACACCATGCGCGGCGCACTGGAAGCGCAGTGGAAGGCCGATGTGGGGTGGACCCTTGAGAAGCTCCAAGGGAAAAGCATCGGCCGGGAGGACGAGCCGGCGCTCGCGGAACTGGGCCTGCGGTGGTCTCAGCGCTCCGACATTCTCGATGTCGGTGGCGAGAGCTACTTCGACCGCTACCTCGCCCCGCTGGCCATGGCGTCGGCGGACTGGAGCTTCCTGGGAGAGGAGTCCGAGAAGCTCCGGAAGGCCGTCGCGCTCCGCTCAAGGCGGTGGAAGACCAGCTACACCGTCACGGATGCCTCGCCCCGCCTCGCGCCCGGGGACGTCATCGGCCGCTGCTACTTCACCTCCGGCTCCGGCGCCTCCTCCACCCGCGCGAGCGTGCCCGTTCATGTGGTGAAGCCTCTCCATGCAGAGTCGTCGATGGAGCGCGCGGAGATGAAGGCGCGCAACGTCCCCTGGAGCGGGATGCGGGCCGTCATCCCCGGGCCGGATGGTCGGTTTTACGGCTACGGGGTCGGCCTCACCAACCTGGGCGAGGACAACCCGCTGGAGGGGCCAACCTCCCGCTGCTACTGGTACTACCCGGGGACGGTCTTCATACGGGAGGGGGAATGGCGCCCGGGCCTCCTCGCCAGCTCAAGCAGCCCGTACCTGACGAGGCTGCGGCAGTCCCTCCTCTCCGAGGCGCTCGCGACGGCCACCGCTGCCCAGCCGGAGCCGCTGCTGGGGCTCGACTATGACGTGCTCGCGCTGCTCACCTCGGAGCAGCGGGCGAGGGTGCTCGACACCCTCCTCGCCAGTCCAGCGCTCACCTCCGGTGGTGCCAAGCGCGAGCGGGTGGTCGATCTGCTGGTGCGCGTGGTGCTGTCCACGCCGGCCGAGGAGTTTCCACCGCTGGAGAACATGCTCAGCTCCAGCGAGGTCCTGCGGAAGCTGCTGGCCGGCGGCGCTCCCGGCCTCCTGGCACTGGGAGAGGCGTTCACCCTGAAGGCCCTGGCGTCGCCGCTCCTCTCCTTCGACTCGCTCGACTCGATGCCGGTATTCCACCTGGGACGGGAGGGGAGCACGACGCACCTCCTGGACGTGTTGACCGAGGAAGCGCGGGCGGACTCGGCGAAGCGTACGGAGCTGCGCTTTCGGCCGGTGCGACAGAAGTTCGAGCTTCGCTACTCGTCCTCATCCGAGCGCGACCAATCCAGCCGGCCGCTGCGCCCGCTGGAGCTGGTGCGGGTGGAGCTCCACGGGCCGCAGCCACAGGCGCGCATCATGACGGCGGCGGAGTTGGCCATGCGCGCCTCCGTGCCCGACACGGCGCTCATCTGGGCGGCGGTCGGGCGCATCAGTGAGATGCACATCCTCTACAGCGGGGTGTCCGGGCTGGCCCGGGCTCCGCTGGCCACCGCGGCCTCGGCAGCCGCCGCGGAGGGCGGCGGCGCACTGGCGGCGCGCCAAGTGGCGGTGCGGGCGCTGGTGGGCCGCACGGCGCTGGTGGCCAGCATGGCGGTGGTGGACACCTACCGCGACGAGCTGTCGCAGACGCCGGCGGGCCGCAACTTCCTGGCCGTGCACGACTTCGCGATGCTCGCGCTGGCCGCGCGGGACATCCATGGCCTGGCCACCTCGGGCTTCCTGCGCGAGTGGGGTCAGCGAGCGGGCACCCTGCTGAGCGAGATGGGCGGGCGGACCTCGGCCCGGCTGCGCGAGTCGGTGGAGTCGGCCAGGGCGCTGGCCAAGACCATCGAGCGGATGCTGGCCGAGGGCAAGGCCGTCGCCACCCCGGAGGGACTGAGGTTTCCAGCCGGGGTGGAGGCGTTCAGGCAGACCTACTTCGCCATGCGGGCGGAGATGGCCGCCGAGCGGGCCATCGGAGGCATCCGCGCCGCGGGCCTGGAGGCCCAGAGGGCCGAGCAAGCCCTGGGGGCGCTGAAGCGGCTGGTAGACGAGAGCCCGGACCTGGCGCGTGCCTACAACGCCGTGGCGCGGCGGGCGGCGGCGCTCCCGGCCAACCAGGCCCAGGCGTACCTCGCCGCAGTCGATGCGTTGCTCGCCTCGGCCCGCCCGACGGCGAGACTGCCAGCGGCACGGTTGCTGACGGCCTCGGGGGCGCGACGTGTTGCAAATCCGGCCGCGTTTCTGCAGGACGCGCAGTGGCTGGTCCAGCACCCGGGGCTTGACGGCGAGGCGCTCGGCACACTCGCGCAGAAGGCGAGCACGGGCTTCGTGGACCTCGCATGGCTGCGCTCAACAACGCTGACCGCGGACGATCTCAACTTTCTAGCCAGGGACAAGAACAC
>Ga0068860_100000908_pt1 | contig 32841 bp, 20 predicted proteins | sample KBSSwiS32_FD_66597 | JGI IMG/M metagenome (GOLD analysis project Ga0068860, IMG submission 66597) | Switchgrass rhizosphere microbial communities from Kellogg Biological Station, Michigan, USA - KBS Switchgrass S3-2 | ecosystem: Host-associated > Plants > Roots > Rhizosphere > Soil ... | reverse complement strand
CTCGCGCAGCGTGCGCGGGCTCGTGCTCCGCGACGGCCTGCGTCTCGCGGGCGCGGGGCTCGGGCTGGGGCTCATCGCCGCGTTCGCCCTGACGCGCCTGCTCCGAGGCCTGCTCTTCGAGGTGCCGCCGACCGACCTCGCGACGCACGCGGGGGTCGCCCTGATTCTTCTGGCGGTGGTGCTCCTCGCGTGCTGGATCCCGGCGCGCCGCGCCGCGCGGCTCGACCCGTGGCGCGCGCTGCGGGCGGAGTAAGGAGCTCGCCATGAACACGCTTCTCCAGGATCTTCGCTACGGGCTCCGGAGCCTCCTCAAGGCGCCGGGCTTCACGGCGATCGCCGTCGCGACGCTCGCGCTCGGCATCGGCGCCAACACGGCGATCTTCTCGGTCGTGCACGCGGTGCTTCTGCGCCGGCTGCCGTATCCCGAGCCCGACCGCCTCCTCGTGATGACCGAGCGGCACGTCCGCGAGGGAAAGATGCCCGGATCCACGCGCTCGCGGCTGCGCAGCGGAGGGGGCGTCCCATGGCTGACGTTTCTCGACTGGCGGGCGCAAACCCACTCGTTCCGTGGTCTGGCCGGCTTCCACACGAGGCAGATCATGCTGAGCGGCGCCGGCGAGCCCGAGATGCTCCTCTCCGCGCAGGTCTCGGCGGAGTTCTTTCCCCTTCTCGGCGCACGGCCGGTGCTCGGGCGACTCTTCGGCGCCCCCGACGACGCGCCGGGCGCGCCGCCGACGCTGATCCTCTCCTGGGGTCAATGGAAGCGCCGCTTCGGGGGCGACCCGTCGGCCGTCGGGCGAACCATCGACATCGACACCGTCCCCTACACGATCGTCGGCGTGTTGCCGCCGGGGTTCGCCTTCTTTCCGGAGCCGATCGGCTTGTACACGCCGATCGGACTCCTGGGCAGCGAGCCGGGCTCGCAGGACCGCCGGAACCATTCGGGCATGCAGGTGCTGGCGCGGCTCTCGCCGGGAGCGTCTCTCCGCTCGGCCCGCAGCGAGATGGAGACGGTCTCTCTCCGCCTCGAGAAGGAGTACCCGGTCTCGAATACCGGCCGGCGCGCGGCGGCCGATCTCCTCGACGAGGTTCTCGTCGGCGACTACACGGCCGCCTTGTGGATCCTGCTCGCCTCCGTCGGCCTCGTCTTGCTGATCGCGTGCGCCAACGTCGCGCACCTGCTGCTCGCGCGCGCGGCGGCGCGACGCCGCGAGTTCGCGATCCGAACGGCGATCGGCGCGAGCGGCGGCCGGCTCGTGCGTCAGCTCCTGACGGAGAGCGTGCTGCTGTCGGCGATCGGCGGCGCGCTCGGCGTGCTGCTCGCGGGATGGGCGCTCGGGCCGCTGTTGCGCATCACGCCGAGCGTGATTCCGCGGCTCGCCGACACCCGGATCGACCCGGCCGTCCTCCTCTTCACGCTCGCCGCGGCGACGGTCACGGGGATCCTGTTCGGCCTCGTTCCGGCGCTTCACGCCTCGCGCAGCGATCCTCAGGGCACTCTGCGGGAATCGGGCAACTCGACGACGGGCGGCCTCGAGCGCCAGCGGCTGCGCGGCGCGCTCTTCGTCTCCGAGGTGGCGCTCGCCTTCCTGCTCGCGGTCGCCGCGGGGCTGCTCCTGCGCAGCCTGAAGCGCGTCGAGGGCGTCTCACCCGGCGTCGAGACGGACGGCGTGCTCGCGCTCGACGTCTACCTGCCGGAAGCGAAATACACGACGCCCGAGGCGCGTCGGCTCTTCTACGAGCGTGCGCTCGGGGAGCTGCGTCGCGTGCCGAGCGTCGAACGGGCCAGCGCCAGCCTGTGCACTCCGGTAATGGGACAGTGCTGGGGATCCGCCTACCTCGTCTCGGATCGGCCCGTCCCGGCGCGACCCGACCTGCCGGACGGCCCCTTCAACGTGGTCGAGGCCTCGTACTTTCGGACGATGCACGTGCCCCTGAAGGACGGACGGTTCTTCGACGCGACCGATACCCCCGACTCGCCGCCCGTGGTCGTCATCAACGAGACGATGGCGAGGAAGTGGTGGCCGAACGAGAGTCCGATCGGCAAACGGATCAAGCAGGGCTTTCCCCAGGACGAGGCGCCTTTCCGCGAGATCGTCGGCGTCGTGGGCGACGTGCCGCAGGACGGCCTCGACGAGGTCATCCGCACGGAGGTCTTCCTGCCCCTGTCTCAGCACCCCGAGGCCGACCTGACTCTTCTCGTCCGCACGAGCCGGCCGCCGATGAGCCTCGCGAAGTCGGCGATTGCCGCGATCCATTCGATCGACAAGGACCAGGCCGTGACGGCGGTCCAGCCGATGAACCAGTACATCGCCGACTCGCTGGCGCACCGGCGGTTCCAGACGGTGCTCCTCGGGCTCTTTGGCGGCCTGGCCCTGCTTCTCGCGTCGGTCGGCATCTACGGGGTCGTCTCCTACGGGGTCGCTCAGCGCCGGCGCGAGATCGGCATCCGCGCCGCACTCGGGGCCGCCCGGGGTGACATCCTTCGGCTCGTCTTCCGGCAGGCCCTGCGGCTCGCGGCCGTCGGCCTGTTGATCGGAGGCGGCGCGTCCCTCCTCCTCACCCGGTTTCTCGCGAGTCTTCTCTTCCGCGTCACGCCGACGGATCCCATGACCTTCGGCATCGTCGGCGTCGTCGTCGCCGGGGTCGTCGGCATCGCCTGCGCGAGGCCGGCGCTCCGGGCCATGTCGGTGGATCCGGCCACCGTGCTTCGATCGGAGTAATGCCATGTCTACGCTGATCCAGGATCTTCGCTACGGGCTCCGGACTCTCCTCAAGGCGCCGGGCTTCACGGCCATCGCCGTCGCGACGCTCGCGCTCGGCATCGGCGCGAACACCGCGATCTTCAGCGTCGTGCACGCCGTGCTGCTGCGCCGGCTCCCCTATCCGGATCCGGGCCGCCTCGTCGTGCTGCGCGAGGAGCAGGTCCGCATCGGGAAGATGGGTGTCGCCTGGCCCACCTTCCTCGATTGGAAGGCGCAGAGCCGCACGCTCTCCTCGCTCGCGGGGTACCGCGCGAACGAGATGACGATCAGCGACACGCGAGAGCCCCAGGTGCTGCGCGTCGGCGAGGTGTCGGCCGCCCTCTTCCCCCTTCTCGGCGCGAAGGCGGCCCTCGGACGCCTCTTCGTGGAGTCCGACGACCGCCCCGAGGCTCCGCCGACCGTGGTCCTGAGCGACGAGCTCTGGCGGAGCCGCTTCGGCTCCGATGCGGACATCGTCGGAAAGACCGTCCGCCTGGACGCGATCCCGCACACCGTGATCGGCGTGCTCCCGCGCGGGTTCTCCTTCTTCCCCCGCCGCGTCGAGCTCTACCGTCCGGTCGGCCTCTACGGGGCGGAGCGGACCTGGCTCAATCGCGGCAACCACACGGGCCTGCGCGTGCTCGCGCGCCTCGCTCCCGGGGCCACGCTGGGGGGCGCGCGCAGCGAGATCGCGGGGATCATGCGGCAGCTCGAACGGCAGTACCCCGACACGAACGCCGGCCAGTTCGCGACGATGGCGCCGCTCGCCGAGGAGATGTTCCAGGACTATCAGCCGGCGCTGTGGACGCTGCTCGCCGCGGTCGGCGTCGTGCTCCTCATCGCGTGCGTCAACGTCGCCCACCTCCAGCTCGCGCGGTCGGCCGGACGCCAGAGGGAGCTCGCGATCCGGGCCGCGCTCGGAGCGGGACGGGGGCGGATCGTGCGGCAGCTCGTGACCGAGAGCGTCCTCATCTCCGGCATCGGGGGCTCGCTCGGGCTGCTCGTCGCCGCGTGGGCGATCGGGCCGCTCGTGCGCCTCGCGCCGACCGCGATCCCGCGCCTCGCCGAGACGCGCATCGATCCGGGAGTCCTCGCCTTCACTCTGGCCGTCTCGCTCGCGACCGGGATCCTCTTCGGCATGACGCCGGCGATCTCCGCCTCGCGCCCGGATCCCCAGGCCGCGCTCGGCGAGGGCAGCCGGGGCTCGACCGCGGGCCGCTCGCGGCAGCGGTTCCGGACCCTGCTGTTCGTCTCGGAGGTTGCGCTCGCGTTCGTCCTGGTCATCGGGTCGGGCCTCTTGATCCGAAGCCTCGCCCGGCTCCGCGCCGTCTCGCCGGGCTTCCAGGCCGAGCACGTCCTGGCGCTCGACGTGGCGATTCCGGACGCGCGGTATCCGAACGACGAGGCGCGCGCCCTGTTCTACCGGAAGTCGGTGGAGGCGCTGCGCCCTCTCCCCGGCGTGGAGTCCGCGAGCGCGGTCTACTGTCCGCCGCTGACCGGCAAGTGCTGGGGCTCGATCTACCTCCTCTCCGACCGTCCCGCGCCCCCGCAGGCCGAGCTCCCCAGCGCCCACTGGAACGTGATCGAGCCCGGCTACTTCTCGACGCTCGCGATTCCGCTGCGCCGGGGCCGGGCGTTCACGGACGCCGACCGCGCGGACTCGGCGAAGGTCGTGATCGTCAACGAGACCTTCGCGAGGAAGTGGTGGCCGAATGGCGACGCCCTCGGCAAGAGCGTCAAGCAGGGCTGGCCCAAGGACCCGACGCCGTTTCGCGAGATCGTCGGCGTCGTGGGCGACGTCCGGCAGGACGGGCTCGACACGCCCGCGCTTCCCGAGGTCTTCATCCCGTGGACGCAGAACCCCATGTCCTCGATGACCCTGCTGCTCCGGGTGAACGGATCGCCGCGCTCCGTGGAGAAGGCCGCGATGGCGGCCGTGCGCTCGATCGATCCGGACCAGTCGGTCTCGAACGTGACGCCGCTGACGGGATACCTGAGCGATTCGGTCGCCGACCGGCGCTTCCTGACGCTCCTCCTGGGCTTCTTCGCCGCGCTCGCGCTCCTCCTCGCCTCCGTCGGCATCTACGGCGTCGTCGCCTACGGCGTGGCCGAGCGTCGCCGCGAGATCGGCATCCGGACGGCTCTCGGGGCCCGGCCCGCGGACGTGCTCGCGCTCGTCGTCAAGGGGGCGCTGCGGCTGGCGGCCGTGGGCATTCTCGTCGGCGGCGTCGCCGCGCTCGGACTGTCGCGTTTCCTCTCCAGCCTCCTCTTCGGAATCGCCCCCTCGGACCCGGCGACCTTCGGAGGTGTCGCGGTCCTCCTCTCGGCCGTCGTCCTGGCCGCCTGCGTCATCCCGGCGCGCAGCGCCCTGCGCGTCGATCCCAACACCGCACTGCGCGATTGAGGCGAGCATGATCCAGCTGTCCAACGTCGAAAAGAGTTTCGCGACCCGCGCCGGCCAGACGTTCGTGCTCCGGCGCATCGGGCTGACGATCGAGGCCGGAGAGTTCGTGACGATCATGGGCCCGTCGGGCGCGGGCAAGTCGACGCTCCTGTCGATCCTCGGCCTGCTCGACCACGACTGGGCGGGCGAGTTCCGCCTGTTCGAGCACGAGGTCCATCGCATGAAGCCGCGCGAACGCAGCGACCTCAACAAGAAGTACGTCGGCTTCGTGTTCCAGCAGTACCACCTGCTCGACAACCTCACCGTCGCCGAGAACCTGGACATTCCCCTCTCCTACCGCAACGTGAAGGGCTCGGAGCGGGCGGCGATCGTGGCCGACACGCTCGACCGCTTCCAGATCGTGGGCAAGAAGGATCTCTTTCCCAATCAGCTCTCGGGCGGCCAGCAGCAGCTGGTCGGCGTGGCGCGCGCGCTCATCGCCAAGCCGAAGCTCCTGCTCGCGGACGAGCCCACGGGCAACCTCCACTCGGACCAGGGCCGCGAGATCATGCGCCTCTTCAAGAAGTTGAACGGCGAGGGCATGACGATCGTCCAGGTCACGCACTCGGAGGAGAACGCGACCTACGGCAACCGGATCGTCCGTCTCCGCGACGGCTGGATCGTGAACGACTGAGGCCGCCATGAACGCGTTCCTGCAGGACCTGCGCTACGCGCTCCGCGGGCTTCGCCGCAATCCCGCGTTCGCCGCGGCGGCGATCGCGACGCTCGCCCTCGGGATCGGCGCCAACGCCGCCATCTTCGCGCTCGTGGACCGCGTGCTGATCCGCGCGCTTCCCGTTCGCGATCCCGGCAGGCTCGTGCTCCTGCGCTCGCCCGGTCCGCGCCAGGGCCAGGCCTGGAGCGACGGCGACGGCGCCGCCTCGTTCTCGTATCCCGCCTATCGCGAGCTGCGGGACCGCAACACCGTGCTCGACGGTCTCCTCGCGACGTACCCCTTCGACGCGAGCGTCGCCGCGGGCGGCCGTACGGAGCGGGCCGCCGGAGACCTCGTGTCGGGAAACTACTTCGCGGTCCTCGGCGTGGGCTCCGCGGCGGGGCGGGTCCTCTCGCCGTCGGACGACAGCGCGCCGGGAGCGCATCCGGTGGCCGTTCTCTCGTACGGCTACTGGACACGCCGCTTCGGCGGATCGAAGGCGGTCCTCGGGGAGGCGATCTCCGTCAACGGCACGCCGTTGACCGTCGTCGGCGTCGCGGCTCCCCTCTTCGACGGCGTCCAGGCCGGCCGCCGGCCCGACGTCTACGTGCCCATCACGATGAAGGCCGCGATGACGCCGCGGTGGGACGCCCTCGACGATCCCAAGAATTACTGGGCCCAGCTCATCGGGCGTCTGAAGCCCGACGTCTCTCCGAGCGAGGCGTCGGCCTCGCTGACCGCCGTCTACCGCCCGCTGCTCGGCGACGTGCTCCCGACGATCAACAACTGGAACGCGCAGCAGAAGCGCGAGTTCCTCGCGCGCCGGATCGAGCTGCGCCGCGGCGCCGGCGGCCGCGCCGTCCTGCGGGACAGCCTCGGCACCCCCCTGCTCGCGCTCATGGGCATGGTCGGCGCCGTGCTCCTGATCGCGTGCACGAACCTCGCCGGCCTCCTCGCCGCGCGCGCCGTCTCGCGTCAGCGGGAGTACGGGATTCGCGTCGCCCTGGGTGCGAGCCCGGGCCGGCTCGTCCGCCAATCGCTCGTCGAGTGCCTCGCCTTCTCGGTCCTGGGCGGCGCCCTCGGCCTCGCCCTCTCCGCGTGGGTGCTGCAGGCCCTGCTCTCGCTCTTTCCTCCCGACGCGGACCTGCGGATGGTCTCCGCCGCCATCGACCTGCGCGTCGTCGCCTTCGCCGCCGCGCTCGCCCTCGTGGCCGGCGCGCTGTTCGGGGCGGGGCCGGCCCTCCGCGTCTCTCGGCTCGATCCGTTCCGCGTCCTGCGCGGCCGCTCCTCCGCGGGGCGCGAGGCGCTCCACCTTCGGACCGGGCTCGTCACCGCGCAGGTCGCGCTGACCCTGGTCCTCCTGGTCGCGGCCGGACTGTTCGCGCGGAGCCTCGGCAACCTCCTTCAGGTGAGCCTGGGGTTCCGGCCGTCCGGCGTCGTCGCGTTCTCGATCTCGCCGGACCTCGCCGGCTACTCGTCGGAGGACACGACTCGGCTTGGCCACCGGCTGATCGACGAGCTCACGCGCCTACCCGGCAGCGAGTCGGCGTCCGCCGCCGCGGTCCCGAACATGGCGAACAGCAACTGGACCAACAACTTCTATGCGGCGCAGTCGCCGACCGACGTCGTCGAGACGTGGCGCAACTTCGTGGCTCCCACGTACTTCGCGACGCTCGGGATCCCGCTGCTCGCCGGCCGCGACTTCCGCGAGGAGGACGACGAGCACGCGGCGCGGGTCGCCATCGTCAACGAGACCTTCGCGCGGCGGTTCTTCCCCGGCCACAGCCCGATCGGAGAGCGGATCGGCATCGGGGTCACCGCCGAGGCCGCCGCGATCGAGATCGTCGGCGTCGTCGCGGACAGCAAGGGCGCGACCGTCGGAGAGCCAGCGCATCCGTTCGCGTATCACCCGTACGCCCAGGCGTTCGCGCAGGACAAGCTCGGCGCGCTGACCTTCTACGTCCGATCCACCGCGCCTCCGGCCTCGGTGCTCGCCGCCGCGCAGCAGGCGGTGGCCCGCCTCGATCCCCGGATCCCGGTCTACGACACGGCGACGCTGGCGTCGCGCGTTCACGACTCCCTCCTGACCGACCGGCTGACGTTCCTCCTGTCCTGCGCCTTCGGCGCGCTGGCGGCGGCGCTGGCGGCGGTCGGCATCTACGGCGTGCTCGCGTTCTCGGTGGCCCAGCGCCGGCGCGACATCGGCGTGCGGATGGCGCTCGGCGCCGACCCCCGCCGCGTCCGGCGCATGGTCCTCGGAGAGGTCGGGCGGATGCTGCTCGTCGGCGGATTGATCGGTCTCCCGGTGGCGTGGGCCGTCGCGAAGGCGATCGAATCGATTCTCTTCGGGGCGCATGCGGCGGACGCCTCCGTGTTCGTCGCGGGAACCCTGCTGATGGCCGGCGTCGCGATGCTCGCCGGGTATCTGCCCGCGCGCCGCGCGGCCCGCATCGATCCGATCGAGACGTTGAGGAGCGAGTGATGCCGACGCTGTTCCAGGACCTCCGCTACGCGCTTCGCGGCCTCCGGAAGAGCCCCGGATTCACGGCGACCGCGGTCGCGACGCTCGCGCTCGCGATCGGCGCGAACTCGGCGATCTTCTCGGTGGTCCGCTCCGTGCTGCTGCGGCCGCTCCCGTTCGCCCGGCCCGAGCGGCTCATGACCCTCCGGGAACGGGGCAACGGCGGCGGCGGCTCGAACACGGGATACGCGACCTTCGTCGACTGGCGGCAACGGAGCCGGTCCTTCGACGAGATCGCCGTCGCGGGCGACTGGATGCCGAAGCTCGCCGCGAGCCCCGGCGTCGCGGCCGAACGCATTCAGGGCGCCCGCGTCTCGCAGGCCTTCTTCCGGCTCCTCGGCGTGCGGCCCGCCCTGGGCCGGGACTTCCTCCCGTCGGAGGACGCGAAGGGAGCCAACCGCGTCGTGATCCTCGCGGACGGGCTCTGGCGGAGACGGTTCGGCGCCGATCCCGCGATCGCGGGCAAGACGGTCCGGCTGGGCGACAACGCCTACCTCGTGGCCGGCGTGCTGGCGCGGGACTTCGAGGCGGACTTCTACTCGGATCCGACCAAGCCCGCCGAGATCTTCTCGCCGCTCGGTTACGACGCGAGCCTGCCCCAGGCCTGCCGGACCTGCCGCCATCTGCGCACGATCGCGCGGCTCAAGGCGGGCGTGACGCGGGAGCAGGCCGCGTCCGAGCTCACCGCGATCTCCGCGGCGCTTCTGCGGGAGCATCCCACCGAGTATCCGACGGTGGGAGTCCTCGTGACTCCCTTCGCGGACCAGCTCACCGCGCGGGTACGCCCATTGTTGTGGACGCTCTTCGCGGCGGTGGGACTCGTACTCCTGATCGGATGCGCGAACGTCGCGAGCCTCCTCCTCTCGCGCGCCGGCCGCCGCCGCCAGGAGATCGCCGTGCGCACCGCGCTCGGCGCCTCGCGAGGCCGCATCGCCGCGCTCTTCCTGACCGAGGCCCTCGTGCTCGCGCTGATCGGCGGGGCGCTCGGCTTCCTCGCCGCCACGTGGACTCTGCAGGGCCTCCTCGGCCTCGCGCCCGCGGGCCTCCCGCGCCTCGGAGGGGTCCGGCTCGAGGGGACGGTCCTTCTCTTCACGCTCGCCGTCTCCGCGCTGACGGGACTCCTCTTCGGTCTCCTTCCGGCGCTCCGCATGAGCCGCGGCGCCGTCGAGCCGGCCCTCCGCGAGTCGTCCCGCACGACAGCCGGACGCGGCAGCCGCCGGTTCGGCGGCTCGCTCGTCGTCTTCGACGTGGCGATCGCGCTCGTCCTGCTGGCCGGCGCGCTCCTGCTCCTGAAGAGCACCGCACGGCTGCTCCACGTCGACCCGGGCTTCCGCAGCGCGGGGGTGCTGACGATGGAAGTCGACGTCACCGGCGCGCGATATCCCGACGACCCGGCGGTGACGCGCTACTGGGATGAGGTGCTGCGGCGTGTCGAGGCCCTCCCCGGAGTGCGGAGCGCCGGGCTCGTCAGCCAGCTCCCGCTCGGCGGGGACTACGACGGCTACGGCGTCCACGCGCAGGACAAGCCCTCAGCGAATCCCGACTCCGACCCGGAAGCCGACCGTTACTCCGTCAGCGCCGACTACCTCCGCACGATGGGCATCCCGGTCTTGCGCGGACGGGGCCTCGCCGGGTCGGACCGCCAGGGCTCCCCTCCCGTCGTGCTCGTCAACGGGGCGCTCGCGCGCCGGGTCTGGCCCGGCGAGGACCCTCTCGGCAAGCGCGTCCAGATCGGCGGCACCGACGGCCCCTGGCGCGAGGTCGTCGGCGTGGTGGGCAGCGTCCGCCACACCGCGCTCGACGCGCCCGAGACCTCGCAGGTCTACCTCCCGCGGGCGCAGATGGTCGACAATTTCATGGTCCTCGTCGTCCGCGCCGACGATCCCGCCGCGCTCGCCGGGGCGGTGCGCGCGGCCGTCGCCTCCGTCGATCCGGATCAGCCCGTCACGCGCGTCGCCACGATGGAGCGCGTGCTCTCCGGCTCCGCCGCCACGCGCCGCTTCTCGGCCGGGCTGCTCGCGGCCTTCGCGGCGCTCGCGTCGCTGCTCGCCTCGGTCGGCATCTTCGGCGTGATCTCGGGGTTCGTCGGCGCGCGCACGCGGGAGATCGGGATCCGCCTCGCGCTCGGCGCCGGCCGCGGACGGATCGTCGGCCTGATCTCGTCGCGGACGCTGCGGCTCACGCTCTCCGGAGTCGCCGTCGGCCTCGTCGGCTCGCTCCTCCTCTCGCGGCCGCTCGCGAGCCAGCTCTACGGCGTGGCGCCGCACGACCCGTGGGTGCTCGCCGCGGCCTCGGCCCTGATCGTCGCCGTCGCGCTCGCCGCGAGCCTCGCGCCGCTGCGGCGCGCGCTCCGCATCGATCCCATGACGACGCTGCGGAGCGAGTGATCGAGAGCACGCTCCCATGACCTCACTCTGGCAGGATCTCCGGTACGCGCTCCGTGGACTGCGCAAGAGCTCGGGCTTCACGGCGGCCGCGGTCGCGATTCTCGGCCTCGGCATCGGCGCGAGCACCACGATCGTCAGCCTCGTGGACGCGCTCTACCTCCGAACCCTCCCGGCGAGAGATCCCTCTCGGCTCGTCGAGATCTACCAGACTCGCAATCCCGGCGAGTACTTCAACCTGTCCTACGTCGACTACTTGCACTACCGAGCCCATACCCGCAGCTTCTCCGGACTGGCCGCGCACTATTCCCACGCGCCCATCAACCTCGCCACATCGGGAGAGTCGCGCGAGATCAACGGCAGCGTCGCGACCGCCAGCTACTTCGAGGTGCTCGGACTCAGGCCCCAGCTCGGCCGCTTCTTTTCGCCCCAGGAGGACCGGACGCCCGACCGCGACCCCGTGGCGGTGATCGGTTACGGGCTCTGGCAGCGCGAGTTCGGGGCAGACCCGCAGGTCCTCGGCCGAGTCATCCGGCTGAACGGAACGCCCTTCACCGTCGTGGGCGTCGCGCCGCAGGACTTCCATGGCGTCCCGCTCGGCGGGCTCGCCACCGACGTCTGGATCCCGACGGCGATGTTCCACGTCGGGTACCGCTACTGCGACGCCTTCGAGCGCGGCTGCAACGTCGTCACGATGATCGGGCGGCTCGCTCCAGGTCGCTCGATCGCCGAGGCGAAGCGGGAGCTGGAGGTCGAGGCGGCTGGACTCGAGGCCGCTTACCCGGACACGAACCGCGGCCGGTCGCTGTTCGTGACGCCGGCCCGCGGAGTCGATCCCGAGTACCGCAGTGAGATCGCCGGTGTCGCACCGCTGCTCCTTACCGTCGCGGCGCTCATCCTGATCGTGGCGTGTGCAAACCTGGCTGGCCTCCTCATGGCCCGCGCGACGACGCGGCAGAGGGAGATCGCGATTCGCACGGCGCTCGGAGCCGGACGCTGGCGCCTGCTCCGACAGCTCCTGACCGAGAGTCTCGTTCTGTCGCTCCTCGGCGGACTCCTCGGGGTGCTGGTCGCGTTCTGGGCCAAGGATGTCATCGCGGCGCTCTACTCGGCCGACTCCGAGGGCCGCCGAGCCTACTTCAGCTTGGCCCTTGATCCCGCGGTCCTCGCCATCGCGTCTGCCACGACCGTCCTCACCGGCATCCTCTTCGGGCTGGCCCCCGCGCTTCAGGCCGTCCGCCTTCGCGTCGGTCCGACGCTCAAGGAGTCCGCGCCGACGGGCACAGGGTCGTCGCGCATCCGCAACGCGCTCGTCGTCGCACAGGTCGCGATCTCGCTGATGCTCGCCGCCGGGGCCGGCCTCCTGCTGCACAGCCTCGACCGCGTGTACGAGGGACCGGGATTCGACCCCTCGCCGATCCTCCTCCTCCGTCTGCGCCCTTCGCTCGTGGCCTACGGTCCCGAACGCGCACAGGCGTACCAGCGGGAGGTCCTCCGCCGGCTCGCCGACGTTCCCGGAGTCGTCTCCGCGAGCCCGGCGCAGTCGCCGCCGGTGCCCGGCGCGATGCCGGCGAAACTCTCGTGGGGACCCAGCGTCCCCGTCTGGCTGCCGGCGCACGAGCCGGATCGCTCGGACAACGCCCTCCAGGTCGCGACCAACCGGGTCGGGCCTCGCTACTTCGAGACACTCGGCGTCCGCCTTATCGACGGCCGGGAGTTCGACGAGCGCGACCGCCGCGGCGCGCCCGACGTCGCGATCGTCAACGCAACGCTCGCGCGGTCGCTGTGGCCAGGCGGCGGCGCCGTCGGACAGACCGTGATCGTCGACGGGCGCGCCCTCCGTGTGATCGGCGTCGCGCAGGATGCTCAGTACCGCAGCGCGGCCCAGCCGTCGGCGCCGTTCGTCTACACGAGCTTCTGGCAGCTGCCCACGATCGACGAGAGCCCCGTCGACTCGCGCACTCATGTTCGCGTCTCGGGGGACCCTCGGGCGTTGCTGCCGCGCATTCGGCAGGAGATCGCGGCCGTGGATCCGAACGTGCCGATCAGCGAGGACCGCCCGCTCACCGAGTGGCTCGACTACGCCTTCCAGCCCGTGCGAGTGGCGGGGACCGTGCTCGTGTCGCTGGGAGCGATGGGCCTCCTCCTGACGGCCATTGGCCTCTACGGGCTCCTGGCGTACTCCGTCGGCCGGAGGACCCGCGAGATTGCCATCCGCATGGCGCTCGGCGCCGACGCCCGGCGGGTGGCTCGAGCCGTAGTACGGCAGGGCGCGCGGCTGGTGTTGATCGGGGCGACCCTGGGCGCCGCCGGCGTATTCGCCTCGGCGCGGCTCATCGCGGCCCTGCTGGTCGGCCTTCCGGCCAACGATCCCGTCTCGCTCTTCTCGGCCGTCGGCCTCCTCGTCGGCGTCGCGGCCCTGGCGAGTTACCTTCCGGCCCGGCGCGCGTCGCGGGTCGATCCCATGGTGGCGCTGCGCGCCGAATGATCGAAAGGACGCTCCCATGAAGTTTCTCTGGCAGGATCTCCGCTACGCCCTGCGCGGCCTCCGCAAGAGCCCGGGATTCGCGGCCGCGGCCATCGCGACGCTCGCCCTGGGCATCGGCGCCAACGCCGCCATCTTCGCCCTCGTCGACCGGGTCCTGCTCCGCGCGCTGCCGATCCGCGACCCTCAGCGGCTCGTGCTCTTCCGCTCGCCCGGCCCGCGTCAGGGGCACGCCTGGAGCGACGGCGACGACGCCTCGTCTCTGTCGTATCCGCTGTACCGCGACCTTCAGGAACCGGCCACGCGCGCGTTCGACGGGCTGATCGGCGAGCTGCCCTTCGACGCCAGCGTCGCGACGCGCGGCGAGACCGAGCGCGCGGCCGGAGAGCTCGTGACGGGCAACTACTTCGGCGTCCTCGGCGTCGCTCCCGCGCTGGGCCGCGTCTTCGGCGCGGACGACGACCGGACGCCCGGCGCGCATCCGGTGGCCGTCCTCTCCCACGGCTACTGGGAGCGCCGCTTCGGCGGCGACGCGTCCGTCCTGGACAGGCCGCTCGTGATCAACGGCCAGTCGCTCACGGTGATCGGCGTCGCGGCGGCCTCCTTCGCCGGCATCCAGGCCGGCAGGCCGGCCGACGTCTTCGTGCCGATGATGATGAAGCCTCAGATGACGCCGTTCTGGAATGGGCTCGACGATCCCAAGGACTACTGGCTCCAGATCGTCGGCCGCCTGAAGCCCGGCGTCTCGATCGCGGAGGCCGAGCGGTCGCTCGCTCCGGCGTACCGCGCCCTGCTCGAGGACCTGCTCCCCCGCATGACCGGCTGGGACGACGTCCGCAAGAAGGAGTTCCTCAACAAGAAGATCGAGCTCCTCCCGGGGGCGCGCGGCCGCCTCGTCCTGCAGCAGGGCGTCCGCAAGCCGCTCGTCTCGCTCATGGGGCTCGTGTTCCTCGTGCTCATGATCGCGTGCTCGAACCTCGCGGGCCTGCTCGCGGCGCGCGGGGCGGCTCGCCAGCGCGAGTACGGCATCCGCCTGGCGATCGGCGCCGGACGCGCCCAGTTGCTCCGGCAGTCCGTCGTCGAGTGCCTCGTCTTCTCGCTCGCCGGCGGAGCGCTCGGCCTGCTCCTCGCGTCCTGGGTGCTCAACGCGCTCCAGTCCGCCCTCCCGGCCGGCGCCGAGCTGCGCCAGGTCGCGGCGCAGATCGACCCGCGCGTGCTCGGCTTCGGCGCGCTCGTCTCCGTCCTCGCGGGCGTGCTGTTCGGCGTCGGTCCCGCCTACCGCGCCGCGCGGCTGGACCCGGCGCGGACGCTCCGCGGCCAGGGACGCGGCAGCACGTCACCCGGACGGGAGGCGCTGCGCTTCCGCAGCGGGCTCGTCACGGCGCAGGTCGCGCTGACGCTCGTCTTGCTGGTCGCGGCCGGGCTCTTCGCGCAGAGCCTCCGCAACCTCGGCCGCGTGGACCTCGGCCTGAAGACGACCAACGTCCTCTCGTTCACGGTCTCGCCGGCGCTGATCGGCTATCCCGCCGACCGGACGATGGCGCTGGGCCGCCGGCTCACCGAGGATCTCCGTGCGCTGCCGGGCGTCCGCACGGTGACGGCGGCGCAGATCGCCACCCTCACCGGCAACGACTCCGGGGGCGGCATCGTCCCGGACGGCCCGCCGCCGCCCCGCGACCTGAGCTACTCGCGGCGGAACCGCATCGGCCCCGACTACTTCGTCACGCTCGGGATCCCCTTGCGCGCGGGCCGCGCGATCGCGTGGACCGACGACGCCAACGCGCCCAAGGTCGCCGTCGTCAACGAGAGCTTCGTCCGCCGCTTCTTCCCGGGCCAGAGCGCGCTCGGCCGCCGGTTCGGCATCGGGCAGGACGCGAAGCCCGACATCGAGATCGTCGGCATCGCCGCCGACAGCAAGGGCTCCGACGTCGACGAGGAGCCGACCCCCTACGCCTATCTCCCCTACCTGCAGAACCCCAAGCTCTCGGAGCTCACGTTCTATCTCCGCAGCGCGCAGGACCCGGTCGGCCTCGCCCAGGCGATCCGCGAGGCGGTGCGGCGCCTCGATCCGCAGCTTCCGGTCGAGGATCTCAAGACGCTCTCGGCGCAGGTGCGCGAGTCGCTCCTCACCCGGCGGCTGACGATGCTCCTCTCGGTCTCCTTCGCGGCCCTCGCGGCGCTGCTCGCCGCGATCGGGATCTACGGGGTCCTCGCCTTCGCGGTCGCGCAGCGGCGCCGGGAGATCGGCGTCCGCATGGCCCTCGGCGCCGCGCCGGCCGCCGTGCGGGACCTCATCCTGCGAGAGGTCGCGCGCTTCCTTCTCGTGGGCGCCGCGATCGGCCTGCCCGCCGCCTACGCGCTCGCGCGCGTGGTGCAGTCGATCCTGTTCGGCGTGCCCGCGGCCGACCTGCCGGTGTTCGCGGCCGGGATCGCGCTGATGGCCGCCGTCGCCCTGCTCGCGGGTTATCTGCCCGCGCGGCGCGCCGCGCGCATCGATCCGCTCGAGGCTCTCCGGAACGACTGAGGAGGACGCGCTCATGAGCACGCTGTTCCAGGACCTGCGCTTCGCGCTGCGGATGCTGGCGCGGAGCCCCGGCTTCACCCTCGTCGCGGTCGCGACGCTCGCCCTCGGAATCGGGGCGAACACCGCGATCTTCTCCGTCGTCCACGCGGTGCTGCTCAAGCCGCTGCCCTTCGAGCGCCCCGACGAGCTCGTCCGCGTCACGGCCGACCTCCGGGGCCAGGGGCTCACCGACGCCGGGATCTCGCCGAACGAGTTCTTCGACTACCGGGACAAGTCCGGCGCGTTCGAGGAGATCAGCGCGATCTTCCCGATCAACGCGAACATCACCGGCATGGAGCGGCCGGAGCGCGCCGAGGTCCTGCTCGTCGACGTCGACTACTTCCGCATGCTCGGCGTGAAGGCGCAGGTGGGCCGCATGTTCGAGAAGGCCGACGCCAGGCCCGGGATCGCCGAGATCGCCGTCATCAGCGACGGCTGGTGGCGGCGCCACTACGCGGCGGATCCCAACGCGATCGGCAAGACCTTCCGCCTCGACGACGACCTTTACACGATCGTGGGCGTCGCCCCGCGCGGATTCCGCCACCCCGGGCAGTCCTTGCAGACCGACGTCGAGGTCTGGGCGCCGACCGGCTTCGCGGGGCCGCCGTACCGGCTCCCGATCCCCCGCAACGCCTACTTCCTGCGTGGCGCGATCGCGCGCCTGAAGCCCGGCGTCACCGTCGTGGAGGCGCAGCGGCGCCTCGACGCGCTCGGCGAGTCCTTCCGCAAGCAGTACCCCAACGACTATCGCGAGGCCGACGGCTGGACGCCGCGCGTGATCCCGCTCCAGCAGGACGTCGTCGGCGCGGCGCGCCCGGCCCTCGTCGTCCTCCTCGCCGCGGTCGGCTTCGTGCTCCTGATCGCCTGCGCCAACGTCGCGAACCTCCTTCTCGCCCGCGCCTCCGCGCGGCGGCGGGAGATCGCCGTGCGCCAGGCCCTCGGCGCCGGCCGCGTCCGCCTCGTGCGCCAGCTCCTGACCGAGAGCGTCGCGCTCGCGCTCATCGGCGGCGGCGCGGGCCTGGCGATCGCGGTCTGGGGCGTCGATGTCCTGGTCCGGCTCGCTCCGGCCAACCTGCCGCGCGCGACCGAGATCGGCGTCGATCTGCCGGTGCTCGGCTTCACTCTCCTCGCCGCGCTCGCGACCGGCCTCCTCTTCGGCCTCGTCCCGGCGCTGCAGACGGCCGGACGCGAGACGTCCGAGACGCTCAAGGACAGCGCGCGGGGCTCGACGGGCCGCGGCCGCCGCGTGCGCTCGGTCCTCGTCGTCGCCGAGTTCGCCCTGGCCCTCGTCCTCCTGACCGGCGCCGTGCTCCTGCTGCGCACGCTCGCCCGCCTCCACCAGGTCGACCCGGGCTTCCGGCCGGACCACATCGTGACCGCGAGCGTCTGGCTTCCGCAGCCGAACATCCCCGAGACGGGGCGGTACTTCCAGAACGCGCCGATGGCCCTCCTCTACCGCCGCGTGCTCGAGCACGTGCGCGCGATCTCGGGCGTCGAGGCCGCGGATGGGGCCACGCGGGTGCCCTTCACGGCGTTGCTTTCGATCGCCCCCTTCGAGATCGAGGGCCGCGACCCCGAGCGCGGCGGCACGGGACGGGCCGAGTTCACGTCCGCGTCCGAGGGGTACTTCGCCACCCTCGGGATCCCGCTCAAGGCGGGGCGCGCCTTCGACGCCCACGACCTCGACGGCGCCGCCCGCGTGGCGGTCGTCAGCGAGTCTCTCGCGAAGCATTACTTCCCCGGCGAGAGCGCGATCGGCCACCGCATCGCCTTGCCGGTCCAGGCCGGCCCCGGTCAGGGAGCGCCCGACGCGGATCGGTGGATGCGGATCGTCGGCGTCGTCGGCGACGTGAAGAGCCTGGCCCTCGACGTCGACGAGCGGCCCGCCGTCTACCGGCCGCTCGAGCAGGCGCCGAACCGCTCGCTGACGCTGGTCGTGCGGACGCGCCTCTCCACGGGCGCGCTCGCGGCGGCGATCGAGAACGAGGTCCGCTCGATCGATTCGGAGCTTCCGCTCTACGCGGTCCGCACGATGGACGAGGCCATGGCCCGCACCCTCGCGCAGCGCCGGTTCGCGATGCGCCTCCTGGGGCTGTTCGCGGCGGCCGCGCTCCTCCTCTCCGCGGTCGGCATCTCGGGCGTCATCGCGTACGGCGTCTCGCAGCGCACGCAGGAGATCGGCATCCGCATGGCGCTCGGCGCGCGCCCCGCCGACGTCCGACGCATGCTCCTGCGGGAGGGCGCCGCGCTGGCGGGCCTCGGGGTCGCGCTCGGCCTCGTCGGCGCGAGCCTCCTGACCGGGCTCATGTCCTCGCTCCTGTACGGCGTGGGGCCGCGGGACCCGGTCACGTTCCTCCTCGTCTCCGGAGTCCTCGCCGCGGTGGCTCTCGGCGCCACGGACGTCCCCGCGCGCCGGGCGAGCCGCGTCGACCCGATGCGGGCGCTGCGGTCCGACTGAAGAAGGTGGTGGTAGATTCGCGCCGTGGTGCAGGCCCCGACCGATCGGGTCGAGAAGAGCGATGAGGAGTGGCGGGCCACCCTGACTCCCGAGCAGTACCGCATCCTCCGCCAGAAGGGGACGGAGCGCGCGTTCACGGGACGGTACTGGAACCACCACGACACGGGGACCTACGCGTGCGCAGCCTGCGGCAACGACCTCTTCGACTCCCGCACGAAGTTCGAGTCCGGGACGGGCTGGCCGAGCTTCTGGACGCCGATCGCCGAGGCGAGCGTGAAGACCGACGAGGACCGCAGCCTCTTCGCCGCGCGGACCGAGGTTCTGTGCCGGCGCTGCGGGTCGCACCTCGGCCACGTCTTCGAGGACGGCCCGGAGCCGACGGGCCTGCGCTACTGCATCAACTCCGGCGCGCTCGCGTTTCGGCCGCGTTGAGCCCGTCCGCATGACGCGCGCGGCGCGGGTCCTGATCGCGGACGACCAGCGAGACGTCCTCGAGGCGCTCCGGCTCCTCCTGAAGGGCGAGGGGCTCGACTGCGAGACGGCCGCCTCCCCCGCCGGCGTCCTGGCCGCGCTCGAGGCCCGCGACTACGACGCGGCGCTGATCGATCTGAACTACACGCGCGACACGACGTCGGGCCAGGAGGGGCTCGACCTGCTCGCGCGGATCCGCGAGCTCGACGGCGATCTCCCCGTCGTCGTCATGACGGCGTGGGGCACGGTGGACCTCGCGGTCGAGGCGATGCGGCGCGGCGCCCGCGACTTCGTGCAGAAGCCCTGGGAGAACGCGCGGCTGGTCGCCACGCTGACCACGCAGATCGCGCTCGGCCGCGCGCTCAAGCAGAGCCGGCGGCTCGAGGCCGAGAACCGCCTCCTGCGCCAGGAGACCGAGTCCTCCATGATCGCGGCGTCGCCCGCGATGGCGCCGGTCCTCGAAGTCATCGCCCGGGTCGGGCCCTCCGACGCGAACGTCCTGATCGAAGGCGAGAACGGCAGCGGCAAGGGCGTCGTCGCGCGCGCGCTCCATGCCATCTCGAAGCGCTCGGGCAAGCCGTTCGTGACGCTCAACGCCGGAGGCATCTCCGAGGGGCTCTTCGAGAGCGAGCTCTTCGGCCACGTCCGCGGCGCCTTCACGGACGCGCGGGCGGACCGGGTCGGGCGCTTCGAGCTGGCGGACGGCGGGACGCTGTTCCTCGACGAGATCGGCAACGTCCCGGCGGCGCAGCAGGGGAAGCTCCTGCGCGTCCTCGAGACGGGCGAGTTCGAGCGCGTCGGCTCCTCCCGCACGGTGCGCGCCGACGTGCGGATCCTGTCGGCGACGAACGCCGACCTCCACGCCGCGGTCGCGGCCGGGCGGTTCCGGCAGGACCTCCTCTTCCGCCTCAACACGATCGAGATCCGCGTCCCGCCCCTCCGGCAGCGGCGCGAGGACATCCCTCTCCTCGCGCGGCAGTTCCTGGACGCGCACGCGCGCCGCTACGGCAAGCGCGTCGGCGGGTTCGAGACGGCGGCGCTGGAGCTCCTCCTCACGCACCCCTGGCCCGGCAACGTGCGCGAGCTCGACCACGCCGTCGAGCGCGCCGTCCTCATGTCCTCCGGAGACCGGATCCGGGCCGCCGACCTCGGGCTTCGGCGGGGCGGCGAGTCGCCGCGGCTCGAGGAGCTCTCGCTCGAGGAGGTGGAGAATCTCCTGGTGCGCAAGGCCATGGACCGCTTCGGCGGCAACGTCAGCCAGGCGGCGCGCGCCCTGGGGCTCTCCCGCAGCGCCCTCTACCGCCGGCTGGAGAAGTTCGGTTCCTAGATAACGAGGCGCGCGCTTGAGACGGCTCACGCACGACGCACGGATTCTCCTGCTGGCGGCCGCCGCGGCGCTGCCGGCGGTCGCCGTCGCCGTCGGGATCCTCTGGGCGGGCGACTACAGCTCCAAGCTTCGTTGGACGCTCCTGGTCGTCGTCGTGCTCGCCTGGCTGATCTTCGTCCAGGCGTTGCGCGAGCGCGTCGTCCGTCCCCTGCAGACCGTATCCAACCTGCTCGCCGCGATGCGCGAGGAGGACTTCTCGATCCGCGCGCGCGGCGCCCGCGTGGACGATCCGCTCGGCGAGGTCCTCCTCGAGGTCAACGCGCTCGCCGAGACGTTGCGCGAGCAGCGCCTGGGGGCGCTGGAGGCGACGGCGCTGCTCTCGAAGGTCATGGCCGAGATCGCCGTCGCGGTGTTCGCCTTCGACGACGCGGGCGTGCTGCGGCTGGTCAACCGCTTCGGCGAGACGCTCCTCGCCGCGCCCGAGCCGCGCCTGCTCGGCCGCAGCGCGGAGGAGCTCGGTCTCGCTCCCTTTCTCCAGCCGGCGACGGCGCAGATCCTGGACGCGAGCTTCCCGGGAGGCTCCGGGCGGTGGGAAGTGCGCAAGAGCAGCTTCCGCCAGGGCGGCGTCCCGCACCAGCTGCTCGTGCTCGCCGACGTCAGCCGCCCGCTGCGCGAGGAGGAGCGCCAGGCCTGGCAGCGCCTCATCCGCGTGCTGGGGCACGAGCTCAACAACTCGCTCGCGCCGATCCAGTCGATCGCCGGCAGCCTGAAGCGCCTGGCCGAGGAGGCCGAGCCGCCGCCCGACTGGCGCGAGGACCTGCGCCGCGGCCTCGCGGTGATCGGGTCGCGCGCCGAGGCGCTCTCGCGCTTCACCAACGCCTACGCGAAGCTGGCGCGCCTGCCGCCGCCGCGGCCGGTGCCCGTCGCGGTGGATCCTTTGATGCGGCGCGTGACCAGCCTGGAGACGCGGCTTCCCGTCGGCGTCATCCCGGGGCCGCCCGCGACGCTCTCGGCGGACGCCGACCAGCTCGAGCAGCTCCTGATCAACCTCGTGCGCAACGCGGCCGACGCGGCGCTCGAGACGCGCGGCGGCGTCGCCGTCGGCTGGAAGCGCTTGCGCAGCCGGGAGATCGAGATCTGGGTCGCCGACGACGGACCCGGCCTGCCCAACACGACCAATCTCTTCGTCCCGTTCTTCACGACCAAGCCGGGCGGGTCGGGGATCGGCCTCGTGCTGTCGCGGCAGATCGCGGAGGCGCACGGAGGCACGCTCGCGCTCGAGAACCGGCGCGGCCACCGCGGGTGCATCGCGCGGCTGCGCCTGCCCCTCTCGGCCGCCTGAGGCCTGCCCCCTGAAAAGCGCCGCATACCGAAAAGGCCCGTAGGGGCGGGGGTCGTCCCCGCCCGTCGCTACACGCTCCGCTCGCGGACCTCCTCGGAGGTCAGGCCGTAGAGCGGCGGCGTGGGGACGCCGAGGATCCCGAGGCCCATGTAGATCTGCCCGCGGTGGTGGATCTCGTGCTCCGCCATCAGGCGCAGCCACTTCGAGACGGTGATGGAGGCGCCGCCGGGCGTGACGCAGTGGACCTCGAAGTCCGCGTCGGAGAGGCCGCGGAAGATCTCCATCGACTCCGCGTGCTTGTTCTCGAAGTACGCGAGCACCGCATCCCGGCCGTCGGCGAGCTCGCGGCCGTGGCCGCGGTAGCGCGAGGGGCGCAGGCGCGCGTTCTCCGCGTACATGTCGCGCTCGATCCCCGCGAGGTGACGCACGAGGTCGCCGAGCGTGAACTTGCCCTCCTGCCACGTCCACTCGAGGCGATCGGGCGGGATGCAGTCGACGACCCGCCGCGTGCGAAACCGGACCTTCTCCCAGTAGTCGAAGAACGCGGCGGCCTGGCCGGTGCCCATGGTGTCGATCCTCACCCCCGTCGCGCGAAGCCTACGCCAGATCCGCCGGCCGGATCGGCAGCCGGCGTAGGCGCCTGCCCGTCGCGGCGAAGATCGCGTTGGCGACGGCGGGAGCCACGCACGGAACCGGCTGCTCCCCCAGCCCGCTCGGCGGCCCCTCGGCGTCCACGGTGTGCACCTCGATCTCGGGCGCCTCGGAGAGCCGCAGCAGCGGGAAGTCCGTGTAGGTCGTCTGCTCCACGCGTCCGGCGGCGAACGTGGCCTCGCTCTTGAGCGCGTAGGTCAGGCCCCAGAGGACTCCGCTCTCGATCTGACCCTCGAGGCCGGCGCGGTTCACGACCTGGCCGCAGTCGACGGCCGTGACCACGCGGTGGACCGCGACGTCGCCCGCGGCCCCGACCGAGACCTCGGCGACCTGCGCGATGACGGTCCGGCCGTGGTACGCGTTGCACGCGAGGCCGCGGCCCACGCGCCGGCCCGCGCGTGCCGGGACGGGAGAGCCCCAGCCCGCCTTGCGCGCCGCGAGCTCGACGACGGCGCGGAGACGGTCGCGCGAAACGGTGCGCGTCGCCCAGGGGAACGACGTGCCCGGCGGGAGGAGCGCGAGGCGCAGCTCCAGCGGGTCCTTCCGGGTCGCGTGCGCGAGCTCGTCCAGGAACGACTCGCGCGCGAACGTGTTCGGCGGATAGAAGACCGACCGCCACGCGCCCGTGCGCACCGGCGACTCGATCGTCCGGTGCTCGACCGTCAGCGCGGGCGCGGCGTAGGGGTTGTCGTAGCCGCCCCACGGGTCGACGTCGGGCTCGTCCGCCTCGTCGGCGAACGGGCCGAACATCGAGAGGTGGAAGGTCGTCTCGCGGTGCGTCCACGCGACGAGCCCGCCCTTTGCATCGAGCCCGGCCACGCAGTCGACGCGGGCCGGCGGATGGAGGAAGTCGCGCTGGAAGTCGTCGGCCCGCGACCACACGACCTGCACCGGCGCGCCTAGGGCAGCCGCCTTCGCCACCTCGGCGGCTTCCACGGCGTAGTCGGCGGCGAGGCGGCGGCCGAACCCTCCTCCGAGGAGCGTCACGTGGACCGTCACCTTCTCCGGCGAAAGATTCAGGAGCTTTGCCGCCTCGCGCTGCACGCGCTGCGGGTTCTGCGTGGGCGCCCAGATCTCACTGCGGTCGGAAGAGACGCGCGCGATCGCGTTGCCGGGCTCGACCGCGGCGTGGGCCTGGAACGCGTCCCGGTACGTCGCCGTGAGACGGGTCGCCGACGCCGCGAGGGCGGCCGCCGCGTCGCCGACGCGGCGCGATACGCGGCCGGGCGCGGACGACGCCTCGTCGAGGCGGCGGAAGAGCTCCGCCGTCGTCAGACTGGCGTTCGCCCCTTCGCTCCACTCCACGCGCAGCGCATCCTTTCCCTTCAGCGCGGCGTGGGTGTTCCGCGCGAGCACCGCGACGCCGTCCTCGATCGCCACGACTCGTACGACGCCGGGCACCGCCGCCGCCGGCGCCGGGTCGAACCGCACGAGCTTGCCGCCCGCGACCGGGCACCGCGCGACCGCGGCGAAGAGCATCCCGAGGATCCGGGTATCCAGACCGTAGACGGCGCGGCCCGTCACGATGTCGGGTCCGTCGATGCGCGGCACGCGCGTACCGACCAGCGTGAACTCCGAGCGCGCTTTCAGACGCGGCTCCTTCGGCACGGGAAGGGCGGCGGCCGCGGCCACCAGGGTGCCGAAGGCGGCGCGCTTCCTGGACGCCCCGTGCACGACCGCTCCGTGCTCGGTCCGGCACTCGGACTCGGGCACGCCCCAGGCCTTCGCCGCCGCCGCGACGAGCATCTCCCGCGCCGCCGCGCCGGCGGTGCGCAGCGGCGCCCAGCCCGACGCCACGCTGTCGCTGCCTCCCGTGTTCATGTCGGTGTACTCGGCCGACGGCGAAGCCTGCTCGACCGCGACCGCCTTCCAGTCCGCGCCGAGCTCCTCGGCGAGGATCATCGCGAGCGAGGTCCGCACGCCCTGCCCCATCTCGGATCGCGCCACGACCACGGTCACCCGGCCCGACGCGTCGATGCGGACCCACTGGTTCGGCGCGAAGCGAGCCGCCGCCCCGAGCGGCGTAGCCGCAAGCGCGCGGATGGGGACTCGCAGCGTCGACAGTGCCGCCCCCGCTGCAGCCGTCGTGCGCAGGAACTCCCGGCGGCTGCTTCTCATCGCACGGCTCCCGAGTCTCCGAGGAGGCGGGCGACGGCCCGGCGCACGCGGCCGTACGTGCCGCAGCGGCAGACGTGCTCGGAGAGCGCGGCCTCGACGGACTCGCGCGTCGCGCGCGCGGGTCCGCGCAGAGCCGCCGCGCAGGTCATGATCATTCCGGGCTGGCAGTAGCCGCACTGCGCGACGTCCTCGTCGAGCCAGGCCCGCTGGCAGGGATGCACGCCGTCCAGCGAGAGCCCCTCGATGGTGGTGATCGTGCGCCCCGCCAGGGAGGACACGGGCACCTGGCACGAGCGCATCGCCTGGCCGTCGACGTGCACGGTGCAGGCGCCGCAGACGCCGACGCCGCAGCCGTACTTGGTGCCGGTCAGGCCGAGGAGGTCCCGCAGGACCCAGAGGAGCGGCAGATCGGGATCCGCCGACTCGACCGTCCGCTTCCGTCCGTTGACCGTCAGGGCGTAGCCCGCCATCGAGGCTCCTGGCGGATTCAAACGGACGCGAGGCCTCAGGGTTGCGCCGCGCGGACGAAAATCCCGTCGCGAGGGACGAAGGCTACTTCGGTGATCGGGTCACGACCATGGTGACGAGGTAGGCCGCCGGCTTTCCCTCGGCCGGGGCGACCCGCGTCGACTCGGTCCAGCTCGTCCCGTCCTCGCCCGCCAGCCTCCACGAGCCGGCGGACAGCCTCGCGGCTCCGCGGGACTCCTCGAAGGCCTTGTCCAGCTTCTGCAGGACGGCGGCGGCGCTCGAATCGGTCTGGATCCTCCAGCTCGTCTCCCAGCGATCGCGCGTGCCCTGGTGGCTCACGACGGTCCGCCACGGGAACTCCCGGATCGCCTCGAAACCCGGCGAGAGCCGCCGGTCCGCGAGGCTCGCTCGCGCGTAGCCGGAGTCCGGCCGCCAGTCGTACTCGAGCGACACGGCCGCGACCTGCGCGGCGCCGCGGCCGCAGACTCGCTCGATGACGTGGAGGGCGCCGTCGATCCCGGCGGACAGCCCCGCCGCGGTGATGATCTTGCCGTTGTCCACGAACCGCCGATCCGAGACGACCCGCGTCTTCGGCGCCTGCTCCTTGAGCTCGTCGATCAGGCCGGCGAACGTCGTGGCCTCGAGCCCGTCGAGGAGTCCGGCCTTCGCCAGGAAGAACGCGCCGTTGCAGACCGAGAGGACGAGCTCGGCGCCCTGCGCGCGCTCGCGCAGCCAGCGGATGACGGCGGGGTTCTCGAGCTGCGGGCCGACGTTGCCGCCCGGCACCACGACGAGATCGGGCTTCGGCTCCTGGCCGAAGCGGTACGTCGGGTTGACGCTCATCCCCATCGACGTCGTGATCGGATCCGCCGAGTCGGAGACCGTGTACATGTGGAACGCCGGCTCGCCGTTGACGACGGCGTGGCCGAGGACCTCCCAGGGACCGGTGTAGTCGATGATCTGCACGCCCGGGAAGATCAGGATCGCGACGTTCTTGCCGCCCGCGCTCTTCGGTCCGAGCCCGAGCATCGGCGACGCCGCCAGCAGGGCTCCGAGGAGGAGCGCACGCTTCACGGTCGGCCTCCTCACGCGCTGCGCAGCGCGATCATGGGATCGACCGCGGTCGCGCGGCGCGCCGGCACGAGGCATGCGATCGCGGCGACGGCGCCCAGGATCAGCGCGACGGCGAGGAAGGTCGGCGGATCGGTCGGCGAGACCTCGTACAGGAGGCTCGCCCAGAGCCTCGAGACCGCGAGCGCGACCGCGATGCCGATCGCGAGGCCGATCAGCACCTGGCGCATTCCCTGCCCGAGGACCATCGCGAGGACGCTCGAGGGCCGCGCGCCGAGCGCCATGCGGATGCCGAACTCCTGCCGCCGCTGTCCGACCGTGAATCCGATCACGCCGGCGATTCCGGTCGCGGTGATCGTCAGGGCCAGGCTCGCGAAGAGCAGGAGCAGCGTCGCGGTCAGGCGCGGCGTGTCGAGCGCGCCGGCGCGCACCTCGTCGAGCGTGCGGATGCGGTCGATCGGCTGCTCGGGTCCGATCGTGTGGACCGTCGCCCGCAGGACGCGCGCGAGCCGCTTCGGATCGCCGTCGGTGCGGATCAGGCATGTTCCGAGGCCGGGGAACTGGCGGATCGAGAGGAAGACCTGATCGACGGGCGCGTCGGCGATCGCGTACTGCCGCACGTTGCCGACGATTCCCACGATCTCGACCGGCGACATCTTTCCGGGATCGGTCTCGATCTCGATCCGCTTGCCGATGGGATCCTCACCCGGCCAGACGTGCCGGGCCATCTGATCGTTGATCACCGCGACGATCGGGGCCTCGACGCGGTCCGTGTCGGCGAGGACCCGTCCCCGCAGGACGGGGACCCCGATGGTCGTGAAGTAGGCGGCGCTGACGCGCTGGAAGTCGGCGCGCGGTTTCTGCTCGCGGCTGGGCGCCCGTCGGCCCTCGACGTCGTACTGGCCGTTGGCGGGGCCGCCCTCGTTCAGCGGGAACGTTCCCGCGAGCGCGATCGATTGCACCCCCGGCTCGTGGGCCATGCGCGCGAGCAGCTCGTCCTGGAAGGCCAGCCGCTCCTCCTTCTTGGAGTAGCGCGTGAAGTTCAGCGAGAGACGCGCGGTGAGCACGTGCTCGGTTCGGAACCCCGTGTCGACGTGCGAGAGCTTCCACAGAGTGCGCAGCATCAGGCCGGCGCCGACGAGAAGGACGAAGGAGATCGCGACCTGACTGGCGATCAGGAGGTTGCGGACGCGAAGGCGCGTCGGCGTCGCTCCCGACGCGTCGCGGCCGTCGGTGAGCGAGGCGGAGAGGCTCCGCTTCGACGAGAGCGCCGGCAGCAGGCCGAGGATGACGCCCACGGCGATCGACACCGCGAGCGAGAAGACGAGCACGGGCACGTCGACCGCGATCTCGGGCGCGCGAGGGGTGAACCGCTTCGCGAAGTGGACGAGGAGGCCGCGCCCGGCGGCGGCCAGCCCGACGCCGACGAGCCCGCCGGTCAGCGAGATGAGCAGGCTCTCGGTGAGGAGCTGCCGGGTCAGACGTCCGCGCCCGGCGCCGAGCGCCGACCGGAGCGCCATCTCCCGCTCGCGGCGCACGAGGCGGGCGAGCGACAGGTTCGCGACGTTGGCGCAGGCGAGCAGCAGGACGAGACCCACGGTCCCGAACAGGAGCAGGAACGTCGGCCGCGCCTGGCGCGTGAGCTCCTCGCGCAGCGAGACGGGCAGGAGAGTCAGGTGAACGGACTCCGGGTAATCCGAGGGGTGGTCGTGAACCATCCGCGCGGCGACCGAGGCGAGATCGCTCTTCGCGGCGTCGAAGCGGACGCCCGGCTTGAGCCTCCCGAAGGCCTGCATCATTCCCATCTGACGGTTGGTCTCCATCTCGGGGTCCGACCGGAAGGGGCACGCCGACACGGGCATGTAGACGTCGTTGTCCTCGGGATAGCCCGGGATCGGGGGCAGCACGCCGATCACGGTGTGCGGCCGGTCGTTCATCGTGAAGACGCGGCCGACGACCGAGGGGTCCCCGCCGAATGCGCGCATCCAGTACGGGTGCGACAGAACCAGCACGGCCTCCGCGCCCTTCTTGTCCTCGCCCGGAAGGAACGTCCGGCCGACGATGGGGGCGACGCCGAGAGTGTCGAAGTAGTTGGCCGAGACGACGCCGGTCTGGACGCGCTGCGGCTCCGTGCCGCCGAGGAGCACGAAGAACATCGAGTGGTACTCGACGACGCCCTCGACCGTCCGGCTCAGGGCGCGGATGTCGTTGATCTCCGGGGCCGCGAACCGGCCGTCCTGGATCCCCGCTCCCGGCGCGTCCACGCGCAGGCGCACGAGCCGGTCGCCGCCGCCGTAGGGCAGCGACTGCAGGAGCACGCCGTGCACGACCGAGAAGATCGCGGTGTTCGCGCCGATCCCGAGCGCGAGCGTCAGGACCGCGGCCGCCGCGTATCCCGGGTTCTTGCGGAGCGAGCGCGCGCCGTAGCGGATGTCCTGGAGGACGGTCTCGAGGAGGACCGCCCGGTCGGCCTCGCGGACCTCGTCCTTGGTCTTCTCGAGGCCGCCGAACAGGCGGAGGGCCTCGGTCCGGGCGTTCTCCGGCGACATCCCCCGCCGCACGTTCTTCTCGATCTCCCGCTCGAGATGGAAGCGCAGCTCCTCGTCGAGGTCGGATTCCATCTTCCCCCTCGAGAAGACCGACCGCACGGTGCCCAAAACGCGTCCGAACATGGGCTTCTCCCTTCGTGGACTCTAGGTGGCGGCCAGGACGCGGCCGACGGCGGCCGCGAAGCGCTCCCAGCTCTCGGTCTCGTCGGCCAGCTGCCGGCGCCCGGCGCGGGTCAGCGTGTAGTAGCGGGCGCGGCGATTGTTCTCGGAGCTGCCCCACTCCGCCGCGATCCAGCCCTTCTCCTCCAACCGGTGCAGGGCCGGGTAGAGGGAGCCCTGGTTGACGGCCAGGACGTCGTCGGAGAGCTGCTGGATCCTCTGGGCGATCCCCCACCCGTGCATGGCCTGGGCGGCCAGGGTCTTCAGGATCAGGACGTCCAGGGTCCCCTGGAGCAGGTCGCTTCGTTCGCTGCGGTTCGAGGCGTCGGGCATCGGGTCTCCTCTCGACTCTCTACAGGAGCATACGCGGCTTCCTGTAGATTGTTTAGGGGAGGCGAGGCTTTTTTCGCGGTCCGGCAGGCGCGATAGGCTTCCCCGGCATCCTTGAAGGAGACCCCTTGAACAAACGACTCGCCCTCGCGCGACTCGCCCTCGCGCGACTCGCCCTCGCCTCGGTCGCCGGCCTGCTGCTCGTCCTCCAGGGATCCCGGCTCCGGGCGCAGGAGACCGCCGCCAAGGCGCCCTCCCCGCCTCCGGTCACGGTCCTCCGCGCGGCCCGGCTCCTCGACGTGCCCAGCGGGCGCTACGTCGAGCGGCCCGTCGTGGTGGTCCGCGGGGACCGGATCGAGAGCGTCGGGACCGACGCGTCCCAAATCCCGGCCGGAGCCGCCGTCATCGACCTCGGGCCACGGGTCCTCCTCCCGGGCCTCGCCGACCTGCACACGCACGTCCTCCTCCAGGGCGACGCGACCGCGGCCGAGTACGAGGTCCAGATCCTCCAGGAGTACCCCGCGCACCGGGTCGCCCGCGCCGTGCGCGCGCTCAAGATCGCGCTCGAGCACGGCTTCACGACGATGCGCGACCTCGAGACGGAGGGCGCCGGCTACGACGACGTGGCGCTGCGCGACGCCATCGACGAGGGCGTGATCCCGGGTCCGCGGATGCGGGTGGTGGGCCCGGCGCTCTCGACCACGGGGACCTATCCGATCCTGCACTTCCGTCCCGACTGGAAGTTCCCCACCGGCGTCATGGTCTGCGACGGCGCCGACGGGTGCCGCAAGGCCGTCCGCGAGCAGATCTCCTACGGCACCGACTGGGTCAAGGTCTACGCCAACACCGGCGGCCTGCACCTGACCGCCGACGGCTACGTCGACTCTCCGCCGAACTGGACGAAGGAGGAGATCGAGGCCGTCGTCGGCGAGGCGCATTCGCGCGGCCGGAAGGTCGCGGCGCACGCGCGATCCGACACCGGCGTCCGGCTCGCCGTCGCCGCGGGCGTCGACTCGATCGAGCACGGCGACTCGATCCGTCCCGAGATGGCGGCCGAGATGGCCCGCAAGGGCATCGCCTTCTGTCCGACGCTGACGGTCGTCCGCTACGTCTCTCCCATTCGCGCGAAGGAGGGATGCGCGATCTGCAGCCAGTCGGAGAAGATCCAGGCGAAGTCGTTCGCCAACTGCCGGAAGGCCGGCGTGAAGATCGTGATGGGGACCGACGCCGGCGGTTTCCCGTGGACCGAGATCAACCAGGCGAAGGAGTTCGGCTACGAGGTCGAGCTCGGCATGACGCCGATCGAGGCGATCCGCACCGCGACGACCAACGCCGCCGAGCTCCTGGGCCTGACCGGGCAGATCGGCCAGCTCGCGAAGGGCGCGTACGCGGACGTGGTCGCCGTATCGGGAGATCCCCTGCAGGACGTGAAGGCCCTGGAGAAAGTCGACTTCGTCATGAAGGGAGGGCAGGTCGTTGTCCGCCCGTGAGGCGCGGCGCCGGCTCGTCGCGGCCGCGGCCCTCGCCCTGATCACGGCCGTCGCCTACACGCAAGAGAATCCGAAGACCATCGTCCTGCGCGCGGCGCGGCTTCTCGATGTCACGAGCGGGCGCTACGTGGAGCATCCCGTCGTCGTCCTCTCGGCCGGCCGGATCGAGAGCGTGGGGACCGACGCCTCCGCGGCGCCGGCCGGCGCGCGCCTCATCGACCTCGGCGGCCGCACCCTGCTGCCGGGCCTGATCGACGCCCACACGCACATCCTCATCCAGGGCGACGCGACCGATCGGGAGTACGACGACCAGATCCTGAAGGAGTACCCGGCGCACCGGGTCGCCCGCGCGGTGCGAGCCCTGAGGATCGCGCTCGACCACGGCTTCACCACGCTGCGCGACCTCGAGACGGAGGGCATGGGTTACGGCGACGTCGCGCTGCGCGACGCGGTCGACGAGGGCGTCATCCCGGGCCCGAGGCTCCAGGTCGCGGGCCCCGCGCTCTCGACGACCGGGACGTATCCGATCCTGCGCTTCCGTCCCGACTGGAGCTTCCCGACCGGCGTCCAGGTCTGCGACGGCGCCGACGGCTGCCGCAAGGCGGTCCGCGAGCAGATTTCCTACGGCACCGACTGGGTCAAGGTCTACGCCAACACGGGCCGGCCTCGTCTGACCGAAGACGGGTACATCGACACGCGGCCCAACTGGACCGCGGAGGAGCTCGCCGCCGTCGTCTCCGAGGCCCACGCCCGCGGCCGGAAGGTCGCCGCGCACGCCACATCGGACACCGGCACGCGCATGGCCGTCGCGGCCGGCGTCGACTCGATCGAGCACGGCGACTCGATCCGCCCGGAGATGGCGGCGGAGATGGCGCGCAAGGGCATCTTCTACTGTCCGACGCAGACCGTGCTCTATTACCAGGCGGCGTTCTACCCCGACGACGCCATGCTGAAGGAGACCGAGAAGATCGCGGCGAAGTCGCTCGCGAACTGCCGCAAGGCCGGCGTCCGGGTGGTCTTCGGCACCGACGCGGGCGGCTTTCCGTGGACCGAGATCAACCAGGCGAGGGAGTTCGGCTACGAGGTCCAGCTCGGCATGACGCCGCTCGAGGCCATCCGGAGCGCCACGTCCGTCGCCGCCGACGCCCTCGGGCTTGCGGGGCAGGCCGGCGTGCTCGCGAAGGGCGCGCGGGCGGACGTCGTCGCGATTCCGGGAGACCCGCTGCAGGACGTCGGCGTGCTGGAGAAGGTGGATTTCGTCATGAAGGGCGGCGAGGTGATCCGGGAGCCGAAGCCCTAGCATGCTCCGGGTCGGTCTCACGGGCGGCCTGGCGTCCGGCAAGTCCACGGTGGCGGCCATGCTGCGCGAGCGCGGCGCGGTCGTCTTCGACGCCGACCAGATCGTCCGCGACCTCTACAAGGACGGCGAACCGGGCGCGCTCGCGGCCCGCGAGCTCTTCGGCGACGCCGTGCTCGCGCCGGACGGCTCGATCGACCGCAGCCGCATCGCCGGGATCGTGTTCGCGGATCCCGCGCGGCGGCATGCGCTCGAGGCGCGCATCCATCCGCTCGTCCGCGCCGAGCGCGCCCGCCGGTTCGCCGAGGCGGCGCACTCGGGCGCCCGCGTCGCCGTCGCGGAGGCCTCGCAGCTCCTGGAGGCGAAGACCGAGTCGGACTACGACCGCATCCTCCTCGTCGTGGCCCCGGAGGAGACGCGGATCCAACGCTGGCAGACGGGCGGCGGCGACGCCGAGGACGCGCGGCGCCGCATCGCGGCGCAGCTGCCTCCCGAGTCCGCGCGCGTGCGCGCCCACGACGTCCTCGTCAACGACGGAACGCTCGAGGACCTGCGCCGGAAAGTCACGGAGCTCTACGCGCGCTGGACGCCATAGACTGTCGCCCATGCCCGCAAAGAAACTGAAGCCGCCTCCGCCGATCTCCCCGCGCGACGGGGACGTGCTCCTGCTCGTCGGTACGATGAAGGGCCTCTTCCTGCTGCACGCGGACCGCGCACGCCGGACGTACCGGATGTCGGGGCCGCACTTCCCCGGCCGCTCGGTCTACGCCGCGGCCTTCGACGCGCGCGCCGGCCGGCGCCGGATCTGGGCGGCGCCGTCCAGCATGCACTGGGGAGCGGAGCTCTGCTGGAGCGACGACTTCGGCGGAACCTGGACGCGTCCCGAGGCTCCCCGGGTGCGCTTCCCCGACGCCTCGGGCGCGACGCTCAAGAACATCTGGCAGATCTCGCCGGGGCTCGCCGACGAGCCGGACGCGCTCTTCTGCGGCGTCGAGCCCTCCGCGCTCTTCGAGTCGCGCGACGCCGGCGAGAGCTGGAGCCTCAATCAGGGGCTCTGGAACCATCCCCACCGGGCGAAGTGGCAGCCGGGGGGCGGCGGGCTCTGCCTCCACACCGTCCTCGTGGACCCGAAGCGGCCCGGCCGAATGGTCGTCGCCACGTCGACGGGCGGCGCGTACCGCACCGACGACGGCGGCCGATCGTGGCACGTCAAGAACCGGGGAGTCCGCGCCGAGTTCATGCCCGATCCGTATCCCGAGTTCGGCCAGTGCGTCCACAAGATCGCGCAGAACGCCGCGCAGCCGGATCGGCTCTT
>Ga0068860_100000905_pt1 | contig 32882 bp, 27 predicted proteins | sample KBSSwiS32_FD_66597 | JGI IMG/M metagenome (GOLD analysis project Ga0068860, IMG submission 66597) | Switchgrass rhizosphere microbial communities from Kellogg Biological Station, Michigan, USA - KBS Switchgrass S3-2 | ecosystem: Host-associated > Plants > Roots > Rhizosphere > Soil ... | reverse complement strand
ATGGGCAACGCCGATGCCGAGGACGTCGCGGAGGCGACGGCGGCGGCCGCCGAGGCCCAGCGGGAGTGGGCCGCCGCTCCGCACACCGTGCGCGCCGCGGTGCTGCGCAAGGCCGGTGACCTGTGGGCCGAGCACGCCGACGAGATCCGCGACTGGAACGTCCGCGAGGTGGGGGCGATCCCGCCGATGGCGGACTTCGCGATGCACGTGGCGGCCGAGGAGTGCTACCAGGCCGCGGCGCTGCCCGGGCAGCCGATCGGGCAGGTGCTGCCCAGCGAGCAGCCCCGGCTGTCCATGGCCCGCCAGGTGCCGGCCGGGGTGGTCGCGGTGATCTCGCCGTTCAACGTGCCGATCATCCTGGGCATCCGCTCCGTGGCCCCGGCGCTGGCGCTCGGCAACGCGGTCGTGCTCAAACCCGACCCGCGCACCGCCGTCACCGGCGGCACGATCATGGCGCGGATCTTCGAGGAGGCCGGCCTGCCGGCCGGCGTACTGCAGATGCTGCCCGGCGGCAAGGACGTCGGCGAGGCGATGGTGACCGACCCGCTCGTCCGGGTCATCTCGTTCACCGGCTCGACGGCCGTCGGCCGCTCGATCGGCGAGCTCGCGGGTCGCCACCTCAAGCGGGCGCACCTCGAGCTCGGCGGCAACTCGGCGCTGCTGATCCTCGACGACGCCGACGTCGAGAAGGCGGTCGGGCTGACCGGCTGGGCGTCGTTCCTCAACCAGGGCCAGATCTGCATGACCACCGGCCGCTACTTCGTCGCCGACGGCATCTACGACGACTTCGTCGACCAGCTGGCCGCGAAGGCCGGGCATCTCCCGGTCGGCGACCCGGCCACCGAGCAGGTCGCGCTCGGACCGGTCATCGACGAGAGGTCCCGCGACAAGATCCACGGCCTGGTCACCCAGAGCGTTGACCAGGGCGCTCGGCTGGCCGCGGGCGGGGAGTACGACCGGCTGTTCTACCGGCCGACCGTCCTCGCCGACGTGCCGCTCACCTCCCCGGTCTTCACCGAGGAGGTCTTCGGCCCGGTCGCCCCGATCACGAAGGTCTCCTCGGTCGAGGACGCCGTACGGCTGGCGGCCGAGGGCGACTACGGACTCTCGCTCGGCATCGTGACCCGCGACGTGATGCGCGGGCTGGCGCTGGCCGAGCAGATCCCGACCGGCATCGTGCACATCAACGACCAGACGGTGAACGACGAGGCGAACGTGCCGTTCGGCGGTGTGGGCGCCTCCGGGATCGGCCGGATCGGCGGTGCCGCCGCCAACATCGAGGCGTTCACCGAGACCCGCTGGATCACGATGCGCGGGGAGCCGGCTTCGTATCCGTTCTGAGTTCCGCGCTTGCCGTTCCCGCTTGCCGGCGGCCGCGCGCTTATCAGACCGGCACCCGCCGTCAAGGATCGCCTTCGGCGCCCGCTTCGCGGCGCCCTTCGGGCGTCCTTGACTGCGGGTCCCGGCCGGTCTGATACCTGCGCGCATACGGCGGGCTCCGCCCGCCGCCGCGATGCGCGGCCGCCCCACCACATCGGTCACAAGCGATGGGGCCTGGGTTGCTGATGTGGGTGCCCGGCCCGGGTGGCGGTGAGCTCTCAACGCCGTGGACACCGAAGCCGGTTGAGGACCCACCGCCACCGTGGCCGCGGCTGCGCGAGGCTCGCGGTCAAGGACGCCGAAGGCGCCGCGCAGCGGCCGAGCGCAGCGAGGTCCTTGACGGCGAGTCGCGATCGGGTAGGCGCGCGGGCACTGACAAGCAGGAACGGCAAGCCGGTTCGACGAGCCGGTTCGACGAGCCGAGCCAGCATCACCGCTGGGCGAGAAGTACGTCCGCCAACCCCTTCGGGTTGGACAGCGCCACGAGGTGGCCGCCGTCGATGACCGTGGGCTCGATGCCGAGCCGGTCCATCAGGTAGGCACGCTGGAGCGGCTCGGGGAAGAACCGGTCGTGTCGTCCGGTGATCGCGCTGGTCGCGACGTCGGGCCAGGCGTCCAGCGGCCACGGCTCGCCGCAGGGGCGGTCCGCCTGCTGCGGCTCGCCCCGGGCGTACATCGACTCGGTCACCTCGGGAGGCACGTCGTGGAAGAACAGCTCGCGCTCGTCGAAGTCCGCATCCGGGTCGCGGCCCTCCCGCTCGGCGTACTCGCGGAAGGCCTCCTGCTGGCCGACGGCGCCCCACCACTCGTTGAAGGTCTCGCCGGGCTTCGGGACCATCGCGTTGAGCAGCACGAGGCGGCGTACGTCGAGCCGGTCGGCGGCCAGCGGCGCCGAGAAGCCGCCCAGCGACTGAGCGACCAGGGTCACCTCGCGCGCGCCGCCGGCCGCCGCGACGATCGCGTCGGCGTACTCCGCGAGTCCGGCATCGGGGTCGCCGGCGGGCAGGTGCACCGACACGGTGTCACTGCCGAGCAGGGGGGCGACGAGGTGCCAGTAGTGGCTGTCGCCCCCGGCGCCCGGGACGAGCACGAAGGTCATGCACGCGCAGACCGGCGACCGCCGCCCGACTCATCGGCCACTACGTGCGAGCTCCACGTTGCCGCCATGGACCGGTCCCAACCAGTCGGCGTCCAGCCGCACGTCGACGACCCGGTGGCCGTCCCGCAGCGCAGCGACGTAGGCCCGGTCGGCTGCGACGCGGGCGCCGACCTCGGCGCCGACGGCGACGGCCCCGTGGCCCGGAACGACGACCTCGGCGTGCTCGGCGGCTCGTCCCAGCAGGTCGAGCGCCGCCTCGTAGGAGCTCAGCTGGTCGGCCTGGCCCGCGTCGAGCATCGGGATCAGGACGTCGGAGAGCATGTCGCCGGCGAGCAGGACACCTCGGTCGGCGAGGTGGATCGCGGCGTGGCCGACGGCGTGGGCCCGGTGCTCGATGACCGTTCCGGGCACGGGTCCGCCGTCCGCGGGCAGCTCCCTGACGAGGGCGACCACCTCGACGGGAATGTCCGGTGCGGTCTCGGCCGCGGCCTGCTGCGCCCGCTCACGGGCCTCGGTCGCGCGCTGCACGCACGACGCGGTGGCGTAGCGCGGCACGTCGCCCAACCGCGGGTGCCAGAGCAGGTGGTCCCAGTGGAGATGGGTGCAGAAGCCGGCGACCACCGGGATGCCCAGCCGGTCGACGTCGTCGGCCAGCTGTGCCAGCTCCCCGCCGTGGATCCCGGGATCGACCACCACCAGCCCGTCGTCCGCGCGTACGACGATCGAGTTGGTCCAGACCCACTCGCTCTGCCGGACCCAGACCCCGTCGGCCACCTCGGTCAGCATCGGTTCACCGGCCGCACCTGGTCATCTCCACTCCTCCGGGCTGGTCACGCAGCTGAGACCTCGGTGCGCCCCGGAAGTCATCGGAGGCTGGGCGACTCAGCCGGGAACGACGCCGGTCGCGTTCGCGGTGAGGGTGCTGCTGCCGCTGGTCGAGCAGCCGCCCCAGTGGTTGACGACCACGTCGACGTCGAGGCTCTGGGTCGCGGAGTAGGCGACGACCCGCGCGCCGCCCGTGTCCGCGAAGACGCCGGTGTCGATGTTGAACGCCGTGGTCGCCCGCTGCTGGTTCGATGACACGGCGTTCGCATCGAACGCGGTGGTCTCGACGTAGGCGTACACCAGCTCGCCATTGCCGGTTGCGACGAAGCGGAGGAAGACGAAGTTGGCGTTGCACCTGAAGTAGACGGTGCCGACCCCGGGGAAGCCGGCGTAGGCATGCCACGCGTCGTCCGCGGCGGCGAAGCCCGTGAGGGTCTGGATCTGCGGCACCGCCGGCACCACCCCGGGCGCAAGGTCCGCCGTCCCGATCGAGCCGTCCTCGATCGTGGTGCTGTTCACCGAGCCGGGGGCGAGGTCGGCCACGCCGACGCCGTCGTCGGCGATGTCGCGGTAGTCGATCGAACCGTCCTTCACCGTGGTGCCGTCGACGGATCCGGCCGCGAGGTCGGCACCGGTGAGCGACCCGTCCTTCACTGTCGTTCCGTCCACCGACCCCGGAGCGAGCCCGGGAGACCCGCCGGTGCCGGTGCCGGTGCCGGGTGCCAGATCGGCGGCGGTGACCGAGCCGTCGGCGAGATCGGCGCCGGTCAGGCCACCGTCCTTCACGTCGATGCCTCTCAGCGAGCTGTTCTTGACCTGCTTGGAGGTCACCGAGCCGGCCGCGAGGTGCTGGGCGGCGTACGCCGTCCCGCTGGCGAGGACGAGGATGAGCGTGAGCAGCGCGAGGTGTTGCTGTCGCAGGTAGCGGGCAAGGGCAGTCATGGCCAGATGCTGGCGGCGGCGCCCACGAGGGTCAATGAGTCAGGTGATCGTCATCCCGCCGTCGACGGCCAGGGTCTGCCCGGTGATGTAGCCGGCTGCGTCGGAGGCCAGGAACACCACGGTCGCGGCGAGCTCGGCGGGGTCGCCCTTGCGGCCGGCGGGGATCCGGCTCTGCTGGGCCTCGAGGTAGCCGGGCGGGTACTGCTCGGTCATCTCGGACTCGAAGAACCCGGGCGCGATCGCGTTGACGCGGATGCCCTTGCGGCCGGTCCACTGCTGGGCCAGGTCGCGGGTCAGCCCGATCAGCCCCGCCTTCGAGGAGGCGTACGCCGCCTGGGGGAGCCCCGCGGTCGTGATGCCGAGCACCGAGCTGATGTTGATGATGCTCGAGCCGGGCTGCATCACCCGTCCGCACGCCTGGGCCATCCAGTAGCAGCCGTTGAGGTTGACGTCGATGACCTGCCGGAACTGCTCGGGCGTCTCCCGGGTCGCCGGCATCGCGGTGCCGATCCCGGCGTTGTTGACCAGCACGTCGACGTGACCGAACTCCTCCATCGCCAGCGCCACCAGGTCGGTGCACGACTGCGGGTCGCTGACGTCGGTGCCGTGGGTGAGGGCCTTGCGGCCGGCCTTCGCGACCAGCGCCGCCGTGTCGGCGAGCCGGTCCACCCGGCGCGCACCCAGCGCCACGTCGGCGCCGGCCTCGGCAAGAGCTTGTGCGAAGGCCACGCCCAAGCCGCTGGAGGCGCCGGTGACGACGGCGACCTTGCCGTCGAGTCGGAATCGGTCGAGGACAGGTCGGTCGGTCATGACACGCGACACTAGTCATATGCAGCCCGAGCCCGGCCATATCGTCACCGTCTTCCGCAACCGGCTCCGCCCCGACGCCGACGCCTACGCCGACCATGCCGCCCGGATGGGCGCGCTCGCCCGCACCATGCCCGGCTACGTCGAGCACAAGACCTTCACCGCCGACGACGGCGAGCGGGTGACCCTGGTGACCTTCGCCGACCGCGCCGACCACGACGCCTGGGGGCGGCACCCGGAGCACCGCGAGGCGCAGCGCGCCGGCGTACGGGACTACTACGAGGAGTACTCCATCAGCGTGGGCGCCGTCGAGCGTGCGAGCTGCTGGAGCCGCACGACCAGCTGACGGGTGGGAGAGGGATGCGCGGGGGGAAGGCGCGTCCCCGCTCCCACCGCCAACGGGGATTTCCTGTGGGGACCACCACCGTCCCGCCGATCTGGACGACTGTCAAGCATTCTCTTGACGGTTGTCCCAACTTCTCTGGACGCATGTCAAGATGCAGGGATGATCCCGTCCGTGCGGCCGCGTCGATCACACGTCGACAAGTTCGACGAGCGCCGCAACGAGCTCGCCGAGTCGGCGCTGCTCACCCTCGGTGAGCTGGGCTACGCGCGCACCAGCCTGCGCGACATCGCCAGCAACTCGCCGTTCAGTCACGGGGTCCTCCACTACTACTTCGCCGACAAGCTCGAGCTGGTCGCCTACAGCGTCACCTACTACAAGCTGCGCTGCGTCCACCGCTACGACGAGGTCGTCGAGCACTCGACGACCGAGCAGGAGCTGCTCGACGGGTTCGCCGCGAAGCTGGTCGAGACCCTCGTCGCCGAGGCGCCCATGCACCGGCTCTGGTACGACCTGCGGGTGGAGAGCATGTTCGACGAGCGGCTCCGCGAGACCGTGCTCCGCATCGACGGCGCGCTGCAGGACATGATCTGGCGGATCGTGACCCGCTACTCCGAGCTGGCGGGCCGCGACCTGGTGATGGACCCGCCCTCGGCGTACGGCGTGCTCGACGGGCTCTTCCAGGCCGCCCTGCTCGGCCACGTCACCGGCAACCCGGACGCACTGCCCACCCTGGTCGGCCAGGTGCACGCGCTGATGCCGCTGACGCTCAGCCCGCTGCCCAAACCGGTGGACGCCGTCCGCTAGTCTGGTCCCATGCGCAGGAGCCTGCTCCTTACCCAGCCGCGTTGACGACGCACCCACGTCAGCGCGGCCGCCCCTCTGCCCGAGGGGTTTTTTAATGCCCCGACAACGTGAGCAGCAGAGCCCAGTGATGAGGACTTCGAGATGAGCGACCCGGTCGAGCGAGAAGACGAGCGGTACGACCCCACGTCCGTCGAGCAGAAGTGGCAGCGGGTGTGGGCGGAGCTGGACCCGTTCCGCGCCGACGACGACTCGCCGCGCGAGAAGCGCTACGCGCTGACGATGTTCCCCTACCCGAGCGGCGACCTGCACATGGGCCACGCCGAGGTCTTCGCGCTGCACGACGTGGTCGCGCGGTCGTGGTGGCTGCGTGGCTACGAGGTGCTGAACCCGATGGGCTTCGACTCCTTCGGCCTGAACGCCGAGAACGCCGCCATCCGCGACAACGAGCACCCCGCGACGTTCACCTATGCCAACATCGCCATCTCCACCGAGTCGTGCAAGAAGTTCGGCACCAGCTTCGACTGGAGCCGGACCCTGAACACCTCCGACCCCGACTACTACCGCTGGACCCAGTGGCTGTTCCTGAAGTTCCGGGAGCGCGGCCTGGCCTACCGCAAGGAGAGCCCGGTCAACTGGTGCCCGGTCGACCTGACCGTGCTGGCCAACGAGCAGGTCATCGACGGGCATTGCGAGCGCTGCGGCGCCGAGGTGACCAAGCGCGAGCTGACCCAGTGGTACTTCAGGATCACCCAGTACGCCCAGGAGCTGCTGGACAACCTGGACGTGCTGGAGGCGACCTGGCCCGACCGGGTCATCAACGCCCAGCGCAACTGGATCGGCCGCTCCGAGGGCGCGCACGTGACCTTCGACGTGGTCGACGGCGAGCCGCTGACCGTCTACACCACCCGCCCGGACACGCTGTTCGGCGCCACCTTCATGGTGGTGGCGGCCGACGCGCATCTGGCGGGTCAGCTGGTCACCGAGGAGCACCGGCCGGCCTACGAGGCCTACCTGGAGGAGGTCCGCAAGGCCTCCGACATCGAGCGGCTGGCGACCGATCGCGAGAAGACGGGCGTGTTCCTGGGCCGCTACGCCGTCAACCCGGTCAACGGCGAGCGGATCCCGATCTGGGCGGCCGACTACGTGCTGGCCGACTACGGCACCGGCGCGATCATGGCCGTGCCCGCGCACGACCAGCGCGACCTGGACTTCGCCAAGAAGTTCGGCCTGCCGGTGCGGATGGTCGTCGACACGGGGGAGGAGAACCCGGAGACGACGTACGTCGCGACGGCCGGCAGCGGGACCTACGTCAACTCGGGCCCCCTGGACGGCATCACCGACAAGGCCACCGCGATCCGCACCATCATCGAGCTGCTGGAGAGCAAGGGCGCGGGACAGGGAGCGGTGAACTTCCGGCTGCGCGACTGGCTGCTGTCGCGACAGCGCTACTGGGGTGCGCCCATCCCGATCATCCACTGCCCGTCGTGCGGCGAGGTGCCGGTTCCGGAGGACCAGCTGCCGGTGGTGCTGCCCGAGCTGCGGGGCGCCGACCTGACTCCGAAGGGCGTCTCCCCGCTGGCGGCCGCCGAGGAGTGGGTCAACGTCGACTGCCCGTCGTGCGGCGGCCCGGCCAAGCGCGACAGCGACACGATGGACACCTTCGTCGACTCGTCGTGGTACTTCCTGCGCTACTGCTCGCCCCACGACGACACCCAGGCCTTCGACACCGACCTGGTCAACGCGTGGGGACCGTGCGACGTCTACATCGGCGGCGTCGAGCACGCGGTGCTGCACCTGCTGTACGCACGCTTCTTCACCATGGTGCTGAACGACATGGGCCTGGTCGGGTTCCGCGAGCCGTTCTCGGCCCAGCTGAACCAGGGCACCGTGATCAACCAGGGCGCCAAGATGTCGAAGTCCAAGGGCAACGGCGTGCGATTGGGGGAGCAACTTGCGGCCTTCGGGGTGGATGCCGTCCGGCTGACGTTGGTCTTCGCCGGGCCGCCGGAGGACGACATCGACTGGGCGGACATGTCGCCCGCGGGCTCGGTGCGCTTCCTGCAGCGCGCGTGGCGGCTGAGCGGCGACGTGACCTCGGCGCCCAGCACGCCGGCCGACGGCGGTGACCAGGAGCTGCGGCGCGCGACGGCACGGACCGTGCACGAGGCGGGCGAGCTGGTCGACGGCTTCCGGTTCAACGTGATGGTCGCCCGCGTGATGGAGCTGGTGAACGCCACCCGCAAGGCCATCGACACCGGGTGCGGCCCGGCCGACCCGGCCGTCCGCGAGGCGGCCGAGGCGGTCGCGATCCTGCTGTCGCTGGTGGCGCCCTACACCGCGGAAGAGATGTGGTCGCGGCTGGGCCACGAGCCGACGGTGGCGCGCGCTGGCTGGCCGAGCGTCGACCCCGCGCTGCTGGTCGAGTCGTCGGTCACCGCCGTCGTCCAGGTGCAGGGCAAGGTGAAGGCGCGGCTGGACGTCAGCCCCGACATCGCCGCAGCCGACCTGGAGGCCCTGGCGCTGGCCGACCCGGCCGTCGTCCGCGCGGTCGAGGGCCGCGAGGTACGCCGGGTGATCGTCCGCGAGCCGGCGCTGGTCAACATCGTCGTGTGAGCGATGACTCCCGATCCCGGGGGGAGTCTGAGCGGCATGACCACAGACGTGCGGACCTGCACGGTCGGCGACGGGGACGACCAGATCACCTACGACATCCGCGGCGACCTGTCCACGGGGACGCCGCTGTTGATGTTCGGCTCGCCGATGGAGGCCGCGGCGTTCGCCGCGCTCGGTTCGTACTTCCCCGACCGTCCGGTGGTGACCTACGACCCCCGCGGCGCCGGACGCAACCCGGTCGGGACGGAGCCGATCACCGTAGAGCAGCACGCCGAGGACCTGCAGCGGGTCATCGGCGCGCTCGATGCCGGGCCGGTCGACTGCTTCGGTACCAGTGGCGGAGGCGTGAACCTGCTGCGGCTGGCCGAGCTGCACCCTGAGTCGGTGGCGCGGGTCGTGGCCCACGAGCCGCCGACGACCGTCGCGCTGCCCGACCACGACGAGGTGGCGGCGGTCCTCGCCGACATGAAGGCGACCTACCTTGCCGCGGGCAACGGGCCCGCCATGGCGAAGTTCATCGCGCTGGTGATGCACGACGGTGAGATCGAGCCGGCGTACCTCGACCGGCCCGCGCCCGACCCGAGCCTCTTCGGGATGTCGGCGGAGGACGACGGCAGCCGGACCAACCCGCTGATGCGCAACATGCCGGCGTGCAACGACTACGCACCTGACGTCGACGCCCTGCGGTCGCTGGGAGACCGGCTCGTGGTGGCTGCCGGCGCCGGCTCGGGCGAGACCGTCGCAGCGCGCGGTGCCCGGGCGGTCGCCGCCGCGATAGGGATCGAGGCGACGGTCTTCCCGAGCCACCACGGAGGCTTCGTCCCCGGGCAGCCGGGCAGCGACCCCGAGGCGTTCGCGGCGCGGCTGCGCGAGGTGCTCTCCTGAGCCGAGGCACTCATGTGCCTGGGTGCTCGGACCCGTTAGCCTCGCGTGCATGCCGGTCGTCGTGGTCACCGACTCCACGGCGAGCCTGCCGCCGGACCTGGCCGACAAGCGTGGCATCGTCGTGGTTCCTCTCCAGGTGGTGATCGGCGCCGACGTCTACGACGAGGGGTCGGAGGGTGCGACCCCGGAGCTGGTCGCCGCGGCGCTCAAGGAGTTCCGACCGGTCAGCACCTCGCGGCCGACGCCGGCCGCACTGCTGGAGGTCTACGAGGAGTGCGCCCGCCGTGGGGCGACCGAGATCGTCTCGGTGCACCTCTCCGCCGAGATGAGCGGGACGTTCGAGTCGGCCCAGCTCGCCGCGCGCGAGGCATCCGTGCCCGTCGTACCCGTCGACAGCCGGCAGGTCGGTGTCGCGACCGGCTACGCCGCCCTCTCAGCCGCCGACGTCGTCGACGCGGGTGGGTCGGCCGCCGAGGCGGCCCAGGCCGCCCGCGAACGGGCCGAGCGGAGCCACTCGCTGTTCTACGTCGACACGTTGGAGTACCTCCGCCGCGGTGGGCGGATCGGCGCGGCAGCCGCGCTGTTCGGGGGCGCGCTGGCCGTGAAGCCGCTGCTGGAGATCTCCGAGGGACGGGTGGCCTCGCTCGAGCGGGTGCGCACCTCGGGCCGCGCCCTGGCCCGGCTCGAGGAGCTCGCGGTCCAGGCGGCGGGCACCGACCAGGTCGACGTCACCGTGGCCCACCTGGCCAGCCCGGAGCGGGCCGGGCAGCTCAAGGACAAGCTCGCGGTCCGGCTGGCCGACAACCTCGACGGCCGCGAGGTGGGCTGCGCCGAGCTCGGCGCGGTGCTCGGCGCGCATGTCGGGCCGGGGATGCTCGCGGTCTGCGTCGCCCCGCTTCTCTGAGCCGTCCGCGTCCGACGCGGGCCGGTTGCCGTCCACAGGTACGCCGGCCGGACCGGTTGTCCACAGGCCGGGGTGCCAGGCCGGGCAGAGGTCGCCGGATCTTCCTAGGTTCGACGCATGCGCACCCGACGATCCCTCGACCATGACGCGGCCCTGTCACGCCGACTGGCGCAGCTGGGCGACGAGCTCGCCCGGCACCCCGGACCAGGCCCGGCGCCGCATGCCGGTGAGCTGCCGGGAGTGCGGCCGGCCCGGCCGCGCGCGACGCAAAGCGATCCGGCCCAGAGCGACCCGACCCAGGCCTCGTGGTGGGACGACCACACCCGCCCCGCGGCGGCTCGGCCGACGGTGCCGCCACCATCTCGGCCGCGGCCGCTGCCCGCCGGGTCGCCGCCCGCGGGCGGCAGGCACGTCGCGCCCCGTCGCGTGCCGACCGGGCTGGGCGCGGGGCAGCTGGCCACGGTCGCGGTGCTCGTCGCGGTCGCCCTGGCCGCCACCTGCTGGTGGCTGGTCCGTGGCTCACCCCGCACCGAGCACGACCTCGCGGCTGCGCCCGCACCCGGGCTGGTCTCGGCCTCGGCCGCCGCCCGGCCGGCGGACCTCGCCGCCGATCCCGGTCAGGGCTCCGCCGCCGGCTCGACCGCGGACACCGGGCCCGCCTCGTCAGGGGCTCCGGCCACGGTCACGGTCGACGTGGCCGGCAAGGTGCGCCACCCGGGCATCGCCGTGCTCGACTCCGGGGCCCGGGTCGTCGACGCGCTCAAGGCCGCCGGCGGGGCCAAGCCCGGCGTCGACCTCACTGGGCTCAACCTCGCGAGGGTCCTCGTCGACGGCGAGCAGGTCGTCGTGGGCGAGGCCGCACGCACCGGGGTCGCCGCGGCCTCGGCCGGGTCTCCACCCGCGTCCACCGGTGGGACCGGTGACCGGTCCGGGGCGCCGAGCGACCCGGTCACGCTGGTCAACCTCAACACCGCGACCGAGGCCGAGCTCGACACGCTGCCCGAGGTCGGGCCGGTCACGGCCGCCTCGATCCTGACCTGGCGCGAGCAGCACGGCGGCTTCTCCTCGGTCGACGAGCTCCTGGAGGTCGACGGCATCGGCGAGGTCACGCTGGGCAAGCTCGCGCCCTACGTGACGGTGTGACGACCGATGTCGACGTCGATGCCGATGCCACGACCGGCCGGTCGACCGCCTCCCGCCTCGACCTGCGGATGCCGGCGCTGGGGGCCGCCGCCTGGCTGGGCGCGATCGCGGGGAGTCTGGCGCACAGCACCGCCCTGGCCGTGGCTGCCGTCGGGATCGGGCTCGCGGTCGGCGTCGTCGCTCTGGCTGGCCGCAGCCACCCCGGAGTGGCGGCAGCCGCCCTCGCGCTGCTGCTCGTGGCGGTCACCGCAGGCGTCATCGCAGCGGTCCGGGCCGAGCGGGTCGCCCACAACCCGGTGGCAGCCCTTGCCGAGGAGGGCGCGGCGGTCACGGTGGTCGGGACGGTCGCCTCCGACCCGCAGCACGTCTCGCGCGGCACTTCGTCGTCCTTCGGGGGCGACGAGGTGGTCTGGCGGCTCAGCGTCCACGAGGTCTCCGGCCGCGGCCGCACCTTCGCGCTCGCCGCACCAGTGCTCGTCCTGGGCAGAGCCGACGACGACCCGGTGCCGCTCGGCGCGACCGTGCGGCTGCACGGGTTGCTGGTGCCCGCCGACGACGGCGACCTCGCTGCGTTGCTCGAGCCGAGTGGTGACCCGGAGGTCGTCGCCCGACCCGGTCCCTGGTGGCGGGCCGCTGCAGCGGTGCGGGCGGCCCTGCGTGACTGCGTCGCCCACCGGCCCGCCGACCAGCGGGCGCTGGTGCCGGCGCTGGTCGACGGCGACGACGCCCAGGTCTCCACCCAGCTGCAGGACGACTTCCGCACCACCGGGCTGACCCACCTGCTCGCCGTGTCCGGCACCAACCTGACCCTGCTGGTCGGCTTCGTGCTGGCCCTGGCGCGGTGGTGCCGGGTGCGCGGCCGCTGGCTGCACCTGGTCGCCGGGCTCGGCATCGTCGGGTTCGTCCTGATCGCGCGCACCGAGCCGAGCGTGCTGAGGGCAGCGGTGATGGGCACCATCGGCCTGGTCGCGCTCGGCACCGACGGCCGGCATCGGGCGCTGCGTGGCCTCGGGACGGCGGTGGTCGTGCTGGTGCTGCTCGACCCACGGCTCGCGGTCTCTGCGGGGTTCGCGCTCTCCGCGCTGGCGACCGGCGGCATCCTGCTGCTCGGGCCCCCGTGGCGCGACGCGCTGGCCCGGTGGCTGCCGCGCTGGCTGGCCGAGGCGGTCGCAGTGCCGGCCGCGGCGCAACTGGCCTGCACGCCGCTGGTCGCGGCCATCTCGGGGCAGGTCAGCCTGGTGGCGGTCGCCGCCAACCTCCTGGTGGCACCGGTCATCGGTCCGGCCACCGTGTTGGGTCTGGGCGGCGGGCTGCTGACGCTGGCGTCGACGCCGCTGGGCCGGCTCTGCGGCACCCTGGCGTCCTGGTGTGTGGCCTGGCTGATCGCCGTCGCCGAGCACGGCGCCGCGCTGCCGACCGCCGCGGTGGGCTGGGGGACGGGTCCGCTCGCGCTGGTGCTGCTGACGGCGCTCACCGGCGCCGTCGCGATCTTCGGTCCTTGGGTGTTCCGGCGGCCGGCCACCGGGGCCACCGCGGCCGTGCTCCTGGTCACCGCCGTGCTGGTCCGGCCGCCGGTGTTCGGTTGGCCGCCCGACCGCTGGGTGCTCGTCGCCTGCGACATCGGGCAGGGCGACGCCCTGGTGCTCAACGCCGGGGGCGGGCAGGCCGTGGTCGTCGACGCCGGACCGGAGCCCCGGACCGTCGACCGCTGTCTCGACCGGCTCGGCGTCCGCTCCGTCCCGCTCCTGGTGCTGACCCACTTCCACGCGGACCACGTCGACGGGATCGACGGCGTGCTGGGCGGTCGCCGGGTGGGGGCGATCGAGACGACGCGGCTGCTCGACCCGCCCCAGGGCGTGCACGAGGTCGACACTGCGGCCTCCGGGGCGGGGCTGACGCCGACGCCGGTGACCTGCGGCGCCACCACGTCGGTCGGTCCGATCACGATGCAGGTGTTGTGGCCCCTGCCGGACTCACCGACCGTGGGTCCGGGTGATGGGTCGACGGCCAACGAGTCGAGCGTGGTGCTGCTCGTCCAGGTCGCGGGGCTGCGGTTGCTCCTCACCGGCGACGTGGAGCCCGAGGGGCAGGCCGAGCTCGCCAGGCGGCTGCCCGGGCTGCACGTCGACGTGCTCAAGATGCCGCACCACGGCAGCCGCTACCAGGACGAGGACTGGTTGCTGTCCCTGCAGCCCCGGCTGGTGCTGGTCTCGGTGGGCGCCGACAACGACTACGGCCAGCCCGCTGCCTCGTCCTTGGAACCGCTCGCCGACGCCGGGGCGGAGGTGCTGCGGACCGACCGCGACGGCGACCTCGCCGTCGTCAGCGACAGCGGCTCGGTCCGGGCGGTCACCGGAGGCTGACCTGTCGGAGCTCTGACCTAGGGTTTGCCGCATGGCCGCACCCGAGACCCCGCTCGGCCGCGTCACCCTGGTGACCGGCAAGGAGGAGTTCCTCGGCGAGCGCACCATCTCCGCCGCCCGGGCCGCGGTCAAGCGGTCGGACCCGGAGGCCGAGTTCTCCGAGACCCAGTCGGCCGGCCTCACCCTGGCCACCTTCGGCGAGCTGGCCGCGCCGTCGCTGTTCAGCTCGGTGCGCTGCGTGGTGGTCCGAGCCCTGGAGGAGCTGCCGGAGGAGTCGGTGGCGGGGCTGCTCGACTACGCCGCCGCCCCGGCCGATGACGTCGCCCTGATCCTGATGCACTCGGGCGGCGCCAAGGGCAGCGGCGTGCTGACCAAGCTGCGCAAGCTCGACACGGTGACCGAGGTCAAGTCCGCGGAGCTGAGGCCGAGCGAGTTCCCGCAGTTCGTCGCGGCCGAGGTCAAGAGCCACGGCGCGCGCATCGACAAGGAGGCCGCGGACGCCTTGGTGCAGGCGGTCGGTCAGGACCTGCGCTCGCTGTCGGCCGCGGCCCACCAGCTCACCAGCGACTTCCCCGGAGAGAGCATCGAGCTGGCCATGGTGAAGAAGTACTTCGGCGGCCGCGCCGAGGCCAAGTCGTTCGCGGTGGCCGACGCCGCGTTCTCCGGACGGCGCCAGGCGGCGCTCGAGGAGCTCCGCTGGGCCCTCGACGGCGGGACTCCACCGGTCCTGGTCACCTCGGCCTTCGCCGGCGGTGCGCGGGGGCTGGCCCGCTACCAGGGTGCGCCGCCGCGGCTCGGGGAGGCCGACCTGGCCCGCGAGGTCGGCGTACCGCCCTGGAAGCTCCGGAGCCTGCGCGACCAGTCCCGCGGGTGGAGCGAGGCCGGCCTGGGCCGGGCCATCCGGGCGGTCGCCCAGGCCGACGCCGACATCAAGGGTGCCGCCAGCGACGCCCACTACACGCTCGAGCGGCTGGTCCTCACGATCACCGGCCTGCGCGAACCGCGCTGAGCCCGCTGGTCTCAGCTGGCCTCAGCCGGCCCGAAATGCACGTCGACCCGTCAGAAAGCTTCTGACGGGTCGGCGGGGAGGCGGCTCAGAGAGAGGCGGCCTTCTTGGCGATCGCCGACTTGCGGTTGGCGGCCTGGTTCTTGTGGATGACGCCCTTGGAGGCTGCCTTGTCGAGCTTGCGGGAAGCGTCGCGGGCGAGCTCCTGGGCCTGAGCGGCGTCGCCGGACTCGGCGGCCTCGCGGAACTTGCGCACGGCGGTCTTCAGGCCGGTCTTCACGGCCTTGTTGCGCTCGTGCGCCTTCTCGTTCTGCTTGTTGCGCTTGATCTGGGACTTGATGTTGGCCACAGGTGCACTCTCTGGGATTGCGTTCAGGGGTCGCGTTCAGCGACGGACAAAGGTATCAGCGGGCGCGGAACGCACCCAAATCAGCGTCGGGTCAGCTCGACGACCGGGATCTCGCGGTCGGTCCGCTTCTCATAGTCGGCGAAGCCGGGGTAACGCCGCTTCTGCTCCTCCCACACCACACTACGTTCCTCGCCCGTCAGGACCCGGGCCCGGACCGGCAGCGTCTCGGTGCCGACCTCGATCGTCGCGTCCGGGTGGGCACGCAGGTTGTAGAACCAGTCCGGGTTGTCGGGAGCGCCGCCCTTGGAGGCGAACACCGCCCAGCGCCCCTCGCCCAACAGCTGGTAGGCGACGGGATTCACCCGCTCCGCACCGGACCGTGCGCCAGTGTTGTGCAGGAGCAGGAGCGGGAACCCCTCGAAGTCGCCACCGACCCGGCCGCCGTTGGCGCGGAACTCGTCGATCACCTGCTGGTTCCAGTCGCTCACGACCGGCCCAACGCCCGCTGCTCGTCCCCGATTCCCCATCGGCGCTCGCAGAGCCAGGCCCAGCAGACCTCGCCCTGCCAGCGCTGGGCGTCGCGGATGAACGGCGAGGTCGGTGGGACCGGGTCGGTGGCGCTCTTGAGGAAGTAGCCGGTCACCAGCGCCAGCACGATGTCGATGTGCTCGGCGGGCACGGCCGAGAGCAGCGGGTGGCCCGCGATCAGGGCCGCGACGTCGATCCCGTCGCCACGAGGACCGATCAACAGGAACAGCGAGTCCAACCAGGCGGCGCCGACCATCGGCCAGTTCCAGTCGCACAGGAGGGCCCGGCCGTCGCCGGTCAGCAGGATGTTGTCGTCGCGGACGTCGGTGTGCACGAGGGTCTCCCCGCCCATCACGTCGGCGTAGCGGCGGGCCAGTGCCGCGGCCTCCTCGAGGTGGGGGAGGTCCGGGTGGGCCGAGCGGACCTCGTCCCAGTACGCAGGCCAGGCGGCGAGCTCGGTGGCGGCGTGCGGCAGCTCCAGCCCCGTCGGCGGCGGGGTCAGCACCGGGACGGCGTCGGTGAGCATGTCCAGGCACCGCCGGAGCTCGGGGAGGCCCCAGGGGCGGCGGGGCGGCCGCGCGTCGACGTACTGCGTCGCGAGCACGAACCAGTCGGCGATGTCGAGGCTCCAGAGCAGCCGCGGAGCGGGCGCGGTCTCAGGGAGCGCGGCGAGCTTGCGGGCCTCCTCGCGGTAGGCCTCGGCGAACATCCGCTGCGCCTTGGCCGAGGCGGCCTTCACGAAGTGTCGGCTGCCGTCCTCGCACTCGAGGACCGAGGCGAACCCGGGCGTGAAACCACCCTTCTGCGAGCTGGCGGAGACCACCCGCGCGCCGCAGCGTCGCTCGATCTCCGACCGGACCGCGGGCGGCAGGTGGGCCCACTCCAGCCGTCGGGCGGTCCGGCCGTGCGGGATGGGCGAGGGCTGGTGCACCGGGCCATCTTCGCGGCCCGGACCCGCAACGATCGACCGGGTTGTCGCACGTGCGCTCAGGCTGCCCAGGGATAGGGGTCCGGGACGGGGCCGCCGTCCCAGAGCCTGCGCGCCAGCCGGGCCAGTCGCGAGGGCCGGGGCGCGTGGTGCGAGCTGGCCGCGACCGAGGCGAGGAGCCGAGCTCCGGTCGCCACGCTCACCGACGGCGGGTCGTCGAAGGTCGCCTTGCCGGCGGCGACGGCGACGGTGGCCAGGAGCGTACGGCGCGCCGCGCGCAGCACCGGGTTGGCGGCCTCGGCGTCCAGAAGCCGGTGGAGGCCGGGCTGGTCGCGCAACGCAGAGCGCCACGCCGTTGCCACGCTCGTCTCCGGGCAGCCGGCCCCGAGCTCGAGGGCGACGTCGATCCGGGAGAGCAGTTGCCGGGACCAGTGCTCGTGCAGGGCGAGGAGGAGGGCGTCGGGCGTGCCGTAGGTGGCGGCGAGCTCGTCGTCCCACGGGAGCGTGCCACCGTGCTCCACCGCGCGGACCGCGCGGAGGACGGTGGGGCGGCGGCGGGTGTCGGTGGTCATGGCGACGACGTTAGGGACCGCGAGCGCCGCGGTCTGCCGTCGACGGGCGGGTCTGGTCGGCCCACCCGGGGGCGGAGGAGGGGCAGCGCGGGTCCGACCGGAGTCGGATGTGAGCGGGACGGCCCGGTCCTACCCTCGTGGGGTGGACCTCCCCGGCTTCGTGCGGAGCAGGAAGCGGCGTTGGGTGGCCGACGGGCTCCCCGACTACCCGCTCTGGATCGCTGCGCTCATCGACTCCTCGGCGCTCGTCACCGTCGCGGTGGTGGTGGTCCAGCGGCACGCCGACGGCATCGTGCCCGCCCTGGGGCTCGGCGCACTGGCGCTGCTCCCCTGGATCGCGGAGCTGTGGACCCAGGCGTCGACGTGGATCGCCTACGTGACCGTCACCGGTGGCGCGGTGCTCGTGCTGATGACGGTCTACCCGGTCGACTACGAGTGGGCGCCGTTCCTGCTCATCCTGATGGCCGGGCACGTGACGGCGGTCGGCGGCCTGTGGCGCGGCATCGCGGTCACGGTCGCCGGCGAGCTGGTCGTCATCGCCGTCTGGCTGAGCGGGCACCTGGCCGGACCCGAGGTCGGCATCTGGGCCGCCGGCATCGCAGTCGGGCTCGATATGGGCTTCGTGATGCGCTCCCAGCAGCTCCGCATCGATGCTCAGTCCCGCGAGCACCGCGTCCGCGAGCGGCAGGCCGTGCTCGAGGAGCGGCACCGGATCGGCCGCGAGGTGCACGACCTGGTGGCCCACTCGCTGAGCGTGACGATGCTGCACCTCACCGCGGCCCGGCGGGAGGTCGAGGACGCCGCAACGGACGGTGCCGCGGACCTGGACGACGCCGTGGCCGCGCTCCGGGACGCCGAGCGGGTCGGTCGCCAGGCGATGGCCGACATCCGCGGGACCGTCGGGGTGCTGGGCCAGGACGACGACGCGCTCACGGCCCCGACACCCGGGCTGGAGGAGCTGCCGCGCCTGCTGGCGGACTTCCGCGGCGCCGGCCTCACCATCGCCTACGACGCCGAGGGGGATCTCACCCAGGTGCCGGGCCGGACCGCCCTCGGCCTCTACCGCATCGTGCAGGAGTCGCTGGCCAACGTCGCCAAGCACGCCCCCGGCTCGCCGGTGACGGTCCGCCTCGATCTGGCCCGCGATCCCGGCGAGCTCACGGTCACCAGCGAGCTACCGCGTGCGGCCCGGCGCAACGCGGGCGGCTCCGGTCTCTCCGGGATGGCGGAGCGCGCCGCGCAGCTCGGTGCTGGGTTCGGCGCCGGGCCGGTCGGCCGGTCCTGGGTGGTCCGGGTGGAGCTGCCCCGCGGCGACCGAACGCCCGACGGCGCTCCGTGCCCGCTGCCCAGGCTGACCGCACCATTCCGCCGTACGGCGCCGGGACCGGCGTGACCGCCCCGGCAGACGCACTCATCCGGGTGCTCCTCGTCGACGACCAGGAGCTGGTGCGCTCCGGCCTGACCCGCATCCTGCGCCGCCGCGACGGGTTCAGCGTGGTGGGGGAGTGCGACGACGGCGACCAGGTCGAGGCCGCGGTCGAGGAGCTGCGTCCCGACGTCGTGGTCATGGACCTCCGGATGCGCCGGATGAGCGGCATCGACGCCACCCTTGCGCTGCGCAGCCGCCCGGACGCGCCGCCGGTGCTGGTGCTCACCACGTTCGACGACGACGAGCTGCTGTCCGGTGCGCTGCGCGCCGGCGCGGCCGGCTTCCTGCTCAAGGACAGCCCCGCCGAGGAGGTCGTCCGGGGGGTGACCGCGGTCGCTGCGGGTCAGGCGCTGCTCGACCCGGCCGTGACCGGCCGCGTCCTGGAGCGGTTCCGAACCTCGGCCGAGTCCGGGCAGCCGACCCGCCCCGAGGCGATCGAGCAGCTCACCGCCCGCGAGCGCGAGGTGCTCGAGCTGATGGGCCGCGGGCTCAGCAACGGCGAGATCGCCGAGACGCTGGTGATCTCCGAGGTGACGGTGAAGAGCCACATCGGCCGGATCTTCACCAAGCTGGACCTGCGCGACCGCGCCGCCGCGATCGTCTACGCCTTCGACCGCGGGCTGGTCTCGCCCGGAGGCTGAACGCCGGCTGCATACCTGCGGCGGGGACGGCCCCCTGGTCCGGCTGCTCGGCCGCTCGGGGAATCGGTCCTCCCCCTGACGCGTGGGAGGATTTCCCACGACATGACCCGCAACGCAGCTGCCCCGGTGCCCGGCCGGACCGACCCCGCACTCATCCGCAACTTCTGCATCATCGCCCACATCGACCACGGCAAGTCGACGCTGGCGGACCGGATGCTGCAGCTGACCGGCGTCGTGGACGAGCGCGCGGCGCGTGCGCAGTACCTCGACCGCATGGACATCGAGCGCGAGCGCGGGATCACCATCAAGAGCCAGGCGGTCCGAATGCCCTGGACGGTGCCGGCAGGCAACGACCAGGGCGCCGAGCCGGGCACCTACGTGCTCAACATGATCGACACGCCGGGCCACGTCGACTTCACCTACGAGGTCTCCCGCTCGCTCGAGGCGTGCGAGGCAGCGATCCTGCTCGTCGACGCCGCCCAGGGCATCGAGGCGCAGACCCTGGCCAACCTCTACCTCGCGATGGGTGCCGACCTGCACATCATCCCGGTGCTCAACAAGATCGACCTGCCGAGCGCGAACGTCGAGAAGTACGCCGCGGAGCTCGCCGGCCTGGTTGGCTGCGACGTCTCAGAGGTGCTGCTCACCAGCGCCAAGACGGGGGTGGGCGTCGAGACCCTGCTCAACGAGATCGTGAAGCAGACTCCGCCGCCGGTCGGTGACCCCGATGCCCCGCCGCGCGCGCTGATTTTCGACTCGGTCTACGACACCTACCGCGGCGTGGTGACCTACGTGCGGGTGGTCGACGGCAAGCTGTCGCACCGCGACCGGATCAAGATGATGTCCAACGGCGTCGTGCACGAGATGCTCGAGGTCGGCGTGATCAGCCCCGAGCCGGTCAAGGCGACCGAGATCGGCGTGGGGGAGGTGGGCTACCTCATCACCGGGGTCAAGGACGTGCGGCAGTCGCGCGTCGGCGACACCGTGACCAGCCAGCACCACGGGGCCACCGAGCCGCTCGGGGGCTACAAGCACCCGAACCCCATGGTCTACGCCGGGCTCTACCCGATCGACGGCGACGACTACCCGACCCTGCGCGACGCGCTGGAGCGGCTGCAGCTCAACGACGCCGCGCTGGCCTACGAGCCGGAGACCTCCGGCGCCCTCGGCTTCGGCTTCCGGTGCGGCTTCCTCGGGCTCCTGCACATGGAGATCGTGCGCGAGCGGCTCGAGCGCGAGTTCAACCTCGACCTGATCTCGACGGCCCCCAACGTGGTCTACGAGGTCGTCATGGAGGACGGGTCGCAGCACGAGGTCACCAACCCGAGCGAGTTCCCCGAGGGCAAGATCGCCGAGGTCCGCGAGCCGGTCGTGCGGGCCACGATCCTGAGCCCGTCCGACTACATCGGCACGATCATGGAGCTGTGCCAGCACAAGCGCGGCAGGCTGCTCGGGATGGACTACCTGTCTGAGGACCGGGTCGAGATGCGCTACACCCTCCCGATGGGCGAGATCGTCTTCGACTTCTTCGACCAGCTGAAGTCGCGGACCAAGGGCTACGCCTCCCTCGACTACGAGCGTGACGGGGACCAGGCGGCGGACCTGGTGAAGGTCGACATCCTGCTGCAGGGGGAGCCGGTCGACGCCTTCAGCGCGATCGTGCACAAGGACGCGGCGTACTCCTACGGCGTGATGATGGCCGGCAAGCTCAAGGAGCTGATCCCTCGCCAGCAGTTCGAGGTGCCGATCCAGGCCGCGATCGGGGCCCGGGTGATCGCTCGCGAGAACATCCGCGCGATCCGCAAGGACGTGCTGGCCAAGTGCTACGGCGGTGACATCACCCGCAAGCGCAAGCTGCTGGAGAAGCAGAAGGAGGGCAAGAAGCGGATGAAGATGGTCGGCCGGGTGGAGGTCCCGCAGGAGGCGTTCGTCGCCGCACTGTCGACCAGCGAGCGCTCCGCGAAGTAGCCCGGCCGGGCCGCTGCCTCGCAACGACTGACTCAGGGGTCACAACTGCCCCAAAGGCTACGGAATCACTCGAAAAACGGTGCGGGGGCCGCGCGTTCGGTCGACCCATTGGGGGATATCCTGATGTTGAGTGCCCCCCGGCCGGCTCGGGCGAGTCATCTGGGGGCGTCTCGGGGGGTTCGGCTTGTGGGGAGCCGGCAATGACCACAGGGGGAAACCGGCTTATGGAGCCGAACGACGCCGTGAGCACGAGCGCGCGTGCACAGGAGCTGCGCGCGAGCCTGGGCACGCGCCGGGAGGTCGAGGCGCTGCTGGCCGAGGCCAGCGCGACCCGCGAGGCCGCGGTCGCAGACGCCGACGCGATCATCGAGGAGGCCCAACAGGTCTCCGAGCAGCTGCTGCGCGAGAGCCGCGCCGAGGCCGAGCGCGCCACGACCGATGCCCGGATCCGCGCCGAGGGCGTCGTCGCCCGGGCCCGGGCCGAGGCCGAGGACATCACCCGCCAGGCGCGAGCGGCCGCCGACGCGGTCCGCGCGCGTGCCGAGGCGCAGGTCGAGGAGCACCGCCGGCGGGTCCGGGCGGAGCTGACCGAGCAGGTCATCCGCGAGGTGACCGAGCAGAGCCGGCGCGAGCTCGCCCGGGTGCACGAGCAGCAGCAGGGCATGATCGGCGACCTGGAGGCGTCGGTGCGCATCCTGGGTGTCTCGATGGAGTCGGCGACCGCCAACATCGCTGAGATGCTCGGCGCGCTCGACTCGCTGCGGGCCCACAGCGCGGAGTCGCTGGGCGACGCGACGATCCCGCTGCTGACGGCGCCCCGCCACGCCGAGCCCGAGGACCACGAGGACCACGAGGACCACGAGGACGGCGACGACCTCGCCCCGTCCGACCACCTCGACGCCGACGACGCCGCCAGGGACGGGGCCGACGGGGATGACGGGGATGACGCGGACGGCGATGGGGATGACGACGGGGACGGCGAGGACGACCCCGACCGTGCGCCCCGCCGGACCGTGCGGTCCGGCCACCTGGTCGACGTGCTGGCCGCGCTCGACGGACACGGCCCCGCCGCCCGAGGTGCTGCTGACGACATTGCCGAGCAGGTTGAGGGGGACCCACAGGGCGAGGACCAGTCGCAGGACGAGGCTCCGCCGCTGACCGCGACCGAGGCATTCCTCCGCTCGGCCCACCTCGACCACGGCGACCCGCCGCTGCCTGCGGCCGACGACTCCGAGGTGGGGGCCCGTTACGCCCGAGAGGCGATGCGGGCCACGGCCCGCGCCCGGAGCCGCCGCGACCGCGAGACGCTCGAGGTGCTGCCCGAGCGTGAGCCCGACTACCGGCCGAGCCGCAACGGCAAGAACGCCCGTGACGAGCGGAGCGAGGCCGACACCGAGGCGGCCAGCGGCGACGAGGTCGAAGGGTCCGGCAAGCCGCTCGGGTGGCTGTTCCGCTCGTCGTCCTGACCGGAGGTCGAGATGGCGCTGGTGGCTGGCCGGGTCGCGATCCCACCGCGCCTCGACTCCCGTCCGGTCCCCCCCACTCGGTCCCGCGGTCTCGCCGCGTTCGCGCTGCCCCTCCCGGTCGCTGCCGCAGCCGGTCTCGGCGCAGGGGCAGCGGCGCATGCGACGCTCCTCGTCGCTGCGGCCGTGGTCTCCGCTCTGGTCCTGATGGGCCGGGTGGACTGGGCGGCGCTCGCGCTGATCTGCGGCTCGGTCTTCGACGACTACCTCTCCCTGATCTCGCCGTGGGCGGTCGACTGGCTGCTGGTCGTGCTGGTCATGGCCTGGCTCGTACGCCGGGCCCAGGGCCCGCTGCACGCGCACCGCACAGCGCTCGCCGCGCTGCCCGCGGCCGGCCTCGCGGTCGTGGCCCTGGTCGCGTTCCTGGCGCACCCCAACGGTGTTGACGGGCTCGAGGTGCTGCTCCGCTACCTGGAGCTGCCGGTCGCGATGGTGGTGCTCGCCGACGTGCTGTGTGGGCCGCTCTCGCCCCGGCGGGCGGCGCGGGCCTACGTCCTGGCCTGCACGGCGGCCGCGGTCTGCGGGCTGGTGACCGCCGCGCTCAGCGACCGGCACCGGGTCCTGGGTCCGGTCGCGAGCGCCGACACGTTGGCGTTCTTCCTGGTCGCGGCGCTCCCGCTGGTCGGGACCGTGCGCACCCGCTCCGAGCGGTCGTGGTGGTGGCCCTGGGCCTGCTTCGGCGTACTCCTCCTCGCGGTGATCGGCAGCCAGTCGCGGCCGGCCTTCGTGGCGCTGGCCGCGATGATCGCCGTCGCCGTCCTGACCGGCGTGCTGGCCCTGCGCCAGGCGGGGGCACTCCTGGCGGTGCTCACGACGGGCGTGGCCCTCGTGATCGCACTGCTCCCGGTGCCGATCGGCCAGGCGCTCAGCGACCCCCAGCGCTACTCCGAGACCAACCTCGCCCAGCGCAACGACAACCGGATCGCGGCCCTGGAGATGACGCAGGCGAACCCGGTGATCGGGCTCGGTCCGGCGGGCTTCCGACTGTTCCACCAGGAGTTCCGGCACGCCGACGCCGACCCCGACGACCGGGGCGTCAAGACGGCCTACAGCACCGCTCTCGAGGCATCCGCCGAGCTCGGGCTCCTCGGCTTGCTCGCGCTCTATGCCGGCTGGGGACTCCCGGCCGTGGCCGCCCGGCGCCGCTGGTTGCGCGACCGGCGACGGCTGACGGCGGGCGTCCTGTTGGCCGTCGACGGCCTCCTGGTCGCCTCGCTGCTCGAGTCCGAGCAGTTCGTCCTGCCACTGTGGCTGCTCGCCGCGATGGCCTTCGCGCTGGGGCGTCCCGAGCCGCTCCGCCGACCCATTTTCGGGGGTGATTCGCTGGGCTGGTCATCTGGACAGGTAGGGGCCAGATCGTGAGTTTCGCGGTCCTCGATACCGATCGTCGTTAACGATTGCCTCGGCGGCGGTGCGTCCGAAGCGCACCGCGGGGGGCGCCGTCACATGGGGTGGGACGAGGCCAGGAGCAGCGAGCCTGGCATTCGTGCGACGGCCAGGTGCTTCAGGGGGGTCTGGACCCAGGTCGTCTGAGCAAAGCGTGGGGACATCGATGGACGTGCGCGACGTGGGGGTGGCGCTCTGGCGGCAGCGGCCTCTCGTCGTGCTGATCCTGGTGATCACCGGCGTCGCCGTCGCCGCAGGGATCCTCCTCGCGCCGAAGTCGTACGCCGCGACGGCCACGATCAGTGCCGCGGAGGCGCCGGGCGTGGCTCGGACCGATGATCCCGACGCTTTGCGCGCCACCCTGGCGGAGCTCGCCAACTCCCGGGGGGTGGTCGATCTGGTCCGAGACCGGATCTCGACCGACCGGAGTGTGGCCGACCTGCGCCGCTCGATCCAGGGCGACTGGGTCCGGGGCACGGTCCTGGTGAAGATCACCGTCCAGGATCGTGACCCGGACGCCGCCGCGGCGATCGCCAACGCGGTGAGCGAGGTGCTGGTCCGCGGTGACGTCGTCGACCGGCTGGCCGGTCCCTCCCTGACCAGGTCCCTCGTCCTGACCTCCAGCGACCCGGCCAGGCCCCCGGACTCGTTCTCCAGCCCCGACCTGCGGCTCTCGGTGGCGCTCGGGCTGCTGCTCGCGCTGGGCCTTGCGAGCGCGGCCGCGGTCTGGCGCGACCGGCGTACGCACACCGTGGACGACGCGGCCGCGGTCGAGGAGGCCGCGACGGCGCCCCTCCTCGCGCACCTGACCCCGCCGCAGGACCTCAGCGCGATGCCCGCGCTCCGGCCGGGCACGGGCGAGGCGGACCTGTTCCGCCACCTGCGGCTGGCGCTCGAGGCGCAGGCCGACGCGGGGTCGCCGCGCGTCGTGCTCGCCGGCATCACCTCCGGCGACGTCAACGTCTGGATCGGTGCCAACGTGGCGTTGGCCCTGGCCTGCGACGGCAGGCGGGTGCTCCTGGTCGACGGCCGGATGGGGGACGGCTACGGCACTCCGGTCGAGGACGCCCCGGACACGCCGGGTCTCTACGACGTGCTGCTCGGTGCCGACCTCGAGACCGCGATGAGCCCCGGCCCGGTCGACCTGCTGGAGGTGCTGCCCGCGGGCACCCACGGCGACGCGTCGATCCCGGAGCTGATCGCCCAGCGGTTCGTGGGCGTGATGGACTCTGCGGCCACGGAGTTCGACAACGTGGTCGTGATCGGCCCGCCGCTGGACGAGTCCGACGACGCGCGGGCGATGTCGGTGGACAGCTCCATCGTGCTGGCCCTGGTCGAGGGGTCGGTCTCCTCGACGGCGCTGCGGCTGCACGCCGACCGGATCCGGGCCGCCGGAGCGCGGCTGCTGGGCGTCGTGCTCGTGGCGAAGCGCTCGGAGCGGACCGCCGCGTGAGCCCCACCAGGGATCAGCCGATACCGACCAACCGGCGCCTGCACGTCCTGCACGTCTCCGTGCCGACCTCTGGTGGGATCGCGACGGTCGCCACGCGCTACATCCGCGACCAGGTCGACCGCGGCTGGGGGGTCACGGTCGCCTGCCCGTCGCGAGGCGATCTGGGCTACGCCGCCCGCGAGGCGGGCGCGACCGTACGGTGGTGGCGGGCGAGCACCCATGAGAGCACGCTGGCCGGCACCGTTGCCCGGCTCAACCGCATCGTCAAGGAGGTGGGCCCCGACGTCGTCCATCTCCACGGCGGCAAGGCGGGGCTGGCCGGGCGGCTGGTGGTTCGCGACCGGATCCCGACCGTCTTCCAGCCGCACGTCTGGCCGTTCTCGGCCGCGCGCGGGGGTGTCCAGGGCGCCGCGCTGCGGTGGGAGCGCTACGCCGCCCGCTGGGCCACCGAGCTGGTGTGCGTCAGCAGCAGCGAGCAGCAGATGGGGGAGAGGCTGGGCGTCCAGGCACCCACCACGGTCATCCCCAACGGCATCGACCTCACGGAGTTCCGCCCGGCCGGCGACCGCGACCGGGTCCACGCCCGCAAGCTGCTCGGCCTCGAGGATGTGCCGACGGTCGTGTGCGTGGGGGCCCTGACCGTGCAGAAGGGCCAGCAGGACCTGTTGGCCGACTGGCCCGCGGTGCGCGCCCGGGTTCCCGAGGCGCGGCTGGTGCTCGTCGGCGACGGCCCGGACCGCCAGCCGCTCGAGCAGCTGGCCGCCGGCATGGCGGGCGTGAGCTTCGCGGGGGCGCGCACCGATGTGCCGCTCTGGATGGCCGCCGCCGACGTCGTCGCCGTGCCGTCGCGGTGGGAGGGGATGGCCCTGGTCCCGCTGGAGGCGATGGCCTGCGCGCGCAGTGTCGTCGCCACCGAGGTCAACGGGGTGGCCGACAGCCTCGCCGCGGACGCCGGGGCCATCGTCGGCCTCGACGAGCCGGGTGCGCTCGTCGAGGCGCTCGTACGCCGCCTCCTCGACCCTGCGCTGGCGGGGGAGGAGGGCTGGCGCGGCCGGTCCCACGTCGAGGCGCACCACGACGTCGCCGCGTCAGCGCGTGAGCTGGCCCGCGTCTACCTGCGTCTGGTCGGGGCGCGGCGCGGGCGCTGACCGGACGGCTGCCGCAAGCCGCCTGCCCGGCACGCCCCCGGCCCAGCGAACCCGGCGCAGCAGGGTCCACACCACCTCGGGCAGGGCGTCCAGCCGGGTCCGGCGCAGCAACCGGCCCACCGGACCGACCCGACCCGAGATGGCGACCGAGAAGGTGGTGCCCGGGCGGGCGAACGACCGAGCGTGGCGGGTGCGGAAGCCACGCACCGGCACCGCTCTGCCGTGCTCGCCTGCTCGATCGTGGCGGTCCAGGACGCCGCCGGTCTCGATCCTGACGAGCACGGCGAGGACCACGAAGACCGGGAGCAGCACCAGCAGGGTGGCCAGGGCGACCAGCACCTCGACCACCCGCTTCGCAGCCCGCACCGGTCTCGACGTCCCGCGCGCGTACAGCAGGACCACGGGCACCTCGCCGACGACCTCGCGCGGGTGGCGGGCCCGCGCCTGCCCGGTCGCCAACCAGGTCGGGACGGCGTAGACGTCGATGGGGGTGGCGACGAGCCCCTCGATCGTGGCGGCCTCGTCCGTCCCGGCGGGGCCGGGCAGTGCGACCACCACGGCCGCAACCGAGGTCTCGGCCACGATGCGTGGCAGCGTGGCGACGGGGCCCAGCAGGGTGAGCGGCAGGCCGCGGGCCTGCCCGGCGGGGTCCGGCCCGGTGCTGACGAACCCGACGGGCCGCAGCCCCAGCTCGGGCCTGCTCAGCATCGACACCGCCAGGCTCCGCGCCTCGCTGCCGGTGCCGATCACGACGATGTCGCGCCCGAGCCACCGGTGCCGGCGCAGCAGGTGGGTGCCGGCGTAGACCAGCGTGTGCGCGAGCACCACGCAGGCGAAGCAGAGGACGCCGAACCTCGTCACCGGGTGGCCGCCGATCGCGACCGCCACGGTGGCCGAGGCCGCGGCCACCAGGAGACCGGGCAGGTCCTCGACGATCGAGAGCACCAGCCGGGGCCGGTGCAGGTCGGCGGCCCGGGCCACCGCAACGGCGACGGCGGTGGCCACCGCGAGCTGGGCGACAGGCACCCCGGCCAGGGCGCCGGCGGCGACGACGCCCAGGGCACCGGCGAGGGTCAGAGCCGGTCCGACGGAGCCGAACCACGGCACCACTCGACGCGCACGTATCGTCACAGACCGCCCCCCGGCACCTGTGTCCGGCGCCTCCCCCTGTAGCTGCGCCGTCGTAGCCATCCAACCGCTGCGGAGGGTGCTTGTCCACGTGCGCGACGATCATGGGGTGGCCACCGTGGTGCTTCCGCCCGGCGTGCTCGCCTTCGCCGAGCGGGGCCCGGAGTGGGCGGCCTTCGTCGAGCGGCTGCCGCGGCTGGTGCGCGAGCTGACCGACGAGTGGGGGCTGGTCGTCGACGGCGAGCCGACCCATGGCTTCTGCGCACTCATCCTTCCCGTCCGCCGGCTCGGCGAGCCAGCGGTGCTCAAGCTCGGCTTCCCGGACGACGAGAGCGAGCACGAGGGGCTGGGACTGCAGCGCTGGGCCGGCGGCGGTGCGGTGCGGCTCCTGAGCGCTGACCCACACCGTTCCGCGCTCCTGCTGGAGCGGCTGCATCCCACCGACCTGACCTCGATCGGCGTCCTCGAGGCCTGCGAGCTGGTGGGCGAGCGCTACGCACGGCTGCACATGCCGGCCCCGCCGCAGCTGCGCCCCCTGACGGCGTACGTCGAGCGGTGGACCGACCAGCTCGCCGCACTGCCCCGGGACGCACCCGTCCCGCACCGTCTGGTGGAGCAGGCGGTGTCCCTGGGCCGAGACCTGGTTGCGGACGAGGCGAGCACCGGGACGTTGATCCACTCCGACCTGCACTACGAGAACGTGCTCGCCGCCGACCGCGAGCCGTGGCTCGTCATCGACCCGAAGCCGGTGAGCGGCGATCCGCACTACGAGCCGGCGCCGATGCTGTGGAACCGCTGGGACGAGGCCGCCGCATCCGGCGACGTGCGCGCCGCCGTTCGGCGGCGGTTCCACACCGTGGTCGACACGGCGTTTCTCGACGAGGCACGGGCCCGAGCCTGGGTCGTGGTTCGGATGATGCACAACGCCCTCTGGGAGCTCGAGGACCATCCGTCCGCGCCGGACCATGACTACCTGACGATGTGCATCGCTGTCGCCAAGGCCGTCCAGGACTGAGCCCGACAAAGGGCTGGACAGCCACAGGATCATTGGGACCGTGGACGAGGGCGTGCTGAGGTCGGTCAACGTGGGCACACCGCTCGAGGCGTCGTGGGCCGGCATCGGGCGGACCTCGATCGACAAGACCCCGGTGCCCGGCCCGGTCGCTGTGGGGCGCCTCGGCGTCGCCGGCGACCAGGTGTCCGACACCCGGCACCATGGCGGCCCCGACCAGGCCGTCTACGCGTATGCGCGCGAGGAGCTGGACTGGTGGGGCGGGGAGCTCGGCGAGGAGCTCCGCGACGGCGAGTTCGGTGAGAACCTGACCACCGTGGGCATCGACGTCGACGGCGCCGAGCTGGGCGAGCGCTGGCGGATCGGCTCGGTGATGCTCGAGGTGGCGTCGGTGCGGACGCCGTGCAACGACTTCAAGGTCTGGCTCGGTCGCAACGGCCACGACAACTCCGGCTGGGTCAGGCGGTTCACCCTGCGCGGGCGGCCCGGCGCCTACCTGCGCGTGCTCCAAGCCGGCCGCCTCGCCGCCGGCGACCCGGTCGAGGTGGTTCACCGTCCCGGTCACGGGCTGACCGCGTCGTACCTCTTCCGAGCGGTGACCACGGAGCCGGCGCTCCTGCCCAGGCTCCTCGAGGTGGAGGGGCTGACCGAGAAGGCCCGGCGCAAGGCGCTCGCCGTGACCGAGGGTCTCGGGACCCGGGTCCCTACCCGTCAGTAGCCACTGTGAACTAGGTTACTTGGCGAACGTCGCCGCCACCGTCCTCGGACGGACCAGCCAGGAGTAACAATGCCGCGCAAGACCGACGCGAGCTTCGTGGAGCACATGGCCCCGAACTTCGCCCAGCTGTTCCTCGATCGAGTCGCGAAGTCCTCTTCGCTCGAGGCCTACCGCTACCCGTTGGGCAATTCCTGGGAGTCGGTGACGTGGAAGGAGACCGGCGACCGCGTCAGCAACCTCGCGGCCGGCCTGCTCTCGCTGGGCATCCAGTCCGAGCAGCGCGTCGGCATCGCCTCCTCGACGCGCTACGAGTGGATCCTCGCGGACCTTGCGGTGATGTGCGCGGGCGCCGCGACCACGACCGTCTACCCCTCGACCAACGCCGAGGACACCGCCTACATCCTCAGCGACTCGGAGTGCCAGCTCGTCTTCGCCGAGGACGACGAACAGATCGCCAAGCTCACCGAGATGCGGGCCAAGCTGCCGACCGTCGCCAAGGTCGTCACGATGGACGGCACCGCCGACGGCGACTGGATCATCACCTTCGACGCGCTGGCCGACCTGGGCGAGAAGTACCTCGTGGAGCACCCCGACGCCATCAAGGACACCGTCGCCACGATCGGGCCCGACCAGCTGGCCACCCTGATCTACACCTCGGGCACGACGGGTCGGCCCAAGGGCGTGCGGCTGCGGCACAAGTCGTGGGTCTACGAGGGTGCGGCCATCGAGGCGCAGGACATCCTCGACGAGAAGGACCTGCAGTTCCTGTGGCTGCCGATGGCGCACTCCTTCGGCAAGGTGCTGCTCTCCACCCAGCTCGCGTGCGGCTTCGCGACCGCCATCGACGGCCGCGTCGACAAGATCGTCGACAACCTGGGCGTGGTGAAGCCGACGTTCATGGGCGCAGCGCCGCGGATCTTCGAGAAGGCGCACGGCCGGATCATCACCATGCAGCAGGCCGAGGGCGGGGTGAAGGAGAAGATCTTCAACCAGGCGTTCAAGGTCGGCCTCGACGTCAACCGCCGCAAGCGCGCCGGCCAGTCGGTGCCGATGCTGCTCGGCGTCCAGCACCAGCTCTTCGACCGGCTGGTGTTCAGCAAGGTCCGCGAGCGGTTCGGCGGCCGGGTGCGGTTCTTCATCTCCGGCGCCGCCGCCCTCAACCAGGAGATCGCCGAGTGGTTCAACGCCGCCGGGATCTTGATCCTCGAGGGCTACGGCATGACCGAGAACGCCGCAGGGGCGACGGTCAACCACCCCGACGACTACAAGATGGGCACGGTCGGCCCGGCGTTCCCCGGCAGCGAGGTCAAGCTGGGCGAGGGCGACGAGGTGATGATCAAGGGCCCCCACGTCATGGACGGCTACCACAACCTGCCCGACGAGACCGCCAAGGCGCTGACGGCTGACGGGTGGCTGCACACCGGCGACAAGGGCTCGATCGACGCCGACGGCTTCCTGACCATCACCGGGCGGATCAAGGACCTGTTCAAGACCTCCGGTGGCAAGTACATCGCGCCGTCCGCGATCGAGTCGAAGTTCAAGGCGCTGTGCCCCTACGCCAGCCAGTTCGTCGTCTTCGGCGACGAGAAGAACTACTGCGTCGCGCTGATCACCCTCGACGAAGACGCGATGAAGGGCTGGGCGGACGAGAACGGCATGGCCGGCAAGTCCTACGCCGAGATCGTCGGCTCCGACCAGGTCCAGAAGATGGTGGGCGGCTACGTCGACGAGCTCAACGCGAAGCTGAACCGCTGGGAGACCATCAAGAAGTGGCAGCTCCTCGACCACGACCTCTCGGTCGAGTCGGGCGAGCTGACCCCGTCGATGAAGGTCAAGCGCAACGTCGTCGAGGCAAACAACAAGGCCCGGATCGACGCCTTCTATAGCGGTTCGTGACGTTGCAGGAGTCACCGGTTAACCGGTGACTCCTGCACTTCTGCACCGAAGCTTCGCTGTAGAAGCGAGAGAGTCACCGGTTAACCGGTGACTCCGACAGCCGGGCAGACTGGCGAGGTGCCGTCCGCGCTGCCCGAAGGTGACCCCGCGCCCGAGGACGGTGGGCTCCCCGAGGCCGCGCTGGCCGAGCTGGGGCAGCGGCCGTTCGGGGTCTACGTGCACGTGCCGTTCTGCACGGTGCGGTGCGGCTACTGCGACTTCAACACCTACACAGTCGCCGACCTCGGCACCGCCGGCGGCGTGCCGGGCGCGTCCCGGACGACGTACGCCGGCGCCGCGGTCGCCGAGCTCGGGCTGGCGCGCCGGGTGCTGGGGACGCCGGTGCCGGTCGAGACGGTCTTCTTCGGGGGCGGGACACCGACGCTGCTGAGCCCGTCGGACCTCGGTGCGGTGCTGGCCGCCATCGACGCCGAGCTCGGCCTCGCACCCGGGGCTGAGGTCACCACCGAGGCCAACCCGGACAGCGTGACCGAGGCCGACCTGGTCGCGCTCCGCGAGGCCGGCTTCACCCGGATCTCCTTCGGCATGCAGTCGGCGGTCGACCACGTGCTCGCCGTCCTCGACCGCACCCACGACCCGGCCCGGGTCCCGGACGTGGTGGCCTGGGCGCGCCGGGCCGGCTTCGAGCAGGTGAGCCTGGACCTGATCTACGGGACGCCCGGGGAGTCGCTGGCCGACTGGGAGGCCTCGCTCGACGCCGCGCTCGCCTGCGCACCCGACCACGTCTCGGCCTACTCGCTGATCGTCGAGGACGGCACCGCGCTGGCCCGCCGGGTGCGGCGCGGTGAGCTGCCGATGCCCGACGAGGACGACCTGGCCGACAAGTACGCCGTCGCCGACCAGCGGCTCGGCGAGGCCGGCTTCGGCTGGTACGAGGTCTCCAACTGGGCCCGCGACTTCCCCGACGACACGGCCGCCCGCTGCCGGCACAACCTCCTCTACTGGACCGGCGCCGACTGGTGGGGCGTCGGCCCCGGCGCGCACTCCCACATCGGGGGAGTCCGGTGGTGGAACGTGCGGCACCCG